>JAEEGL010782434.1_pt1 | contig 30477 bp, 23 predicted proteins | sample 9134231 | NCBI WGS metagenome assembly JAEEGL01 (sample SAMN16246548, study PRJNA631951) | gut metagenome | biome: gut microbiome; feature: rumen; material: fiber-attached | host: Bos | place: Iran: Karaj | collected 2018-10 | reverse complement strand
TTCGAGGCAGTCTTCCGCGTAGTTCACCTGCTCAAGTATCTTCTTCGCCGTAAGCACCGCTCCGGCGTTCTCGGTCAGAAGATACGCGGCGTTGTAGTAGCTGCGCAGCTCTTCCAGATCGTACTTTATCCCCGAAACGAGCGATTCGTACGCCGCTGTCTTTCTGAAGCCTTCGGCGTCCGTCTTCAGCGCCTCGACGTACGAGTCGAGCGTCCCGAACGGATCGGGCAGGCTCATGATGCGTTCGTATACACCCGTGATCATATTGCGGAACGCGGATTCGTTCTTCTCTCCGGAGTACATGCGGAGGAACGTTCTGAACTCCTCCCCGCCCTGTTCGAAAAGCTCGTCGATAAGCTCGTCCAGCGCGTCGCTCCGGATCAGTTCGGCCTGCGCATCGTCGCACACGCTGAAGTCGGGATCCAGACCGGCGACGTGGAAATACCTGCGCACTACCGAAAGCGCGAACGAGTGGAATGTGCTGATCTGAGCCTTGTAGATGCTGCCGAGCTGACGGCGCAAAAAAAGAGCGTCCTTCTCGTCGTCGGCAGTTCCCGCCGCTTTCGATATCGCCGCGACTATCTTCGCCCGCATTTCGGACGCGGCCGCGTTTGTGAAAGTGACTATAAGGAAACTGTCGACCGGGACTCTCTCCTCGATTATAAGCCGCGTTATCCTCTCGACGAGCACGGTGGTCTTGCCCGAGCCGGCCGCGGCCGACACGAGCAGATTCTTTCCGCGCGTCTCTATAGCGATTTTCTGTTTTTCATTCCAACCCATAGTTCTTTTTACGGTCAGCAGAGCCTCAGCTTCCGCATCAGCGAAACGATCTTCGTGCCCTTCGGCAGCTTTTCGATCTCTTCAGGCGCTATCGCGCGCGTCTTCAGGAGCATGAACGCGTATACGACGGCAGCGACAAGTATCGCCGCGCATACCGCCAGGCTGTTTCCGACGATCCCCGCGCACACCCTGTAAACCAGTATCGCGGCAACGGTCATGACCGCGCCCGACAATACAGGCTTGACAACGCATTTCATAAGGTCAAACCGCGTTCCGGCGGCTTTCTTCACAGCCCACAGGTTTACGGCGGCTATGACTATATAACCGGCGACCGTCGCCGCCGCGGCGCCGTTTACGCCGAGCGAAGGAACGGCCGTGAGTATGAACGTAAGCACGCATTTTACGGCGAATCCGCACGCCAGCCCGACTACGGACATCGAGATCCTGTCGAGTCCCTGGAGCACGCCGGCCATCGTCTGGGCGATGCACAGGAATATGATCCCGACGGCCAGTATGAAGAGGCAGCGCGCGGCGCTGACCGCGCTCTCCTCCTGGAGCGGATAGAGCAGCTTCATTATAGGCTCGGCGAGCGCCATCAGGCCGAACGAGCAAGGAACTCCTATCATCATCGAAGTCCTCATGCCGAGCGATATGTTCTGGTTCAGGAAGTCGCTGTCTCCCGCGCTCTTCGCGCCCGCTATCGCAGGCACCATAGAAAGCGCCATCGAGAGCGCCAGAGCCATCGGGATATTGATTATAGGCCCGGCGTAGCCGGAGAGCTGTCCGTAAAGCGCGTTCGCCTCTGCGCCCGAGAATCCCGCGGCCTGCAGCCTGTTCATCACGAGTGCCACGTCGCCGAGGTTCATTATCGGCTGTATCGAAACGCCGATCGTTACCGGTATCGCTATCAGCGCAAGCGTTTTGAGTATGCTTCCCGCCGGTTCGCGCTCGCCGTGAGTGTCGGCCTCGATATCCGCGAGCAGCGCCTTCTTTTTGCGTTTGTAGATTATTATCAGCACTATAACGCCGACGACAGGTCCGATCGTAGCACCGAACGTCGCTCCCGCGGCGGCGTACTTAACGCCCGTGCGCATTAGTATCAGCGCCAGAGTCAGTCCGGTGGCTACGCGCACTACCTGCTCCGCCATCTGGGAAACGGCTGTCGGTCCCATCTGCTGCATGCCCTGGAAATATCCGCGGAACACGGCCATTATCGGCACGAAGAACAAAGCCGGAGCGATCGCGATTATCGCGTAATACGAATCGGCGTGAGCGTGAGTCAGGTCGATTATGAGGTTCGCTCCGAAGTGTATGATCGCCCAGCAGATTATTCCGAGCGCGACCATGACCACGAACGACAGCCTGAAGACCCTGTGGGCCTCCTTATGTCTGCCGAGCGCCGTACGCTCCGATATCATCTTCGATATCGCGGCCGGAGCTCCGTTGGTCGAGAAAACGAGCAGGAATATGTACAGCGGATACGCCGTCTGGTAGTATCCCATGCCTTCGTCGCCTATTATATTCGCCAGCGGTATTCTGAAGACAGCGCCCAGTATCTGGACCATCAGACCGGCTATCCCGAGCACCGCGGCTCCCATCAGAAACGATTTCTTTGTCATATCAGGCTCTTACCTTCCATTTCGGCCGGCACCTCAAGTCCCATGAGCTCGAGCAGCGTCGGCGCGATGTCGCAGAGTTTGCCGCCGTCCCTGAGCGCGGCCGGTTCATCGGATATGTTCACGAGCGGTACCTTGTTCAGCGAATGCGAAGTCACTATGTTGCCGTTGTCGTCGAGCATGCAGTCCGCGTTGCCGTGGTCGGCCGTCATAAGTATCTGGCCCCCGCGCGCGAGAACAGCGTCCACTACCTGCGGAACGCAGGTGTCGAGCGCCTCTATTGCCTTTATGGCGGCGCTCATTACGCCGGTATGCCCTACCATGTCGGCGTTCGCGTAGTTCAGTATAATCAGGTCGTATTTGTTCTCTTTTATCTTTTCGACCACGGTCCGGGTGAGCTCGTACGCGCTCATCTCGGGCTGCAGGTCGTACGTTTCCACTTTCGGCGACGGTATCAGTATCCTGTCCTCGCCTTCGTTCGGCGCTTCGACGCCGCCGTTGAAGAAGAACGTAACGTGCGCGTACTTCTCGGTCTCCGCGATCCTCAGCTGCTTAAGGCCGAGCGAAGAAACGTACTCGCCGAGCGTATTCTTCAGCTCCTCAGGCGGGTAGGCCACGGTCACGTTCGGCATATCCTCGTCGTACTGGGCCATGCACACGTATTTCAGCCCCTTTACGACCTTTTTGCGCTCGAAGAAGCTGAATTCGCCCTCGCCGCTCACGAACGCTCTCGTGATCTCTCGGGCTCTGTCCGGTCTGAAGTTGAACATTATGACCGCGTCGTTGTCCTCCACGACGCAAGGTCTGCCGCCGTTCACGTCCTTGTTCCTTATAACGGTAGGCAGCATAAATTCGTCGCTCTCGTCGCGCTCGTACGCCTTGTGGATAGCCGTCTCCGCGTCGGGAGCCGTCTCGCCCGCGCCGACCGTCATGGCGTCGTACGCCTTCTGCAGACGCTCCCAGCGCTTGTCGCGGTCCATCGCGTAGTACCTTCCGGATATCGTGGCGATGCTGCCGACGCCCTTTTCGGCCATGTGCTTTTCGAGAGCTTCCGCGTATTTAAGCGCGCAGCGCGGCGGCACGTCTCTGCCGTCGAGGAAGCAGTGCACGTAAACCTTCGTCAGTCCCTTGTCCTTAGCCATGTCGAGAAGCGCGAACAGATGCGTTATATGGCTGTGCACGCCGCCGTCCGAGAGCAGGCCCCACAGATGGAGCGCCGAGCCGTTGGCGAGCGCGTGATCCATCGCCGCGTTCAGTTCCGGATTGCGGAAGAACGCGCCGTCTCCGATCTCCTTCGTTATCTTCGTAAGATCCTGGTACACGATCCTTCCGGCGCCGATGTTGAGGTGTCCTACCTCGGAGTTTCCCATCTGGCCGTCGGGAAGGCCCACGTTGAGCCCGCACGCTTCGAGCGTCGTGTGCGGGTACTTTTCGAATATCCTGTCGAGATTTGGTTTTTTCGCCGCCATTATGGCGTTGCCGTACGCTTTCGGGTTGATGCCGTAGCCGTCGAGTATCATCAGCATCGTCGGCCTTCTGAAATCATATCGCATGCGCTGGTCTCTCCTTTACGCGTAAATAATCTTTTTCCACGGGCCTCTTATATTCGCCCTGAACGTCTGGAGGAGCTCCTGTGAGTCGTCGAGCTGATAGGCTCTCGCGACGTTGCCGTCAGCGTCCCAGTCGACGCCGTCCCACCATACCGCCATCTTTATGCGGTCGTAGTCCTCGATCTTCATAAACATGTCCTTTACCCACTGCACCTTGTCGCCGCCCATGCTCGCGCACGAGAACTCGGTGATCATGAAAGGCTGTCCGTACAGTCTGCAGCAGTTCTTATACATGCCGTCGTACAGCTGCTCGAACGTCTGCCATCTCTCGCCCACCGACGCGTAGTACGTGCCGGTGTTGTAAGCCGTAAGTCCGATAATATCGACGTACTCGTCACCCGGATAGTACATCAGCTCGCTGTTCCACCTGAAGTCCGGGAACGATTTGCCGTTCGGGTTCCAGATCCAGATGACGTTGTCGCACCCCGCCTGCTCGAAGATGCCGTAGATGTATTTGTACACGCTCGTGTAGATCAGCGGGTCGCGCGAAGTGTTGTACGCGGAATACGGGCACCAGTCGCCGTTCATCTCGTTCATGAGCCTGAAGAGCACCGGATGGCCGAAGTCCGCGATCACCCCGGCGTAATCCTTCAGAAATACGTCGTAGCCGCCCTGCAGGATGTCGTACATCATGTTGCCGGCGCCGGTGGCGGTCGTCTGGAGCGTAAGCTCGAGGACGCTGTTGTTGTCCCACGCCTGTACCAGCCTCTGCCTGAGGTTCGGATGGCGCTCCTTCTGGAATTCGCTGTAGTTAAGCATTACGGGGAATTCGTATCCGAAGAACTGCTCGTACACGTCGGTCTGATAGTAGCTGAAGTAGCCGGTGTCGGGCTCGAACAGTCCCCAGCTGAGCCGCGCGTCATCGCCGAAATACCTGTTGAAGAACTCAAGCGTCTCGTCGTTCCATCCGCGCGAGCCGGGATCGGCAGCCGCGGATTTCCTGTTGTACGCGCTCCTGTACGGAGCGAACGTCGTGAAGTTTTCCGCCAGATACGTATAGCCGCCGAGCTCCGATATCGGCCTGTCCGCCTTGACCTGGATCGTGTAAGCGTATCCGCCCGAAACGATATCGATCGTGAGGTAGTAGTTCATGTCGTTCACGACCCGGGCGAGCTTGTCCCTGTGCCACGCCACGATATACGCGTTGTGCTCGCCGAGCTGCTGATAACCGTTGAACTCGGTGACGTGGTCGTACGAGTTCTCCAGGAACTTGTTCGAATACGCGATGTAACCGCTGAATCCGCTCGACGCGAGGCTCTGCCTGTATATCTCGATCCGCTTGTGGTCGTTGAAAAGCACGGCGCAGACGCCCGAATAACTCATGTCGACCGTCATGTCGCTGTCCACGTGCAGGCTGTAGCCGTCCACGAGGTTCGTGAACAGGTCGTACGTCCCGTCGTTCATGAGCGTGTACAGTCCGTTCGTTCTGCTGTCCGCCGTATATTCGTTTCCGGCCGTTACGGTCACGTCGCCGGACGTTCCGGTCTGTACGGCGCCGTCCGTGACGAGATCCGGCTCGTCGAGATTCACGAACGCCGGAAGCGCGAAAGCCGCCGTCGACGAGAGCGCGATGAGCGCGGCCGCGGCAGCTGCCGCAGTAATCTTTCGCGCCGAACGCCTCATGCCTCCGCCTGCTGATTGTTCTCTGTTAGCTGTCCTTATCAATGTCCGATGTCTGTCCTTTCATATCCTGCGCCGCAGTCGTTATAACGCGTTCCGCGGCCTTGATTCCGTCCACCGCCGCGGAAACTATGCCGCCGGCGTAACCGGCCCCCTCTCCCGCGGGTATGACTCCTCTTATATTTGCCTGCATTTCCCCGTCGCGGACTATCCGCACGGGAGATGAGCTTCTCGTCTCAACGGCCGTCATCACGGCGTCCGGGCTGTCGAATCCCTTCAGCTTTCCGCCGAGGTGCGGCATCGCTTCGCGAATCGCGGCGACCGCGAAATCCGGGAGCGACCCGATGACCGCTTTCGCGCCCTCCGCGCCTTCCGCGAACTCCCTCCACGTCGTCTTCGGAGCCGCGTAAGCGCCGCCCCCGTTCAGGAACGCCAGCCTCTCGTATTTCTCCTGAAAAGCTATGCCCGCGAGCGGATCGTCGGAGCCGAAATCCTCTGTCCTCACGTCGGTCAGAAGGCCGCTGTTGGCGAACTCTCCGTCTCTGGCTCTGTAACTCATGCCGTTTGTGACCACGCCGCCTTCCTGCGAAGACGCCACGACCACCTCGCCTCCGGGACACATACAGAACGTATATACCCCGCGGCCGTTCGCGCACCTGTAATTCAGCTTGTACGACGCCGCGCCGAGTCCTCTGTCGCCCGGCGTGCCGTACTGCGATTCGTTGATCATCGCCTGCGGATGCTCGATCCGGACGCCTATCGAGAACGGCTTCTGCCGCATCTCCAGGCCTTCTCGCGCAAGGGCGCGAACCGTGTCGCGCGCGCTGTGACCGAGCGCCAGTATCAGCGTATCCGCCGGCAGGACCGTCTCTCCGCATTCGCGGCTCCGAACGACGATCCCCGTCAGCTTCCTGTCTTCGGTATATTTCAGCGCTTCGAGACGCGTTCCAAAACGTATCTCGCCTCCCAGCGCTATGATTTTCTCTCTTATATTGACCACGACTTCGCGGAGCACGTCGGTGCCTATGTGGGGCTTCTGCTTAAACAAAAGCTCACCGCCTCCGCCCGCCTCGGCGAACGTCCTGAGAACGTATCTCACTCTCGCGTCGTTTATCCCCGTGGTCAGCTTCCCGTCCGAAAAAGTCCCGGCGCCGCCCTCGCCGAACTGAGCGTTCGATTCGGGGTCGAGAACGCCTTCCTTCCAGAAGCGCTCCACGTCCTTCACGCGCTGTTCAACCGGCATCCCGCGCTCGAGAACTATCGGTCTGAGGCCCGCCTGCGCGAGCACGAGAGCCGCGAACATTCCGCACGGCCCCATACCGGCTATCACAGGTCTCGGCCTTCCTTCGGGCGTTTCGCATTTGGAGCCGTTCTCCGCCTCTCCGCGGGCTTCCAGAGCGTTTGCGGCCGTAACCGGCGGTTCGTATTCCCGCGTTTCCCCGTCCGCTGCCGTCAGTTTCATCCCCTTCGGCGCTCCTGGCCTCACTCCGCGAGGCGCGCCGAACTCGACGCTGTAGACGAGAAAGAGTTCGGGCTTTTTTCTCGCGTCGAGCGACTCACGTATTATCCTGAAGTCTTCGATCGCGATCCCGCGGCCGCTCCCGCCGAGCGCTTTGCGCACCCTGTCCGGCAGCGACGCCCTGATCTCAGGCAGCGATATCCTCTCCGCTTCTCTGTCCAGATGTATTTTCAGATCGGTTATCCTGTATCTCATTCGTTATCTCAGGCTCAGGGCCGCGGCATTTCCCGCCGCCTCTCCCGTAACCCAGGCGTTGTTAAGGTTATATCCTCCGCACGGTCCCGCGTATTCGAGCATCTCGCCCGCTATGTAAAGGCCCGGGCACAGCTTTGATTCCATCGTTTCCGGATCGATCTCGGAAGAAGCGACTCCGCCGCCCGTACACTGAGCTTCGCGCCATCCGCGCACTCCGCTTACGGCGAAGCGCATATCCTTCAGTACGGCGGCGAGTCTTCCGGCGCGTTCTCCGGCACCGCGCGAGGTCTTCGGAACGCTTTCCGGCGTCCGCGATCCGCGTCCGGCATCCGTCTGCGCCCTGTCAGCCGCGTACGAAGCGAGCTTCGCAGGCAGAACCGACGCCAGCGCTGCCGCCGCGCCGTCCGAACCGTCCGGATCCCTGCTCAGAACGTATTCGGCGAGAGCCGCCTCGCTCATCTCAGGTACGAGATCAAGCGATATCTGGTATCCCGAAAACCCTTCCGCGGAGTTTCCCGGTCCGTCCGTCGTTATGAACCGCGTCAGATCCATGACGCATATTCCCGAAAGGCCGTAGTCGTTGAACTGCACCTCGCCCTTTTCTTCGGCCAGGTCGTTTCCGTTCCTGAAAAGCTTCGCGAGCGCGCGCGCCCTTACGCCTTTCAGCTCGCGCAGACCTCCGCTTACCTCGACGCCCGCGAGCACCGGATACAGCCTCGTGACCGTATGACCGAGCCGCTTCGCGAACATATATCCGTCTCCCGACGTCCCGTACTGCGGTCCGGCTTTTCCGCCCGCGGCAAGTATAAGGCGGTCAGATTCGGCCATCCTGTCCCTGTCCGCGGCGATCACGAACCCGCCGTTTTCACCTCTGGCTACGCCCGCAGCGGCGAACCCCGTTATTATCTCGACGCCGAGCGACGCCGCGTTTCTTTCAAGAATGCCGAGCACGTCTTCCGCGCGTCCCGAATACGGATACACTCTGCCGCCCTCCTCAACGCGCGTCATAATCCCGAGCGACGCAAGGAATCCGAGCGTGTGCTGAGCGTCAGGACACGACGTGTTCGTAAGGTTGCATCTTCCGTTTCCGGTCGCCAGAAGCTTCTTTCCCGGAGAGTCGTTTTTCTCGAAAACGCGCACGCTGAGACGCGGGTCCGCCCTCTTTGCCGCCACTGCCGCGGCGAGTCCCGAGGCGCCCGCTCCTATTATCGCTATGTCGCAATGATACCCGCTCATAAGCGTTCCTCCCGGCGCGTTCACATACATAGTTAGTTTATCATACATACATCTGTATTGCAATTGCGGCGGCGGCCGAAATCACCCTCGCGGATGGTGAAAATCGCGCTCTTGCGTTTTAAGTTTCATTACTATAAAATAGTTATGTATGGCATTCTGACGGAACGCTGTTTTTCAGCCGTTCAGCCGTCAAATTTCATAATAACAGGGATATTCAGATGAGAATCATTATAAACATAACGGGCATACTGCTTATCGTCACTTCGATCTGGTGCTTCATAAACTCGGGGATACCGTTCGCCGGCGTCGCGTTCATACTCGGCCTCGTAATGGTCATCCACGGCGGCATATCGATGCTCGGATACATAATAGTCGAAAGCATCAGAAAGAGCTCCTCGTGGATGCTCTCGGAAGGCATCGCCACGGTATCGCTCGGCGCAATAGTTCTCGCTAACCAGATAATAACTGACGAGATCGCGCTCACCTTCTTCGGACTGTGGGTGATCTTCGCCGGCTCGCTCCGAATAACAGACGGCATCCATCTCCTCTCGCTCGGCGACAAGAACGGCCGCTGGGCGATGCTGATGGGCTTCGTCAGCATACTGCTCGGCATCTACTGCTTCTTCAACACGGCGTTCTTCGCGTGGCCGACGGTAGTGATCATCGGCGTGCTGTTCATTATGATGGGCGCCAATACGCTCACGGTCGGCGTTCTGATGCCCGCGAAAGCGCTGGCTCTCATACAGCAGGAGCTCCTGCTCATGGAAGAGCGCGCTGACAGGGCTGAGGAAGAGATGCGCCATCTGTTCAAGATGGACAAGAACCGCAGCAGCGACGCGCCCGCAGACAAAGCGGAAACAGCCGAGGCCGAAACGGCTGAGCCTGTTATAACTGCCGCGGCTGAACCCGAGCCTGAGGCGGAAGCTGAACCCGAGCCTGAAGCAGCAGCCGAACCGGAGTTTTCGACGGCAGCTGAACCTGTGCCTGTAACGGCAGCCGAACAGGAGCCTGAAACGACGACCGAACCCGTGTCTAAAACGGAAGCTGAGCCTGAACAGGAGCCTGAAACGACTGAAGAGCCTCAGGCTGAAACAATCCCGGCCGAGACCGAAACGGCTGAGCCTGTTATAACTGCCGCAGCTGAAACGGCCGAATCTGTTATCGATGCCGCGGCTGAAGCGGCACCTGAGTCTGAGCCGGCATCACCGGCAGCGGAAGAAAAGCCTGCGGAAGCCCCTGCTCCCGCCGCGCCGGCACCCGCAAAGAGCGCCGACAGCGAATACTTCTACGACCCCGCGGAAATCGCTAAAAGAGCCACGATGTGGCTCGACAAGCGCGACGTCGAACGCGCGCTGCGCCGCAGATCCGGCAGTGATTCCGAAAACGACTAACCGATACCTCTTCGCTTTATGATATAAGGATGCTTCGCTAATGGATCATCAGGAGATTTTTACAAAGAGTCAGAAACACAAAATAATTGCCGTGGTCGTCGTCGCGGTGGCGCTCATAACGCTCTGGTTCATGATGGACCTCGTAATAATGACGTTCATCCTTACCTTTGTGTTCTATCACCTCGTGCGCGTCGAACATCACGCGCTTAAGAAATTCTTCCACATCACGGCGCCTAAGCCTCTGCTCGCGCTCATCGACTACGCGGCGGTGATCTGGATCATTGTCGAACTGCTCATGCATTTCGGCGGCTCGATGGTGTCCAAAGTCTTCGGCTTCGTTGAGAAGTTGATGCTTTTCGACTACGCGGCGGCCCAGGCCACCCTTCCGGAGAAGGTCGTGCAGATCATCGGTCCGCTCGATTTCGCGCCTATCATATCCAGGCTGACCGCTATCCTCGGCGCCATGGTGCAGCGCGGCGGACAGGTCGGACTGGATCTCATTCTGGCCATTATAATATCGCTCGCGATCCTGCTCGAACTGCGCAAGATCAGGCGTTTCGGAGTCAACATGGGCAACAGCGACCTTGCGTTCCTCTACAGGTATATCGTGAAATTCGGCACGAGCTTCTCCCGCACGTTCGGCACCGTAATGCGCGTGCAGGTAGTGATCGCGCTGATCAACAGCATCATCTCCACGATATGCCTCCACTTCATGGGGTTTCCGTCGGTCGCGGCTCTCGGACTCATGATCTTCTGCCTCGGACTGATACCGGTCGCGGGCGTCATCATATCGCTCGTGCCGCTGTGCTTCATAGCGTTCAGCGTGGGAGGCTGGTTCAAGGTCCTCGAAGTGCTTATCATGATCGTCGTGGTCCACGCCATCGAGACGTATATACTCAATCCGCAGCTTATGTCCAACAGGACAAAGCTTCCGGTAAGCTTCGTATTCATAATACTCCTCGTCGGCCAGCAGTATATGGGCGTTTGGGGAATGCTCTGCGGAGTACCGATTTTCCTCTTCCTCATGGACGCGTTCAGCGTAGATTACGCGGTTTCCAAGGAGACGCCTGCGGCGCGCAGACGAAGGCTGAAAGTCGCCGCCCGCAACGCCGCTCAGATAGTTTACGATTCGACCGTAGAGGATTACGCGGAAGCCGAAGCCGAGTACGAACACATGGTTGAAGAAGCTGAAGCCGAAGCCGAACGGATCCGTGAAGAAGCGGAAGAGGAACTCGAACGCATTCAGAAATAAAAAACAGAAACTCACCGTCAGAAGACGGTGAGTTTTTTAATTACATATAGTCCCGGTTAGTCCCGGATCAGCGGCGCCGCGTACGGCGCGCCGGCCGGATCGCGTCGCCCTTTTAGATCGCGAATACGTTTGTCAGCTCCAGATATGACGTGTCGGCCGTCCTCTCCGTTGCTATCGCGTCGGCGAGATCCACTGCGACTATACCGCCGCTCACGATCCCTATCGCCTTGCTGGCGCTCTCTTCCTTCAGCAGGTGCACAGCCTTGTACGCGAGCCTTCCCGCGAGGATCCTGTCCTCGGCCGTCGGCGATCCGCCGCGCTGTATATACCCGAGGATGACCGACTTGGTCGTCATCCCTGTCATCTCCTCTATCTGCTTCACGAGTTCGTCAGTCGGTATCTCAACGCCTTCCGACTTTATTATTATGCTGTGGCGCTTCCCCCTGTTGCGGCCCTGTATCACTTTTTTGCAGAGCGCGCTGATATCGGCAGGCACCTCCGGCACGAGCGTAAAGTCCGCGCCGCCCGCGAGCCCTGAGTACATCGCGAGATCGCCGCAGTGCCTTCCCATGACTTCGATCACCGTGTTGCGGTTATGCGCCGAAGACGTATCCCTTATATTGCTTATGGCCGCGAGCACGGTATTGACCGCCGTGTCGAACCCTATCGTGCGGTCGGTGTACGCCATGTCGTTGTCTATCGTGCCCGGCAGCACCATTACCGGAACACCCATGTCGGATATCTCCTTCGCGCCGCGCATGGAGCCGTCCCCGCCGATCACGATCAGCCCGTCTATCCCGAAGGTCCTGAGCATGCTGACGGCCTGCTTCTGACCCTCTTCGGTCATAAACCTGTCGCTTCGCGCGGTGTTCAGTATCGTTCCGCCGCGCTGGAGGATATCAGCCACGGACGACACGTCCATCTCGTACATGTCTCCGTCTATCAGGCCCTCATAACCGCGCCTGATGCCGTAAACGTTCAGTCCCTCGTATTTAGCTGTTCTTACGACGGCTCTTATCGCCGCGTTCATTCCCGGAGCGTCTCCGCCGCTTGTCAGAACGCCTATTGTTCTCATTTCCGTTACCTCTTTTCCGTTACTGTCCGAGCGGTCCGATCTTTACGTTGCCCGCTCCGACAAGCTCCCCGGCAGCTTTTGCGAACGCCTCGCCGGCGTCCACCCACAGACTGCGGTCAGCTTTCATCGCTCTTCCGTCCGCGTAAATTATAACAGGCGAGCCGCCCGGATAAGCCTCCAGAAGCGGCCGTACGTCAACTATCCCGAGGTGGTCGGGAAGCCTGAGCTTCACCACCGTCTGACCGGCTTCAGGAGAGCCGTTTGAATGGCTTCCTCCGCCCGCGGCCGCCGCCGGTTTCGCCGCGCCTTTGTCCGCGCCGCCGTATCCCGCGCCGCCTGCCGTCTTAAGCAGATCCGCCGGCTCGATCTTCTCGGCCAGTATTTTCGCGGCTCCTTCGTCCTTCAGATCCACCCTGCCGCTCAGCGCCACCACCGCGTCCTCGTTTATCGCCTGCATATCCCGCTCGTACACGTTCGGGAACACTATGACCTCGACGACGCCGTAGTCGTCCTCGACGTCGAGGAACGCCATCATCTTGCCGCTCTTTGTTATCAGCGTCTTTTTGTGAGCTATTACGCCGATCATCCGCGCGTCCATGCCGTCCGCTATATGCTCGTTATCCTCAGGATGCGACAGCTCGTCGGTATTGACGGTGCTGAACCGGCTGATCGCGTCCTCGTATCTGTCCAGAGGGCTTCCGGAGAGGTATACGTTGAGCATCTCCTTCTCCATAGCTATCAGCGTCTCAGGCGTGAAGTTCTTCACGTCAGGCAGCGACATTTCCCTGCCGGTGCTGCCGATCAGCCCTTCGTCGGTCTGGAAAAGCGATATCTGACCGGCGAGATTCTGCTTCGCGTTCTGCTGTGCGGAATCCATCAGCATCTCGTATACGGCCATGTACTGCGCGCGGTTCTCGTGCATCGAGTCGAACGCGCCGGCGCGTATGAGGCTTTCGACCGCCTTCTTGTTCAGCGCGTGTATGTCGACGTTGTCGAAAAACGCGAATATGTCGCGCGCAGGGCCTTTGGTTTCGCGCGCTTCGATTATTGCGTTGATCACGCCGTCTCCGACGTTCTTTACGCCGCTGAGCCCGAAACGAACCTTGCCGTCCTTCGCGGTGAACTTCCTGCCGCTTTTGTTGACGTCCGGAGGCAGCACCTCGATGCCCATCTCGCGGCAGTTCCTTATATATTTGGCCACGGAGCTCGCTTCGCGCGTTACGCTCGAAAGCAGAGCCGCCATGAATTCAGCCGGATAGTGGCACTTCAGCCAGCCCGTTTCGTACGAGAGCACGGCGTAGGCCGCCGCGTGCGACTTGTTGAACGCGTACTCCGCGAAGCTGTCCATGTCGTTGAATACCTGCTCGGCAGCTTCCTTCGGGATGCCGTTCCGTATGCAGCCCGGTACGTCCACCGAGCCGTCCTCGTTCAGTTTGCCGTTGATGAAGTAGTTCTTTTCCTGCTCCATCACGTCGCGCTTCTTCTTGCTCATGGCACGGCGCACGAGATCGCTCCTGCCGTACGTATACCCGGCCAGATCGCGCACGATCTGCATTACCTGCTCCTGGTACACGAGGCATCCGTACGTAACCGACAGGATCGGCTCGAGACTAGGATGTATGTACTTTATGCCGGCGGAATTCTTTTTGTTTTCGATGTATTTCGGGATCGATTTCATCGGGCCCGGTCTGTAGAGCGCGATGCCCGCGATTATATCCTCGAAGCAGTCCGGCTTCAGATCCTTCATGAACTGCGTCATGCCCGCGGATTCAAGCTGGAACACGCCGTACGTGTTGCCGCCCGAGATCATTTCGTATACGGCCGGATCGTCGTACTTCATGTTCGAAAAGTCGACCTCGACACCGTAGTTTTCGCGTATCATGTCGACGGCGTCGCGTATTACAGTGAGCGTGGTGAGCCCGAGGAAGTCCATCTTCAGAAGTCCGAGCTCCTCGATCGTGGTCATGGTGAACTGTGTCGAAATGCCCTTGTCCGATGAGTAGAGCGGCACGTATTCGTTCAGGCTGTCGCGCGCTATAACGACTCCCGCGGCGTGCGTACCCGCGTTCCTCGCGAGACCTTCGAGCTTTCTGGAAGTGTCTATTACTCTCTTTACGTTCGGATCCGTCTCGTAGGCCGTCCTGAGCTCCGGACTCGTTTCCAGAGCCTTGTCGATAGTCATCTTAAGGTCGAAAGGTATCGCCTTTGCTATCGCGTCCGTCTCGGCGTAGCTTATGCCGAGCGCCCTTCCGACGTCGCGCACGCTCTGCTTCGCCTTCATCCGGCCGAAAGTGATGATCTGAGCGACCTTGTCCTCGCCGTATTTGTCGGTGACGTAGTCGATCACCTGCTGGCGCTTCTCGTCGCAGAAATCAATGTCGATATCCGGCATAGTGACTCTCTCAGGATTCAGGAACCGCTCGAATATTAGGCCGTATCTCAGCGGATCGATGTCGGTTATGCCGAGGCAGTAAGCCACGATGCTTCCGGCAGCCGATCCTCTGCCCGGTCCGACGGTAACGTCGTGCGTCCTGGCGTAGTTTATGAAATCCCAGACGATGAGGAAGTACTCGACAAACCCCATCTTCTCTATGGTGGAAAGCTCGTATTCCAGTCTTTCGCGGTTCTCCTCCGCGCTCGCGCCGTACCTCTTAAGAAGCCCGGCGTCGCAGAGCTCGCGCAGGTACGCGGTATTCGTCTTTCCGTCAGGCGCGATGAATTCAGGCAGATGGTGTTTTCCGAACTCGAACTCAACGCCGCAGCGCTCAGCGATCCTTGCCGTGTTGTCAATGGCCTCCGGGACGTTCGGGAAGAGCGATCGCATCTCCTCCTCCGACTTGAGGTAGAATTCGTCGCTCGGGAAGCGCATCCTGTTCGGGTCGTCCATATTGGTGACCGTCTGGATGCAGAGGAGCACCTCATGCGCAGCGGCGTCCTCCCTGTACACGTAATGGACGTCGTTCGTCGCGACGAGCGGTATCCCGGTCTCGTCGTGAAGCCTGAGCTGAAGCGGAAGGATCTGCTTCTCCTCGCGCATGCCCTGGTCCTGCAGTTCTATGAAGAAATTGCCTTCGCCGAATATCTCGTTCAGTTCGAGCGCTTCGCGCTTCGCGCCCTCGTAATCGCCGTTAAGAAGACGCGACTGCACGTCGCCCTTCAGGCACGCGGAAAGCGCTATTATGCCCTTTGAATACTTTCTTAATACGCTTTTATCTATGCGGGGCTTATAGTAGAAGCCCTCGGTGAATCCGGCTGAGACGATCTTCATGAGGTTTTTGTAGCCCTCGTTCGTCTCCGCGAGAAGCACGAGGTGGCCCTGGTGCTTGTCGTGCTCCGGCGTCTTGTCGTGCATCGTGCGCGCGGCAGTGTAGACCTCACAGCCGATTATCGGCTTTATCCCCTGCGCTTTCGCTTCCTTATAGAATTCGATCACGCCGAACATGACGCCGTGGTCGGTGATCGCGACGGAGTCCATGCCGAGCTCCTTCGCGCGGGAAACGAGATCCTTTATGCGCGAAGCTCCGTCCAGAAGGCTGTATTCGGTATGTACATGCAGATGCGTAAACGCCATTTTGGCTCCTTAAACAGTTCAGATTGCTTATATTGTGCATTTTATCACAAAAACGGCCTTCAGCCAACCTGATAACCTGTCAGACAATTGCGTCTTTTTCGCTTTGAAAATGCATTTTTTCGCTTTCCCGGTGGATGCTTATTCATTTTCAGGTTCGCCGCTCAGGCATCTTGTATACAAAAAAACTGATGAAATCAACGCTTCCGGCGAGCGTTAAAAATGTGTCATTACCTGCGTTAAATTCTTGTCATTTGATATCCGCAATGCGTTGAAATTTCAACGATTGTGAAGAATTTAATTTTCAAAAAACGTATTGATTTTTATTTTTTGACCGCATATAATGCAGACAATTCGAGCACTGTAGGAACCATTCAGCGGAGAGACTTTTTATAAACGCCTATGAATATTGTTGTGGTTTTCAAACTGATGCCTGACGAGGAACACCTCAGCGAGTATCAGGACGCCGACGTGATGAGCGCCAGCGACAGCGACATACTCACCGAAGCTCTCCACCTTCGCGACGCGATACCCGGCAGCAAGGTCTCCGTCGTTGTAATGGGTCCGCCGATCGGCGAGAAGATACTGCGCAAGGCGCGCACGATGGATATCGACGACGCCTTCCTCGTATGCGACGAGTCCTTCAGAGGCCTCGGCATAAGGGATTCCGCCAGAGTCATGGCGGGAGCGCTGAAAAGCCTGAACTGCGATCTGATCCTTTTCGGCAGACAGGCGATCGACGGAGATGCGGCTCACTTCGCCACCCTGGTGGCGCACGACACGGGCCTTCCTCATATACTGTACTCAAAGGCGATAACCTCCGACGGAAAGACCGTTAAGGCGCTCAAGCAGACGCCTGACGAGGAATACAACGTCACATGCGCCCTTCCGGCCGTTGTGATGTCGGCGCGCGAGATACAGAAACCGAGATATCCGAGCATCGCGGATATCCTGGGCGCGTACAGCGACGCGTTTGAAATGGAAACTATAGACGCCGCCGGAGCCGGCATCGGGGCGGAAACGCTCGGAAGCTTCTCGCAGGCGACGGAACTTATAGAAACATACGAGCCTTCGGGCGACAAGAAATGCGTATTTCTCGAAGGAGCGGACGACGCCGAAAAGGCGGAAGCCCTCATGAGAACGATAGCGCGGATCGGAGGCCGGTTATGAGCGTCTGGGTAATAGGCGAACAGCAGAACGGCAAGCTCCTTCCGATAACGCTCGAGCTCATCCACGAAGGAAGGATCCTCGCGAAAGACCTCGGCACAGAGCTGGGAGTCGCAGTCGCGGGAAGTGACATAGAAAACGAGACGCGCAACCTCATCCCGTACGGCGCGGATGAAGTCGCCGCAATAGACAGTCCCCTGCTCGGGACTCCGGACGCGGACCTTTACGCTGAAGCGGTGGTAAGCTTCCTCAGGTCGAAAGACCCGCAGGCAGTGCTCATGTGCTCAACGTACGACGCTCGCGAGTATACCTCGATCGCGGCCGCTGAACTGGACTCCGACCTGCTTACGGACTGCATAGAACTCAGATACGACGAAACCGAAAAAGCGATTCTCGCCACAAGACCTTCGTTCGACGGCAAAGGCTTCTCGGTATTCAGATTCGCGGAAGGCAGAAAAGCCTTCTTCTCCGTAAGGCCGGGCATAATGACGAAACAGGAACCTGTTGAAGGCAGCGATCCTAAATTCGAAGTATTCCGCCCTGACCTTGCCGGGACCGCAAAGCGCGTGACAGTCTCCGACAGACGCGCCCGTGAGAAATCGGACGGCGGCATCGTGAACGCGAAGCTGATCGTGTGCGGAGGACGCGGAATGCGGGACGAAGCCGGCTTCGAGCTGCTGTATCAGCTCGCGGACAGGCTCCGCGGAGAAGTCGGATGCTCCAGACCTTGCGTTGACGCGGGGCTGGCGCCTCTCGAAAGACAGATCGGGCAATCCGGCAGCACGGTAGCCCCTGACATATACATAGGCTTCGGTGTTTCGGGCGCAGTTCAGCACCTGATGGGCTTCAGAAGAGCCAAAAACATCATAGCCGTAAACAAAGACCGCCGCGCCCCTATTTTCAGGGCCTGCGACTACGGAGTCGTCGGGGACGCGCATTCGATAATAAAAAGAATGATCGAATACGCCGACAGAGATCCCGACTCAAAAACGTTTTAAATTATATCAAAATACATTTCTTTGAAAGGAGAAAACAAAATGGATTTCAGATTGACACCGGAACAGGAAGCTATTCAGGAAGCTGCCCGCAATTTCGCGAAGAACGAACTTCTTCCAGGAGTTATTGAGCGCGACGAGGCAAGCAAGTTCCCTGAGGAACAGTATAAGCAGATGGCTAAGATGGGCTTCATCGGCCTTCCTTATCCAAAGGAATACGGCGGACAGGGCGGCGATTACCTCCAGTACGCTATCGCGGTAGAAGAGATCTCCAAGGTTGACGCTTCGATGGGTATCTCCTTCTCCGTATCGACTTCCCTCTACGGCGGAAGCATCGCAAACTCGGCTGCATCGGAAGAGAAGAAGGCTGAGTTCCTCAGACCTGTACTCACCGGCGAAAGTTGGGGTTCGTTCGGTCTTACCGAACCAAGCGCGGGTTCCGACGCCGGCGGATGCATCACGACTGCTGTAAGAGAAGGCGACCACTACATCCTGAACGGTATGAAGATCTTCAACACGAACGGTCCTCTCTCCGAGAACTTCGCTATCTACGCTCTGACCGAGCCTGATCTCAAGGCTAAGGGTCTCAGCTGCTTCCACGTACACAAGAGCATGCCTGGTATCTCGGTAGGCAAGATCGAGAACAAGATGGGTATCAGAGCCGCACAGGTTTCCGAAGTTAAGCTCGAAAACTGCATCGTTCCTGCTGATCACCAGCTCGTTCCTTCCGGCAAGGGTCTGTCCCTCGCACTGAAGACTCTCGACGGCGGCCGCATCGGCGTTGCTGCACAGGGTCTCGGAATCGCTGAAGGCGCTTACGACATCGCTGTTGAATACATGAAGACCAGAGAGCAGTTCGGCAAGCCGCTGTTCAAGAACCAGTACCTCGCATTCAAGATGGCTGAACTGAAGATCGAGATCGAATCGGCCAAGATGCTCGTTTACAGAGCTGCGTTCAACAAGTCGCACGAACTTCCTTACACTGAGGCTGCAGCAATGGCTAAGTACGCCGCTACAAACGCCGCTATGCACGTAACTACAGAGTGCGTACAGATGATGGGCGGAAACGGCTACATGAGAGAATACCACGTAGAGAGAATGATGAGAGACGCTAAGATCACTCAGATCTACGAAGGCACAAACGAGATCCAGAAGCTCGTTATCTCGGGCCAGATCTTCAAATAAACACAGAAATCCACTAACATCCGATATAGGTAACTGTACCGAGGCATTACTGCAGCCGACTGCACTGAAGCTGCAGTAATGCACCCAACCCCGATAGTGATACTCCTTATTATACAAAAGACCGCGGAGCGACTGCCCCGCGGTCTTTTGTATTCTGTTTCGCTTTACAGCGTTTCTGTCGATTCCGGTCCGATCCCTCAGACACAGTATTCGGAAATGTACGCTTCCATGCGCGCGCGGATACCGTCGTCGATTACGACCCTGCCGTCCACTTCCCTGCCGTGGAGCGTCGATATGACGTCGCGCACCGTGACTATCGGGAAGGTTCTTATGCCGAACTCCTCCTGTATCTCGCTGATCGCCGTCTTCCCGTGCTGTCCCTTTTCCATGCGGTCGACCGATATGATCATTCCGGCAACGTTCACCTTCGCCGCGGCCATGAGCTGAGGCAGAGTCTCGCGGACAGCCGTGCCGGCCGTTATTACGTCCTCGATTATAACTACCGTATCGCCGTCCTTAAGCTTGTAGCCGACCATATTGCCGCCCTCGCCGTGATCCTTCTCCTCCTTGCGGTTGAAGCAGTAATTAACGTCGATGCCGTAGTCCTCGGAGAGAGCTATCGCCGTGCTCACCGCGAGCGGGATGCCCTTGTACGCCGGTCCGAACAGCGCGTCGATCTTTTCCGGAAGTTCGCCCGACGCTATGACTTCGGTCAGGCACTTCGCGTAATACTTTCCGAGCCTGGACGCCTGCGCGCCGGTTCTGTAGTTTCCGGTGTTCACGAAATACGGCGTTCTGCGGCCGCTCTTGGTCACGAAATCGCCGAACGTCAGCACGCCCGATCTTACCATAAACTCAATGAATTCCTGCTTGTAGTCCATTTTATTCTCCTGAAAACCGCCTTCGGTATCCTCCGGCTTTTACACATTTACTTAAGATTCGCCTCGAACGCCTCTCTCATCTCCCGAGTAGACTTGTACCCGCGTGTCTCCATAAACGACCTGAGGCCCTCAACGACCTTTACAGGCGCTTCCGGATCGGCGAGAGCGGCCGTTCCGACCGCAACCGCGTCAGCTCCGGCCATTATGAACTCGGCGGCGTCCTCACCTGTCGCTATGCCTCCGAGTCCCACTATCGGGAGCTTTATCGCACGCCTTACCTGGAACACCATCCGGAGCGCCACAGGCTTTACGCAAGGTCCCGAAAGGCCTCCGGTTATATTCGCGAGCACCGGTCTCGCCGCGTCGGCGTCGATCCGCATGCCGAGAAGCGTATTGATGAGCGAAACGCAGTCCGCTCCCGCAGCTTCGGCTGCGCGGGCGATTTCGCATATATCCGTCACATTGGGCGTCAGCTTGACTATTAACGGCTTAGAGACACGTTTTCGCACCTCTGAGACCACTTCTGACGCGGCACCGGCGCTTGTTCCGAAACCTATTCCGCCTGCCTTCACGTTCGGGCAGGAAATGTTCAGCTCGAGCATATCCACGTCCGCCGCGTCGAGCTTTTCGGCGGCCTCGCAGTATTCCCCGACCGTATGCCCCGCCACGTTCGCTATTATCTTCGTATCGAACTGCCTCAGATACGGTACGTCGTTCTTTATGTAGTAGTCAACGCCCGGGTTCTGGAGGCCGACCGCGTTCATCATGCCGCCGTACGCTTCCGCTATGCGCGGCACCGGATTTCCGTCCCACGGAACGGCCGACACGCCTTTTGTGACCACCGCGCCCAGCTTCGATATATCGTAGAACGCCCCGCTCTCGCGCGGAGAGAATGTTCCGGAAGCCGTCATGACCGGATTCTTAAGCTCAACTCCGGCAAGCGACACTCTCATATCAGTCATCCCAGATCACCTCCGAAGCGTCGAAAACAGGTCCGTCCTTGCAGACCTTTCTGATAACGTACCCGCGCGGCGCGCCCGCCGCGTCCGTGTCCTGAGCGTGAAGCCTTACAGCGCAGCCCACGCACGCGCCGTAGCCGCAGCCCATCCGCTCCTCCAGCGACACAAACAGCTTCATGCCCGCGGCTTCGGAATAATCCCGCACGCCGCGCAGCATCACCTTTCTGCCGCACGAATAGCATATATCCGCCTTCAGGCCCTCCGCTCTCATCAGATCCGTAACAGTGCCGCGGAAGCCCGTATTTCCGTCGTCCGTCGCCACGAACACCTCGTCGGCGACAGCCTTCATCTCATCCAGAAGGAACGGCTCGTCGTGGTACCCGAGGACGGCGGTCACGCGCGCTCCGCGGGCCTTCAGGCTCTTCGCGAGAAGCAGCATCGACGGCACGCCGATGCCCCCGCCGCACACTATCGCGCCGGTACTTTCGTTAACTTCGCTGAGATCGTATCCGTTGCCGAGCGGCAGCAGCACTCTCACCTTCGTTCCCGGAGCGTAGCCGGTCAGTTGATCGGTGCCCTTTCCGAGCACCTTGTACATTATGCCGACGGTATCCCCGTCAGCGCGGAAAATGCTTATCGGTCTCGGAAGGAGCTTGGCCGCGTCGTTCAGATAGACGTTAAGGAACTGTCCCGGCTTTATCTCCGCGACAAGTTCTTCCGCTCCGCCTCCTTCGACCCTCAGCAGCATTTCAAAGCTGCCTCCCGGCACCGGTTCGTTTTTTATTATCCGGCAAAATCTGATCTGAGCCATGTCTTACCACACTTTCAAAACACGGGCGATCTCCTCAGGAAACCGCCCGCAGCGAACGTACGCTACCTGCGCGAACGCTTAGCTCCGTTTATATCGTCGCGCATCGCTATCGCGGCCTTCCTCGCGGCCTCCGCGAAGTCGTGCTCCGCGCACACCTTGTCCTTCTTATACGCGCCGATTATGCCGCGCGAGGAATTGATGATGCATCCCCTGCCGTCGGCGTCGAAGAAACGCGCGATGTCCTCGGCCTTTCCGCCCTGCGCGCCGTATCCCGGCACGAGGAAGAACGTCCGCGGCATCAGTTTCCTGAGGGCCTCGCCCTCTTCGGGGTAAGTAGCGCCGACTACAGCACCGATCTTGCTGAATCCGCAGGTGCCCATCGCCTCTGAGCCCCACTTGTCTACGAGCTCGCCCACGCGCTCGTACAGCGGTCTTCCTGTATCTTTCAGGATGAGGTTCTGGATATCCGCGCCCGATTTATTGCTCGTCTTTACGAGCACGAATATGCCCTTTTCATTCTCTTTGCAGACTCTCACGAACGGCTCGATGCCGTCGTATCCGAGGTACGGGTTTATAGTTACCGCGTCCTCGAGCCAGAGGTCGTAATTCTCATCGCCCACGCGGGTTCCGCCGATGTGCGCCGCGTACGCTTCCGCGGTCGAGGAGATGTCGCCGCGCTTGATGTCGCCTATAACGGTCATTCCCGCGAGCTTTGCGTAGCCGACCGTCTCGATGTACGACGCGATGCCGTCCATGCCGTACTTCTCGTACATGGCGATCTGCGGCTTTACAGCCGGCACGATATCCCTGACAGCGTCTATTATCGCGCGGTTGAATTCCGTGAACGCGGCCTCCATCGCCTTCGGGGTCTTTCCGTGAAGCTTTATCATGCCGTTAATGAGGTGTTCCGGAACTATCTCCGGCGTCGGGTCGAGTCCGACCACCGTCGGGTTGTCCAGTTCGTCTATCCTTCTGATCAGTTCGTCAATCATAAGTTCTTCTCTCCTTGCCTGCTGCGCCGGATCCGGCATCGCGCTTTTCTATCTGTGTTCCCAGATTATCTCGCCGTCCGCGATGGTGTAGATCGCGCGGCCGCTCACCTTCATGCTGATGAACGGCGAATTCTTGCTCTTCGACGAGAAATCGTCCTCAGTTATCTCGTACTCGCCTTCCATGTCGAATACCGCTATGTCGGCCTTGCGTCCGGACGCCAGGCTGCCCGCTGGTATTCCGAGTATCTTCGCGGGTGCGGTGCTCATCAGCTCCACTATCCTGTCGAGCGACATCCTGCCGTTCTGAACCAGCCGCGTGAACGAGACCGCAAACGCGACGTCCACGCCTATGACGCCGTTCGGAGCCTTGGCGAACTCCTGCGCCTTTTCCTCCTTGGAGTGAGGCGCGTGATCGGTCGCGATCGCGTCTATCGTGCCGTCCATGAGCGCCGCTATTATCGCCGCGCGGTCCTCGTACGAATGGAGCGGCGGATTCATCTTCATATTGGTGTTTCCGTTTACGTCGTCTTCCGTAAACATGATGTAGTGAGGAGCCGTCTCGCATGTAACGGCGACGCCCTCCTCCTTGGCTCTGCGTATCATCTCCAGCGACTTCGCCGAGCTGATATGGCAGAAGTGGATCGGAGCCCCCGCGGTCTTCGCGAGCAGTATGTCGCGCGCGACCATGAGTTCCTCTGCAAGCGCCGGATCGTCCGCGGAAGCGTCTTCCGCGTGTTCGAGCACCGGCAGTCCGATCTCAGCGGCCTCTTTCAGCGCTTCGAGCATTATCTGCGAATCAGCGACGCTCTTTCCGTCCTCGCTGAACGCGCCCGCGCCGGCCTGCGCCAGCGTTCTGAAGTCGCACATCTCCCGGCCGAGCTGTCCCTTTGTGATCGCGCCTACCGGCACTATATGAACGCCGCAGGCTTCCTTGGCGCGCTTCTTTATGTATTCCACCGCTTCGGCGCTGTCGGTCACAGGCGTCGTGTTCGGCATGACGCAGACCGTAGTGTAGCCGCCTCTTGCGGCCGCCATCGCGCCCGACTCGATGTCCTCTTTGTATTCGGCGCCCGGCTCCCTGAAATGCACGTGCAGATCGATGAGCCCCGGTATTACCAGTTTTCCGGTCGCGTCTATCTTCCTGAATCCGTCGTACTTTCCGGGAGGAAGATCCGCAAGCTCGCCGGGAGGTATCTGTCCGTAGCATTCGCTGTGAGTACTTATGCTCGTGATGCGGTCATCCCTTGTCCAGAGGTCTCCCACGCCGTGGAAGCCGGAATCCGGATCGATTATAAGGCCGTTACTTATGCATAATCTCATATCTGTAATCTCCCTTGAGCGAAACTATCTCATCGCAGTACTCGCATCTGTACTCCCTTTCCTCCTCGTTGATGAGGTGGAAAACGTGCGGAGCGTTCACCTCGACAGAAGTCACACAACGCGGGTTCTTGCAGCGTATGACGTTCACCACTGTCTTAGGCAGCGAGAGGTTTATCTTCTTTACGATCACGCCGTTCTCGATGATGTTCACCGTCGCGTTCGGATCTATGAGTCCCAGGATCGCGAGGTCGATATCCGTTACGTTCTCGATCTTCACGAGATCCTTGCGGCCGAACTTCTTGCTCGAGGCGTTCATTATGCAGGCGACCGTATCCTTGCTCGTGTCGATATCGAGGAGCTGGATGATGCGGAAGCCGAGACCCGCCGTGATGTGGTCGATAACTATCCCTTTTTCGATGCTGTCAACTATCATTTCACTTCCTCCTCAAGACCGAGCAGACTCATTATGAGAGCCATGCGTACAAACATTCCGTTGCGCGCCTGTTCGAAATACAGCGCGCGCGGGTCGCTGTCCACCTCGACCGCGATCTCGTTCACTCTCGGCAGCGGATGCAGGATCATAAGATTCTTCTTCGCGTTCTCAAGCTTGGAGAGGTCGAGTATGTAGGAATCCTTCAGCCTGATATAGTCCTCTTCGTTGAAGAAACGCTCGCGCTGAACGCGGGTCATGTAGAGCACGTCGAGCTCAGGCATTACGTCCTGCATGCGGCTCACTTCCTCGAACGGTATGCCGTTCTTCATGAGCACTTCCTTGCGCACGTAATCCGGTATCTTGAGCTCGTCAGGCGAGATCATGATGAATTTTACGTTTTTGTATCTCGAAAGCGCCTTTATAAGCGAGTGGACCGTTCTGCCGAACTTGAGGTCGCCGCACACGCCGACCGTCAGATCGCTGAAGCTTCCGTGGCGGCGCCTGATCGTCAGCATATCCGTAAGCGTCTGCGTAGGATGCTGGTGGCCTCCGTCTCCGGCGTTTATCAGCGGCATGTCGGTGCTGTAGGCCGCGACGCGCGGAGCGCCCTCCTTCGGGTGCCGCATGACGGCGATGTCGACGTAATTCGATACGGTGCGCACGGTATCGGCTATGCTTTCGCCCTTCGCCACTGAGCTCGAATTAGGTTCCGAAAAACCGATCACCTGCCCGCCGAGCCTGAGCATCGCCGCCTCAAAGCTGAAGCGCGTTCTGGTGCTCGGCTCGTAGAAGAGCGTCGCGAGCAGTTTGCCGTCGCACACATGCGCGTATCTGCGCGGATCGGCTATTATTCTGTCAGCGAGGTCAAACAGCTGCTCGAGTTCCTCCACGGTCAGATCCATCGGTTCAAGCAGGCTGCGTCCTTTCAGGTTAGACATAATTACCTCCAGTCATGCGAAATCTTCCCCCGCGCAGGGGGGAAGATCATGATTACCTTGTTTTATCCTCTACGACGTGAACGTCGACCTGGTTAAAAGGGATCTCGATTCCCTCCTTGTTGAATTCGTTCTTAACTTGCTCATTAAGGAAGAAGTAAACATCCCAGTAGTACTGATTCAGAGCCCATACGCGGCATACGAGCTGCACGCCGTTCTCGCCGAAGCCCATAACAGCCACGAACGGAGCCGGATCCCTGAGCGCGTTTTCGCAGTTCCCCGCGACCTTGAGCACCGCGTTCTTTGCCTTCTCGATATCGTCGCTGTAGCTGATCTCGAATATGAGGTCGACTCTGCGCCTCTCCTGATCGCTGTAGTTCACGAGCACCGAGGTGGTCACTACGCCGTTCGGAACGCGGACCGTCTTGTTGTCCAGCGTAAGGAGCGTCGTGTGCATCAGGTCGATCGATTCAACGAGTCCGTTGTAGCCCGCGACGTCGATGAGATCGCCGTGCTTGAAAGGCTTGTTCACGAGCAGGAGTATACCGCCGGCCACGTTGCTCAGGCTGTCCTTGAGAGCCAGAGCTATCGCGGCGCCCGCCGCGCCGAGGCCGACTACGAGGCTCGAGATAGGAATGTTGAGATATCCGAGCACCGTGATCACCAGAACTACGTACAGCAGTATTCTGCACGCCTTGATGATGAACGTGTGAAGCGCCGGATCGAGCTTCGACTTGTCCATCACCTTACCGATGATCGCCGTTATTACGTTTACGAGCACGATACCTATGCCCGCTATAAGTATTAGTTTAATGATGTATCCCCAGTCGATCGAATCAAATCCCATGTTGTATGCCTCCTTTTCAATTCAACTGACAATTGTAACGTACCCGGCTTCCCGCGGTGCGGGCCGCCGCTAATATCTGCCGCTGCGGCGTCTTTCGAGCTCGTGCAGCAGTTTTTTCCTGAGTCTTATGTCGTCCGGAACGACTTCCACGAGTTCATCGTCGTTTATGAACTCCAGCGCCTCTTCAAGCGTGAACGTCCTGGCAGGCGAAAGCTTTATCGCGTCGTCCGAGCCCGCCGCGCGCATGTTCGTCGCCTTCTTCGCCTTGCACGGGTTCACCACCATGTCGTCGTTTCTGGAATTCATTCCGACGATCATGCCCTCGTAAACCCTTGTGCCCGGCTCGACGAACATCTGGACGCGCTCGCCGATGTTGAACAGAGCGTACGGAGTGCAGACGCCCTCTTCCTGGGCGATAGCGACGCCGTTCACGCGCTGAGGTATCTCGCCCTTGTACTCGTCAAAGCACTCGAAGCGCCTTACCATCATGCCCTCTCCGCGCGTATCGTTTATGAATTCGGAGCGGTAGCCGAGAAGTCCTCTCGTCGGAACGAGGTATTCCAGCTTGGAATAGCCGTTCTCGCCGCTCATCTCGCGCATAATGCCCTTTCTGATGTTGAGTTTCGAGATAACGGATCCCGAATACTCGTCAGGAACCGATATTACCACCTGCTCCATAGGCTCGAGCAGCTTTCCGTTCTCGTCCCTGTGCATTATTACCTCGGGGCGCGAAACCGCGAGCTCATAGCCTTCTCTCCGCATGTTTTCGATCAGTATCGAGAGATGCAGCTCGCCTCTTCCGGACACCTTGAAAGCGTCCGTAGTGTCAGTCGGCTCGACGAGCAGGCCCACGTTGACCTCGAGCTCCTTCTCGAGACGCTCCTTGATGTGGCGCGACGTAACGAACTTTCCGACCTTGCCCGCGAACGGCGACTTGTTGACCATGAACGTCATCGACATCGTCGGCTCCTCGATGTGGATCATTTCCATCGGCTGAGGATCCTTCTCGTCGCAGATCGTCTCGCCTATCGAAATGTCGGCGATTCCCGAAACGACCACGATATCGCCCGAGCAGGCCTCGTCCACCGCGGTCCTCTTCAGTCCTCTGTAAACGAACACCTGATTTATCTTGCGCTGCACGATGCTGCCGTCCGCCTTGGCTACGGCTACGGTCTGACCGGTATGTATTTTTCCCTTCGTTATGCGCCCGATCCCGAGTCTTCCGATGTAATCGTCGTATCCGAGCGTCGACACCTGGAACTGGAGCGGCTCGTCGTCGAGATCCGGATACGCCTCACAGTGCTCGATTATCGTCTCGAACAGCGGCGTTATATCCAGCCCGTCCTGACCTACGGCGCTCTTCTTAACCTTGTTAGGGCCTGTGCCTATCTCGATCCCCTTAACTTCCTCAGGATCGCGCACCACTATGCCCTGGCGCGCTATTCCGTAGAGGATCGGGAAGTCGAGCTGTTTGTCGTTCGCTTCGAGATCCATGAAGAGCTCGTACGTTTCATCCACGACCTCCGCTATGCGGGCGTCCTTCTTGTCGATCTTGTTTATGAGCAGTATCGGGTTTATGCCCTGCTCAAGCGATTTCTTGAGCACGAAACGCGTCTGAGGCATCGGTCCCTCGCTCGAGTCAACGAGAAGAATAACCGTGTCGACCGTTTTCATTATGCGTTCCACTTCCGACGAGAAATCGGCGTGGCCCGGCGTGTCGACGATGTTGATCTTTACGTCTCCGTGCATTACCGAGCAGTTCTTCGAGTAGATCGTTATGCCTCTCTCGCGCTCGATATCGTCCGAGTCCATGACGCACTCGGCGACTTCCTCGTTTACCCTGAACACGTTGCTCTGGCTGAGGAACGCGTCCACCAGCGTGGACTTGCCCGCGTCTACGTGCGCTATAACCGCAATGTTTATTATCTTCTGCTTTGCCATCGTACTTCCTTCTGTCAGTTCTTTAAAGCCTGCATAGGAGCAGGTATCCTTCCGCCGCGGGCGATCATCTTCGCCGGCGACATCTTGTTCAGCTTCATCACAGGACCGCTGCCGAGCAGTCCTCCGAAATCGAGTTCACCGCCTTCGGCGACGCCTATCGCCGGGATCACGCGCACCGCGGTGGTCTTCGAGTTGACCATTCCTATGGCCGCCTCGTCCGCTATGATCGCCGATATCACCTCGGCCGGCGTATCGCCCGGGATAACTATCATGTCGAGGCCGACGGAGCATACCGAAGTCATCGCCTCGAGCTTTTCCATGGTCAGCGTTCCCGCGCGCGCGGCGTCGATCATGCCGGCGTCCTCAGAGACGGGAATGAACGCTCCGGAGAGCCCTCCGACGCTCGAAGACGCCATAACTCCGCCCTTCTTTACCGCGTCGTTCAGCATAGCCAGGGCAGCCGTGGTGCCGTGGGCGCCGCACTGCTCAAGGCCGATCTCCTCCAGGATGTGAGCGACCGAATCGCCCACGGCCGGCGTCGGGGCCAGCGAGAGGTCTATTATTCCGAACGGGATGCCCAGACGCGCGGAAGCTTCGCTTCCCACGAGCTGCCCCATCCTCGTTATCTTGAACGCCGTCTTCTTTATCTTTTCCGCGATCGCGGTCATATCCGCGTCAGCCGGCATCTTCGCAAGTGCCGCGCGCACTACGCCCGGTCCGGATACGCCCACGTTGAGCACGCAGTCCGGCTCTCCCGGTCCGTGGAAAGCGCCCGCCATGAACGGATTGTCCTCAGGCGCGTTGCAGAACACCACCAGCTTGGCGGCGCCGACGCACTGCCTGTCCTTCGTGAGTTCCGCGGCCTCGCGCACGACCTTTCCCATCAGCGCTACGGCGTCCATGTTTATTCCGGCCTTGGTGCTGCCGACGTTGACCGACGAGCAAACGAGATCCGTCTCCGCCAGCGCCTCCGGAATCGCGTTTATGAGTTCGCGGTCTCCCGGCCCGAAGCCCTTCTGCACGAGCGCGGAGAAACCGCCGATGAAGTTGACGCCCACAGCCTTGGCTGCCGCGTCGAGCGTTTTCGCGTACTTCACCGGATCGCCTCCTGAAGCCGCCGCGAGCATCGCGATCGGAGTTACCGAGATCCGCTTGTTTACTATCGGAATGCCGTACTTCTTTTCTATGCTCTCACCCGTCGCCACGAGATCCCTGGCGCAGCGGGTTATCTTATCGCAGACCTTCGCGCACGAGCGCTCTATGTCGCTGTCCGCGCAGTCCAGCAGCGAGATCCCCATCGTTATCGTCCTGATATCGAGGTTCTCCTCCTGGATCATGGTTATGGTTTCCATGATGTCGTATGTATTCATTGCAGGCTTTCAGCTCCCTTCATCCGCAGCTTTCCGCTCAGATTCTGTGCATGGAATTGAAGATGTCCTCGTGCATAACGTGGATCGTCATGTCCGGAACGTTCGCGGCAAGCTTTTCGCGGAGCTCGTCGAGTTCGCAGTTCATGGCCGAAATATCGATCAGCATGACCATCGCGAAATACTCCTGAAGTATTGACTGAGTCACCTCGAGAACGTTCGCGTTTACGGACGCGCAGGTAGTGCTGACGCGCGCCAGAATACCAACCATATCTTTTCCGACTACGGTTATTACAGCCTTCATATCAGACCTCCGTGCAACAATTAGTCATATTCGATTAAGTATACCATAAAACGGCCGGCGATACACCATCTGAAAGCCATTTTTAATGTCCGGAACGCAAAAAAAGTATCTCTGTTTCAGACTCGTCTGTCACGCTCACCGAAGCACCCGGAGATGCTCTGCCGATCCGTTCAATTGTCGCGACTATCGTTAAAATGTTTTTGTTTGTTGAAATTGACAACTTTTTTGGAATGTGATATTATTATCAAACTGATGTGGTTTCAAGACCAACTGTTTTTACACATTTTCCAAGGAGGACCTGCAAATGAACGGTACAGTCAAGTGGTTTAACGCCGATAAGGGTTATGGTTTTATTTCGAACGACGAAGGCGGAAACGATGTTTTCGTTCACTTCTCTTCGATCCAGGTAGACGGCTTCAAGACTCTTCAGGAAGGCCAGAAGGTTACTTTCGACACTGAAGAAGACACCAGAAACGCC
>JAEEGL012752964.1_pt1 | contig 30480 bp, 32 predicted proteins | sample 9134231 | NCBI WGS metagenome assembly JAEEGL01 (sample SAMN16246548, study PRJNA631951) | gut metagenome | biome: gut microbiome; feature: rumen; material: fiber-attached | host: Bos | place: Iran: Karaj | collected 2018-10 | reverse complement strand
GGTTTTAAGTTTACTTACGTCGCATTTTCTAGGATCGCTTAGATAAATCTCATGATGGTATCTAGCATCTGTTATATCTAGCTTGTAGCCGTTATCTTCGGCGAATTTGTGCATTAACTCAACTGTTGCCGGCTCGTCGTCGTAACTGCCGATATGCATACATTGAACACATAAACCCTCGTAATAGGTTAAAAATTCCACCCTAGAGAAGTCTTGCTTCTTCTTTCTGGTGGCTTCTTCTATTGCCCAGTCAAAATCTGCTTTCGTCACAAAGTCTGGTAAACGAATAATGGAAATGAAGTTTAACCGCTCTTTATGATCATAATTGATACCGTCTTTGCCATCTTGCCACCAAAAGCCCTCAAGTGGTGGGACAACGTATTCAAAGAACCCATCTATTTTATGATCGCCTTTATAACTCATCTTTATCGTATAGGCGACTCCGTAAAGTAGCCCAAGCGTATTTTGGTAATCGCCATTTTCTTCATTAGGATTTCCTTTACCTCTAACGGCGATGTAATTCATCTTCGGAACATCAACAATACTCGGTTTATTCTTCGGTAAGTAGTATTCTTTATATTCCTTTTTAAAATCGAAAGCCATATTATGCGCAGTTCTTTTTATGAGCTTTGAGTTTCTTCATTGCCCAGTCATAGTGAGAAGATAGACAGCTAACGAAATATGAGCCAAGCACGGAACCGCCAACCCAAGGATACATGCCTTTAGTGAATAATTGCTCTTCGCTCAGGCTTTCGGCTAGTTTCATGACGTCTTTATGTGATTTCTCAAACATTTTTCTAGCATCTTCGAGCGAAGTCTTTTGGTGTTTCTTCCAGTATTCAACGTTCATATCGCCGTAAGTCTTCCAAGTGTATGGTTCTGGCAAGAATGGCGCATTACCGCCTTTATTTAGGTTTGTATCGACAAATTCTAGCAACATACGGTGCCATTCGTACAAATGCACCCAAATATCACGAAGATTCTTGTCCCTCCCCCAGTGGCGCTCTTTCTTTGATGGATCGCCAGAAAAATCAAACTCAGTGTTCATTTCTTTCTCGCTCATTCCATCAGCCATTTCAATAAGCTTAGCGTAGTACTCTTCGCCAGCCTTTAATAAGTCTTGTTTGTTGCGTGGTCTTGGCATAAATAGTCCTTTGTTTACTACCTTAATTATAACATCCAGGTCAATATGCTTTAGCTGAGAACCGTTCATATGTGATATAATATAAGTAGTCAATAGTGCTCGAATACAGGAATGTATCTCGGGCTTTTTTGTTGGCTACGACAAGCGAATGAGTGGGCTTCGCAGACTGGGTTAGAAATAGCGCTATTCTAACCCCGACACGAGCGCAGGAGTCTGCCATGGACGATTGTAGCGAAGATGGCATTAAGAACCTTATGGAGACACTATCGATACTAGATAGCATCGTAGTTACTCCTGAAAGAATAAAACAGAATTCGGTTTGCGAAATAGGTAAATCTGGAAGAGTTTTATTCTACTACTAGAATTGAGGCGATTGGCTTTAGTCAGTCGCCCTTCTCTTTAACGGAGCGCAAAACCATATAAATATGTTATAATATTACTAATTAATAAGGATAGTTGGTGTGGCTGAAATCAGAGTAAACAACGAACCCCCTGCCCTAAGATATGTCTTATATGCTCGTAAATCTTCCGAAGATAGTAGAGCTCAAGTTAAATCTATTCCAGACCAAATTGAAGACTGCATGAACTATGCAAGATCTAAAGGTCTTATTGTTATCGATGTAATCAAAGAGTCTGCTTCGGCGAAGAAATCAAAGAATCGACCTTTATTCACTAAAATGCTCAAAGATTTCGAGAAAAAGAAATATGACGGCATTATTGCTTGGCATCCAGATAGACTTTCTCGCAACTCTCTAGAATCGGGCATGATTGTTGATATGGTCGATAATGATGTGATTAAAGACCTCAAATTCCCGACCATGAATTTCGAAAACACAGCAAGCGGCAAGATGTTACTCGGCATTCTCTTTACTATGTCTAAGGAGTATTCGGAGCATCTTAGCGAAAATGTCAAGCGTGGCATGGACTCTAATCTCCAGCAAGGTAAATCATCTGGTGTCCGTAAATGGGGCTATCAACGAAACGACATAACTGGTCTATATGAGCCCGATGAAAACTTTAACCATATTCGCAAGGTTTGGGATATTGTTATCGAGGGCGGAACACAGAGAGATGCTCTTGCTTATGTAAAGCTTCACGATGTTCATATGATGACCAAAATCAACGAGAGAAATAAGGTCTCTAAGCGAGTTGGAATGGACAAAGGAACTATTAGTCGCATTCTCAAAGACCCATTCTATTACGGCATTCTCATTCAAGCTGGCACTAAGGTTGATTTAAGAGAGGTTACGCCAAACTTTAAACCAATGATTTCCGAAGCAGAATATCTATCTGTCCAGGAAGACACAAAGTTCAAAGCTCGCAGAACTCATCCTCTATTGAGAGATGGAGAGACTGATAAGGATCAAGTCTTTATTCCATTTCGTAAGTTCATTAGATGTAAAGAGTGTGGTCGTTTTATGTATGCAAGCCGTAGCAAAGGTCGCCATGGCGATTATTATCTATATTATTGTTGCCGCAATCCAGAATGCTCTCACCCACAAGGTCAAGTTCGTGGCAAGGTGGTCATAGATTATATGTGTAGTGTTCTTGATACGCTTAAAGCATCTGAGTCTGACTATAAAAGCTATTCACGCAGAGTTGAAAAGTATATCAGCAAAAAGCTTGAGGATTTGCAATTTGAGCGCCACAGCCTTACTGCAACCAAGTCTAAGCTCGAAAGAGCCTTACAGGAGCTCTCAGAGCGTTACGGGAAGCTTTTGGAGAATCCCGATACTCCTAAAATCGTATTAGACCAAATCAATGGACAACTCGAAGAGACCCAGACTAAAATAATCGACTTGAATGAAGAACTTCAAAAAGTTGAGGCGAGGATTTTTGACCCAGACCAACTAAGAATGAGCCAAGAAAACTTTACGAACCTGATTATAAACGGAGCTGATAAGATGAGAGCTGGCTCTTCACTCGAAAAAGACATTTTAGCGCGTAGAATTTTTACGAACCTAGACATTGGGGCACAAAAAAGACTCTTCCACCTCTGTAGAGAGCCTTTCAACTTTCTGGTCAATGATGATAAATTCCTTAATGGCTGGGGATGAGGGATTCGAACCCCCGAATGGTGGGACCAGAACCCACTGCCTTACCACTTGGCGAATCCCCAAGCTACTTTATTTTACCATAACTAAGCCTAAAGTGCTATAATCTACTTTATATGACAAAGAAAAAAACATTCACAATAGAACAGCTCCAACAATTGTCCGCTGAAGAAATAATAAGTAAAATGCAGCATAATAACTATTCTTTGCTTGAAACTTTTGACGCAGCTAAGTTAAGAAAAGAAATGGTCCCGGTTGGAAAAGCTTGTAATTCCGCTATTAATTATTTTCTTGGTACAACTGGTCCGAAAAATAATACCGAAAAACATATTAAGGCTGCAAGAAAAAAATTAGTTAAAGTCTTATCGAAGCTTACGCCTGGTGATTACGCTGGAATGCCGACGGACACTAAAAATGGTTTAGTTGTCGGGTTCAATCATCCTTCACTGGGTGAAATTGCGCGTATTTTGATGATGAAGATTGATATTATGGGCGAAAGTTTAATGTATTTTCCGGTTAATTTACCATGGTATGAAGCGCTGGCGCCAAATTATGATCGAATTCGCCAAATCGGGATCGTAATTACTCCAACTATTACACCTTCGACTTGGAAGAAGCTAAACCTTAAAGAAGGCACTGAATTATATGAAGCAGGGAAGCGCCTAAAAAGAGATTTTAGATATATTTACACTGATTTATCTCATGATGGCTTAAGAGAAGGGGGAGTGGTCTTTGTAGCCCCATCTGCAACTCGCCAAGCTACAGTTTTTAAGAATGAAGATGTTTATGAAAAGAAGGAAGAAATTATTCCGACAATGTCGATGCTAGCCTTGAAGCTGTATAATGATCCGGATGTTAAATGCGATTTTCTTCCAATGGCTGTTTTACCGCCTACTAATTATAAAAGAGGGTTAAATTTCCATAAAAAATATACTTTAATACCGGGACGAATAATGACGGCGGATGAGATTAGAAAAAAATACTTCAAAACTAAGAATCCAAAGCGTCTCGAAGGTTTTGATTACGAATTTCATAAACGAATTGCTGAAAAATTACCAAAATCGTTTTGGTATTAATGTGGTATAATCATAAGCATGGAATCGGACGGGCAGTTTTTTTACCATCCACTGGAAAACATTGAAGACGTAGACATTTTTTATGAAGCTACTGAGCGTAAGCATTTAACTAAATCAATTGCTCCTGAACGACCTTATACTTATTGGACTATTGAGATGTATGACCAGGAAAACGGCTTTCGTGGAGGCGGTGGGCTTGGCGTATTAGCTGCCGACACTCGTAGAATTGCCGAAAAAATGGGCGTGCCTTTTGTGACTGTGGTTCCGTTTTATCCGCATGAATCTAAACAAATCATGAGAGATGGAGAACTGGTTGATGAACATATCACGAAAGATTATCATGATTTCGGGTTTAATTTAGTCGATAAAGTATATATAAAGTGTCGGGGCGAGTTATGTCCACTCGAAGTAATAGAAAAGCGCTTTAAGAACACAAGAATTCTTTCAATTACTGAGCCGAATTTTGGCGAACTTTATTCCGATACGAGCGGATCCGATCATCGTTTATATCAAGAAGTGGCCTTAGGGTTTGGTGGATACGAAGCTTTGAAACTTGTTGGCCTACGTCCGGCAATTATTCAGCTAAATGAAGTCGCGACCTTTTTTGCGGCACTAGCTAGGCTAGATGAATTAGCAAATAACGGCATGGATTTTTATGAAGCCGTGGTTTATACACGAAAGCATACTTTATATACCAATCATACTTTGGTTCAGGCCGCTGAAGCCGAGTTTACCTTCGAACAGTTCGAACAGTATGTTTTTCCAAATATTCAAAATTTAGCTGTTAAAAAATGGTTAACCGAAAAATTCACTGATGGGAAGATTAAACTTTCTTCGGTTTCGATTGAAATTGCGGAACTTCGAAGTGGAGTTTCGAAATTACATGCGAGAATTGCGAATTATTATGATTTAGCCGGCAATAAAGTTAGATTTAAACCGATTACTAATGGCATTGATGTCGAAAGATGGGTCTTACCTGAAATATTAGATTATTACAGGAAGAATGAAATATTCGATAACCAAGACATGTTGATGCAGAATTTCACAAGCAAGATTGATCGAGTTACCTATCAAGACGTGCGTGATTTTAAGAGCGTAGGTCGAAGAATTCTGAATGAAACTTTGAAGACTCGTCCTGATCAAGAAGGTCGTATTTTAAACTTTGCGGATGATGACTTTATTTTCGTCTTTAAACGTCGATTCGTTGATTACAAACGGCCGGATCTACCGTTTCGTGACCCATTACGACTTCGCAATCTTCTAGAAAGTAATAACGCGCATTATATTATTGCTGGGAGAATTCATACTGGTGATGAAAATATGTTAAGAAAGCTTAATCATATTCTCGAAGTAGTCCGTAAAGACGATTATTTAAGAGATCATGTCCATTATCTTTATGATTATGACGAAAAGTTAGCTTATGGATTGTCTGTAGGTTCAAATGTTGCGATTAATATTCCAATTGTTGGACTTGAGGCTTGTGGTACTTCCTGGATGAAGGATGTGGCGAATATGAATATTTTGATTTCGACTCATGACGGGGGCGTGGCGGATGCTTCAAATAAATCATATTTAAATGTTTCAGGCGTTGATGATCATGAGGAATTAAATAATCTTCTCCAAAGAATGGAAGAATCTATTGCAATTTGGAGTAGCGATTTTGACCTCGAATATATGATTAAATTACAATTGACTAATTTCTTACCGATAATTTCTGGTACAAGAATGATGAAGGATTATCTTGACTACTTATTCCCGGTGTAGTATAATCTTGACAAGTCTGGTATCAGACTTTTTTGATACCTAAGTAAAGGAGTAAAATGGCGAAGATCACTAGAATCAAAGCAAGCGACTCTCCGAAGAAAAAAGAGGAAGAGGAGCCGACGATTACCCGTAAAAAAGTAGTCGTTGAAGACAAAAAGTCAGAAAAGCAAAAGAAGAAGGCAATTAAAAAGGCCGAAAAAAACCTTGATAAGAAATCTAAAAAGAAACCATTTATTTTAATTAGACCATTTGTTTATCTTTTTAGATACATTCGGGATTCATGGCGTGAACTTCGACAAGTCAGATGGCCAAATCGTAAAGCGACTTGGAAGATGGTACTTGCAGTGATTGTCTATACATTATTATTCGTACTTATTATTTCTTTGCTTGATATATTCTTTAGCTGGTTATTTAATTTAATTTTAGGAAAGGCTTAATAAAATGGCAGTAAACAGATATGATGATACACGAGCTTGGTATGCAATTTCTACCTACTCGGGCTACGAGGATAAAGTCGCCGATTCAATTAATCAACGTGTAAACACGGTCGAAATGGCGGACAAGATTTTCGAAGCAATCGTTCCGAAAGAAAAACAAATCGAAATTAAAAACGGAAAGAGAAAAATCGTTGATCGTAAAATTTTACAAGGTTATGTGCTTGTCGATATGAAGTTATCGGATGAAACTTGGTATATCATTCGAAATACTCCTGGTGTAACTGGGTTTATTGGCACGGGTACGCAGCCGACTCCGGTTTCTGCAAAGGAAATTGCAAAGATTAAGAAACGTATGGGCGTCGAAGACCCGAAATTTTCAGTTAAATATGAAGTTGGTGAAGTTGTTTCGATTACCGATGGTCCGTTTAAGGGATTCGATGGTTCGATTTCTGAAATTGACGCAGCTAAGGGTAAACTTAAAGTCATGGTTTCGATGTTTGGACGTGAAACTCCAGTCGAACTCGATGCATTACAAGTTAAGCAATTGTAATTTTAGCTAAAGTGTGATATAATAAGATTATTGTTACATATAATGCTTCTAAAATATTAATTTAAATAGGATAGAAAATGGCAGAAAAAAAGGTTATTGGAAATTTGAAACTTCGTATCCCTGCGGGCCGTGCGACGGCTGGACCTCCGGTTGGTTCAACGCTTGGTCAATGGGGCTTAAATATGATGGATTTCATTAATCCGTTTAACGAAGCTACGAAAGACTTAATGGGTAAGAACGTTATCGTTCATATTCGTGTGTTTGAAGATCGTACTTTTGACTGGAAAAGTTTAGGTCAACCAGTTGATGATTTGATCCGCGAAGCGATTAAAATCGAGAAGGGTTCGGGAAAACCAAATGTTGATAAGGTTGGTAAAATCACCCGCGCACAGCTCGAAGAGATCGCGAAGAAAAAGATGGATCAACTTAACGCGGTCGATCTAGACGGAGCAGTGAAGATTGTTGCCGGTACGGCACGTTCGATGGGCGTCGAAGTCGCTGACTAATGAAAAAAAACAGCCTGCGGGCTGTTTTTTGATGCTCAGATTGACTTTTTAGCTAAAGTATGATAAAATAATATAAGGCTTTGTTTTTTCCTAAAAATTAAAAGGAGGGCGTTAGCATGGGAAAGAAAGCACTTTATTTTAGCCTTCAAGAATTGCAACGAAAAGCAATGAAGGCGTGGAGAACCTACGCGGAAGACTATCGAAACTTGATGCCTACGTATCAGGAGCTACTGGCAAAGAAAAGGTGGCTGAAAGAAAACGAAAAAGGCTATAAAAGCATGCCTCTTCGTAAAATCAATAAGCCTATACTTGACGAGTTGCCAGAAATTCAGTTTTTCGATATTGTCGATGAAGAAGAAGCGCTTGATTACATTTGCGAGCTTGAGTACGGCGAACTAAACTATCTTGTAGTAACTATTTATAGTACAATAAATGATCGCGCGTACAGAACTATCAAGGCTCGTATTACCGATTATGAGCATGAAATTAAATATTTTAAGCGTTCAACTTCTTTTGGGTATGACCCTACGTATCCAACATCTTCTGGACAACGTCCAAATCCGAGAATCAATAGTAAACGTTCTAACGGATTAGACGATTAATGAGTAGGGCCCTGGGGAGATTTATATCTCCCTTTTTTCATTGCTATTTCTAAGCACATCTGTTATAATACTATGAATACAATTAAGGTTGGAAGGGTTATACCCGTTATTACCACAGAAAGGATACTATGGCCAAAGAAGAGGTCAAAGAAGTTAAAGCTACAGAAGAAGTTGTAGAACAACCTGTAGAAGCTGAACCAGAGAAATTTGCTAAATCTGGTAAAAAATCTAAAAAACACATTGAAGAGGTTAAGGCAGAGGAGGAACGCCAGGCGCGTAAAGAAGAGCGTAAGGCTAGCGACGCTGTCGAAAAACCGAAAGGCGCAAAGCCGATCGTCCGTCCATTAATTGAACGACGCGGTAAAAAGTACCAAGAGGTTGCTAAATTAATCGAAAAAGGGAAGATTTATACTCTTAAAGAGGCGATTGAACTTGCTATAAAAACTAATCCGGCTAAATTCGATGCTTCTGTTGAAGTTCATGCTCGTTTAGGCGTTGATCCGCGACAAGCTGATCAAAACATTCGTACAACCATTGTACTGCCAAACGGAAGTGGTAAAACTGTTCGCGTGGCTGTTTTCGCACCGCTAGATGTTTGTAAAGCTGCAAAAGCGGCTGGCGCTGACATCGCTGAAGATGAAGAGTTCTTAAAGAAACTCGATAAGGGCGTGATTGATTTTGACGTCTTAATCTCAACTCCTGCTTACATGCCGAAGCTTGGTAAATATGCACGTGTACTTGGTCCGAAGGGCTTAATGCCAAATCCAAAAGCCGGTACCGTGACTATGGATGTCGAAAAGGCAGTCAAAGAATCGAAAGCTGGTAAGGTTGAGTATCGTGTAGATAAACAATCGATTGTCCATATTGGAATTGGTAAAGTTTCATTCGGTGCTGATAAGTTACTTGAGAATGCTGAGACATTCTTTAATAGCTTAAAGGCTCAGAAGCCAGCATCGCTTAAAGGTTCCTACGTAAAGTCAGTATTTATTACGACTACCATGGGTCCTTCAATCGCGATTGAGAACTTATATAATTAATAGTTATCTTAACAAAATAAGTATTTTTGGGAGCATGCGGAGGCTACGGCCGAGCTTGAGGGCGCTCGCCCCGTAACGACGGGCGCGAGCGACCCGTGTCCCAAAAATACTTTTTTGTTGAGATATGTTATAATCGAACTATTATGGATAAGATTAAAGAAATCGCAACAAGAATTAGGGGGATGGAAATATATGAATCGTTAGTAGTAGCGGCCATTGGGCTCGCTGTTTTACTATTCGGATACCGAATTAAGAAGGTAGCATTCTTTATTATTTGGTTTTTGATTGGTTATAATATCATGATGCTTTTGATGCCATTGATTAATGGCGCGGTTCCACAAATCGCTAGTGACAATTTGTGGCAAATATTGTTACCTATTGCTGGCGGTTTACTCTTGGCTCTATGTGGTTTCTCGATCGAAAAACTTTGTGTTGCGGGCATTTGTTTCTTCCTAGTGATGTTGATTACTGTACAATACTTTGGAACTGATACTTTAACTTTAGTTATTGGTGCGATTATTGCTGCTGTGGCGGCGGCTGCAGCTACGGCAATGATTAAACCCGCTATTATTATCGCAACTTCAATCGCTGGTGCTTGGGCATTAACCCTCGCATTATTAAATATATTCCCCGTGATCAATGCTTCAGTCTTCTTCTTGCCATTTATTGCGGCGTTTGCTTTACTCGGTGCGATCTTCCAGTTTGCGACTACAAAGCATTCTGACTAGACATTTTGATTTAAATTTGATATAATTTGGGTAGTTACCAAAGACAGCGACGGGAGTAATCCTTAATCATGTCGCCGAGGAAAATATTTCTTACAATTTATTTGGTGACGCTATTTAACAATTAGCTAACTAAATATTAAAATAACCAAAGGAACTTTTTATGGCAATTACTAAGGATAAAAAGAACGAATTGGTTGCTGATTTGACAGAGCTTCTTACAAATGCAAAAACTACAGTTTATGCCAAATATCAAGGTTTAACTGTGGCTGAATTACAAGAACTCCGAAAAGCCGCTCGTGAAGCGGGTGTAAAAATTAAGGTCGTAAAGAACCGTTTAGTACGTGTCGCGATGAACCAAATTGCGGTTTATAAGGATACTGATACTACTGGCCTTACGGGACAACTTTTATACGCTGTTTCGAGCGATGATGAAGTTGCTCCAGCGAAAGTTTTAGCTACTTTTGCTAAGACTCACGAAGCACTTGATCTTGTTGGTGGTTTTTCTGATCTTGGAAATGCTTTATCAAAAGACGAAGTTAACGCTCTTGCGGCTATGCCGAGTAAGAACGAACTTATCGCACAGGTGGTTGCACAACTTCTCTCGCCAGTTACAGATTCTATTTCTGGTCTTTCTGGTGGACTTTCGGGAATTATCTCGGGTCTAGAAGCACACGCAAATTAGTAACCATAAATTATTAATTAGAAAGGATTTAAAATGGCTACAGATATTAAGAAATTAGCCGAAGAACTAGTTAAATTAACTGTTCTCGAAGTAAACGAATTAAAGAATGTCCTTAAGGACGAATATGGCATCGAGCCGGCTGCTGCTGCAGTCGCTGTTGCTGCTGGTCCAGCCGCTGAAGCTGGTGCCGCTGCTGATGAAGGTAAATCTGAATACGACGTCGTCTTGAAAGACGCTGGCGCACAAAAGATTGCAGTCATCAAGGCTGTTAAAGAAGCTACCGGATTAGGTCTTGGCGAAGCTAAAGCTATCGTCGATGGCGCTCCGGCAACTGTAAAAGAGAAAGTCGCTAAAGACGAAGCTGAAGCGATGAAGAAAGCGCTTGAAGAAGCTGGCGCTACTGTCGAACTCGCTTAATCATTAAAGTTAGCTAATTGTATTATTTAAATGAAACCCGGGTAACTGGGTTTCATTTTTTTTGTGTATAAAAAATGCCCGGGATAAACCCGGGCTAGGAGTATATTAATCAAACCATCCTTTTCTCTTCTTTGTGTCATAAGTTGCCCCATGCAGCCCTCCATCGCTGTCGCAAAGTAACAACTTTACCTCTTCTTCTCCATCTTTAATGATCTTTTCGACGCAATAAACGTGTCTTGCATGGTAGTCGTTGCTCGGAAGAGCATCATCGTAGTACTTTACTACACAAGGAAAATCTCCTTTTTCTTTAAGTTCCTCTACGCTTGGCCCACATACGATTCGTGCCTTTACGATCATTCTGATCAACTCCTTATTAATATTCAAGCAAATTTGCTCAATTTTTTCATTATACCACACTTTAGCTAAAATGTCAATGCTTATATTGTTTTGGGGTAGTGTATAATAGAGGTATGAATGATTTTGATTATTTAAGTAAAGGGGAAGTCTATTTAGACAGTGCGTGTCAGAGTTTACGGCCTCGTCCGGTAATTGATGCGATTAATAAATATTATACTGAACATAATTCTTGTGGTGAACGAGTGAAATATAAGTGGGGCGTAGTAACTGACGAGAAGGTTGAAGCAACGCGCGAAAAAGTTTTAAAGTTTTTAAAACTATCTGGACGAAAATATACCGTTTCTCTTACACTTAATACGACCTACGGAATTAATTTGATTCTAAATCAGCTTGACGGCCGAAAGTTTAAGAAAGTAATGACAAGCGAAATCGAACATAATTCGCCGTTTCTGTCGACGATCGCATTTTCGGAGAGGACTGGGTTACCGCGCGAAGTAATGTCGCGAAATGAAGATGGTTCAATAGACGTTGATAATTATGATTTTACTCGGGCAGTAGTAGTTATTAACTGCGCCTCAAATTTTGACGGGAGAAAACTCGTAAATATTAAAGAAGTCGTCAAGGCCGTGCATAAAGCGGGCGGAATAATCATTATTGATGCGGCGCAGGCAATGGCACATTCGTCAGACATCATTCGGGGAGTCGAGGTTGACGCAATTTGTTTCTCGGCGCATAAACTCTACGCACCCTCCCTCGGTGTAATCGTTTGGCGTGATGAGCTGGATGAGAAGATGGATGTGAGAATTATTGGTGGTGGGATGGTTGATGATGTGAAGAAAGATTCTTATTTACTATCTGCGGAAGGGAAAGAACATCGTTATACGCGTTTTGAGGCTGGTTTACAGGCTTGGGGCGAGATTGTCGGGCTTGGAGCGGCGTTGGATTGGTTAGATAAACTACCTAAGTCAGCTTGGAAAAACTTGGAGAAGAATACGAGTGAATTATTTGATTTTCTTTCTGGTTCAAGTAAGGTCCATTTAGTAAACAAAGTCGCGAACCCGACTATGTCGTTTTACGTCGAGGGGTTAGATTCGCACTTACTGGGTGCGGCTTTATCTCGTGAAAATATTATGGCGCGAACTGGATATTTCTGTGCCCATTATTATCTTGACCATGTCTGCAATTATCCTCCACTCATTCGTTTTTCGCTTGGACTACACAACCAACCGGAAGATATTGAGAAAGTCAAAAAGATAATGGAAAAAATTATCTATTAATGATAGAATAGACTCTAATTATGGTTTGCATTGCGGCGTTTATTATTCTAGCTATTATTGGCGTTTTTGTGGCATTTATATCGATTTTTAAACCAAAAATCGGAAAGGCTTATTTAAAGGCTTTAAAGAAGGCCTGGGGCTGTCTATGGAAAAAAGTCAGGTTACAGAAATGTGAAACCGGATTTAAAGATGATGTAAAAAACACTTTACTTTCAAGAATAATGCTAAAACATCCAAAATGGGTAAAACCATTATCTATAGTAATCGAAGTTTTGTCTATAGTGATCGTCGTAGTTGCAGTTTGGGCGATTTTAACCGCCATTAAATCCTTGCTCGCTTTATGGGCGCTAGGGACCTGTAATGTAACGAAACCGGCGGCCTGCTCACTAGGTGCGGAAGTTTGTTCGATTGACGAAAGTGAGCCTTCTGACGCTCTAGAGGCGACAGGACGATGGTTTACAGAATGGGGGGAAATCTTCGAAGCGATTCCGGACAAGTTCAAAACTTACAATGCTGATGAATATGACTTTAATTACATTAATTTAAATAATGGAGAAGTCGAAGGATTAACGACGGCGATTGACATCTTCGACCCGGGATGTTCGGTCTGTATGATTTCTTATAGGAATCAGAAGGCAATCGGGTTTTTCGATAGTTATAATTTAAGATTAGTACCTTTCGCAATTCAAAGTGCAGACGGTGATTATAAATTTAAAAATTCTGAAATTATCGTCCGTTATATGTTTGCTGCGGAAGAATTAAAAGCTAGTTCGTCGCTTTATATTATCGATAGAATCTTTACTAGTAAAAATAGTGAAGGCATTTCTTATCAGAATAAGTTTAATGAAGATTATTCGCGCGAGGAGGCTATCAAAAAGCTTGAATCATGGCTAAAAGAAGATGGTTTTAGGTCTGAAGATTTGGAGAGAATTCGTGAGTTAGTCGATTCTAATGAAGTGACTGAGAAGATGAATCATAACAAGGAGATCGTTGAAAACCAACTAAAGGTAAAGGGTATTCCGACGATGATTTACGACGGGAAGAAACATACCGGATTGTTTGAATTGTAAAAAAAACAACGTTTTTCGTTTGACCGATGTTATTTCAGTGGAAAACTTTTGGTAAAAAAACTTGACTTTAACGTATTGAAGATATAATATAATATTAATACTATATTTAGACAGGATGCGAGGTGATGTCTGAAATACCAGAAAAACAAATAAAAAGATTACGCACGCTTCTAGGTGAAGCTGAAACTAGTTTATCAGCCGCAAAAGAGCTATTAATTTCGATTATTGGCGATGGCGAGACGATTTCGGCGCCGCGCGAAACGATTGTTTCGGGTCCGGAAGGAAAGATTATTGAAGGAATTTTTGATGGTCAAATCATGATTGGTCCGGATGGGAAGAATTATCCAGTTCCGGCGAACTATGCTTCGAAATCGAAACTCGTTGAAGGCGATATCATGAAACTCACGATTACCGAGGATGGTAAGTTCCTTTATAAGCAGATTGGACCAGTCGAGAGAAAGACCGTGATTGGAACTCTTGTGCATCATGATGATAAATACTTCGTAGAAGTTGCTGGAAAAGAATATCAAATTCTCTACGCTTCAGTTACTTATTTCCACCTTCGCGAAGGATCACAAGTTTCCGTCACAATTCCTGCTAATAATGACGACGCGACTTGGGCAGCGGTCGAAGCTGCTCTATAATGGTTAAAGCGCTTTATCGAAAATATAGACCAAAAACTCTGGAAGGGGTTATTGGTCAGCCTCAAGTAACTGACGTTTTAGCAAAGTCTTTAAAAGCTGGAAAGATTTCACATGCATATCTTTTTGTTGGTCCACGTGGAACCGGAAAAACATCCGTAGCACGCATTCTAGCGCACGAGATTAACGGATTTAAATATGAAGTTGAAGATGATTATGTCGATATTATCGAAATCGATGGAGCAAGCAACCGTGGAATTGATAATATTCGAGAATTACGCGAAAAGGCTTTAATTGCGCCGACGAGTGGGAAATATAAAGTCTATATTATCGACGAAGTTCACATGTTAACGAAAGAGGCGTTTAATGCGCTTCTAAAAATCTTAGAAGAGCCGCCAAAGCATGTTGTGTTTATTATGGCGACAACTGACGCATATAAAGTTCCAGTCACTATCACTTCGCGTGCCCAAACATATACTTTTACGCTTGCCGATACGAAAACTATGTTTGATTTTCTAAAATCGGTAGTCGAAAAAGAAAAGATTAAGATCGATGATGATGCGCTAACTTTAATCGTAAAAAAAAGTGGAGGATCATTTAGAGATTCGCTTTCGCTTCTAGACCAGATTTCGACTTTATCCGATTCCGGAATCACGAAAGAACTAGTTATCTCCGCAATGGGTTTACCCGAAGATGAGAAGATTAAAGAACTATTAGACGAGTATCTTTCTCAAGATGTTGTAAAAATTACAACGTTATTAAAAAACTTGTTGGTTTCAGGAGTTAAACCAGAAACGCTTACCGAAGAATTAATTTCAAACATTTTGGAAAGCCCAAAAGCAGAATATTTCGATTTACTTTCTAAACTACCTGACGTTAAAGCGCCTTTTCCCGAAGCAAAATTATTAGTTGCGTTAGCTGGAGATGCATTAGATACTTCTCAGCGAAGGGGGGTCCGGAGCGCGGCAGCGCGAGGTGTAGCGCCAGTCGCCCGTGGCGACGGGCCGGCTGGACGCGCCCCCGAGCGAGAAGTATCTAGTGTTCCTACGCCAACTACTACTAGTTTCGATTGGAATGCTTTTCTCGAGCGAGTTAAAGAAGCTAACGACGCTATTTATTCACAACTTTTAAAAACTGAGTATAGTTTTTCAAATAATACTTTAGAGATTTTTCCATCAAAAAAGATTGTTAAGTCGATTCTAGAACGTGATAATAATAAAAAGATCCTAATCGATGCTGGAAATGGAATAAAAGTTCATATAAACGAAGTTGGAGCGAATCAGCCGAAAGACACGACGCTTGCAAAAATTTCTGATATAATGGGAGGAGAGGTAAAAAACGATGGAGGAGAAAACCCGTTCTAAAGATTCTAGTGGTCGTATACCGCCACAGGATATTGTTGCCGAGAAGTCTTTACTCGGCGCAATCATGCTTTCTAATGATGCGTTACCTGATATTTTAATGATCCTTCGTCCACGTGATTTCTACGAAGAACGTCATCAAACAATTTTTCAAGCTATTATTGACTTATATGATCAACATAAGCCTGTTGACCTTTTAACTCTGACTGCGGAATTACGCGCGAAGAAGAAATTAAAAGAAGTTGGCGGAGCAGCTTATTTAACCGAAATTTCGAACTTCGTTCCGGCAGCATCACATGCTAAGGCTTATGCAGAAATAATTGAGAAAGCGTCGGTTAGACGACGATTAATTAAGGCTGGTACCGAAATCGCGAATAAGGCCTATGAAGATGATGCTGAGGTTGATAATTTAGTTGGAAAAGCCGAAAGAGAATTATTCGAAGTTTCAGATAATATTATTAAAAGTGATTATGTCGCGATGGATGATCTTTTGGCCGACGCGTTTGATAGAATTGAAGAGTTGCATAAAAATAAGGGCGCGTTGCGCGGCCTTAAAACCGGATTTGCCGATTTAGATAAAATTACCGCCGGTTTCCAGAAAGGTGATTTGATCGTTATCGGCGCACGCCCATCAATGGGTAAAACTACTCTTGCGCAAAATATAGCTTACAACATAGCAGAAATCAATAAGAAAGGTGTTTTATTCTTTTCGATGGAGATGGCCGCAAGTGAGATTGTCGACAAAATGATTTCGGATATTTCTGGCGTGGATAACTGGAAAATGAGAACTGGGAATCTATCGGATGAAGAATTTGCGAAAATTGGTGATGCGCTTGGCGAGATGGATGAAATTCCGATTTATATTGACGATACAAGCTCAATGACGATTATGGAGCTTCGAAATAAAGCTAGACGCGCGATGCACGATCACGATATTGGCGTAGTAATTGTTGATTACTTACAGCTCATTTCCGGCTCTGATCGGTATAAAGGAAATCGTGTTCAAGAAGTCACAGAAATTTCTCGTGGCCTAAAGATATTAGCACGCGAACTTAGTATTCCAGTAGTTGCTCTAGCGCAGCTTTCAAGAAATGTCGCAGGCCGAGATGATTTTCGACCGCTCTTAACTGATTTACGCGATTCTGGTTCTATCGAGCAGGATGCCGACTTAGTAATATTCATCCACCGTCCGGATTATTATAAGAAACCCGAGGAAGAACCGACGAATGTGACTGAACTACTTATTAGAAAACATCGTCATGGCGCACTAGGAGAGGTCGAACTCTACTTCGATGGTGCGCATTCGAGATTTATGTCACTCGACAAAACCCACGAATAGATGCTATAATACTTATGTGAAGAAACTAGTTATTTCTAAACTTTTTTTGTACCGATATCGGTTTATTATTGGCTATTCAATTCTTGGGTTTGTGTTTGCTTCGCTTTTGTTTTTATTACCAGTAATTGCACAACATGGTTTATCTCAAGATGAAATCAATTCTGCGACCACTTCTTTTAGTTTAAGCACTGCAAATATGCTCGAAGGAAATGTAATTGATCTACCTTATCATATTTTACAAAAAATTTCGATCCTACTTTTCGGCTTAACTCCATATTCAATTAAGCTTCCTAGTATTTTAATCGGTTTAGCCTTGGGTTTCCTATTAATGCTTCTACTTAGCCGTTGGTTTAAAAGTAATGTGTCTTTACTTGCATCTTGTTTAGTCGTTCTTTCTACGCCGTTTTTGTTTTTGGCCGGATCTGGTACACCTTTAATAATGTTAGTTTTTTGGCCAGCTTTACTACTTTGGCTTGGGTCTAAAATCCAAGGTGAAAAGAGACCGAAGCCACTTTATTGTTTTATTTTTGCTTTAGCGATGCTTGTTTCAGTATTCACGCCATATATGTTATATTTTGCAGTATTCTGTGTTTTATTTGTGCTTTTCCAACCGCATCTTCGCTTCATTATCAAAGGTTTACCGAAGCTTCCTTTAATCATTACTCTTATAGTTTTGCTTGGCGGATTTACGATTCTTGGAATCGGGATTTTCCATCGTCCGGAAGTTATACCTGAACTACTTTTAAGCAAGAATTTCGATTTCAATTTGTTCTTTGGTAATGTTACAAGTGCTTTGGCGCTTGTCTTCTCTTGGCATCAAAGTATCGAAAGCGTCTTTTTATCTCCTTTGATTAGTTTGCCGGTGTTCGCATTGGCGCTAATCGGACTGTTTTCGACAACTAAAGGTTTCTTCGCTTCAAGAAACTCGATTGCGTCACTCCTACTTGTATTTTGTGTAATTATCACTGGTTTTAATCCTAATGCAATTATTTTCTTAATTCTTCCGTGCTCTATCTTAGTAGCGCACGGAATTAAGTACTTACTCGAAAAGTGGTACGGTTTGTTCCCGGAAAACCCTTATGCGAGAATATCTGCTTTATTACCATTAATAATCCTATTCGGTATTATGATTATTCCTGGTCTTTTACAGTACGCCTACGGATACCGTTATAATCCAACTACTGCAGACAAATTCTCATATAAACTTTCCGTCATCAATGAAAACGTTAAGGATGGAACTCTATTCGTGTTTGATAATTATGATTTTTACAAAATATTAGAGCGTAAAACTGATATTAAAGTTATCAACACCTTAGATGAAAAGTATGAAAGAATTTCGTTCTTAGGTAAACCTGAAGACTTAGATGACGATTATAAACTAGAACATATATTTACTTCGCCAATGCGAGATAACTCTGATATAATATATCTATATACACATACTGAAATAGAAGGAGAATAGTATGGGTCAAACAATGGACCAAATGAAATTATTAAATCAACTTAGAAAAGCCCAAAAAGAGTTAAAGAATGAGATCGTCGAGGTAGAAGCTGGTGATGGCGCGGTTGTAATTCAAATCAATGGGGAATTAAAGGTTAAAAAAGTTAAACTCGATCCAGATAAAATTGATTTTGATGATATCCACGAACTTGAACGATGGATTGAGAACTGTATGCGCGATGGATTTGCTAAAGCTCAGGAAATTGCTACAGATAAAATGAAGCCTTTAATGGGCGGACTTGGAAACTTAGGTCTCGGCGGAATGTAAAATGCTGCCGAAGGCTCTTGAAGATGCGATAAATGCGCTTTCGATGTTGCCTGGTGTTGGACCGAGAACGGCCGAGCGCTATGCTTATTATCTTTTTAAATCTAATTCGAAAATTTCTGAAGGAATTAGCGACGCGCTCAGTAAGCTACATAGTGAAGTGCGTTCCTGCCCGATTACGTTTGCTTTAATTAGCTCCGACGAAGAGTATTCTCCTTTTTACACTGATCCTTCACGCGATAAAACAACTGTATTAGTCGTAGAGGAGCCTTTAGATATTTACGCAATTGAGCAAACTAAAGCCTTCAAGGGCACTTATCATGTTTTAGGTGGAGCAATTTCGCCGATTGACGGCATTACGCCAGAACAGTTACATATCGGTGAGCTGATTAAACGTGTAAATGATGATAACGTGAAAGAAGTCATCATTGCGACAAACCCCTCAGTTGAAGGGGAATCAACGGCGTTGTTACTCGAAAAAATGTTACATGAACAGAATCCAAATTTGAAACTCACGCGCCTTGCAAGAGGATTGCCACTTGGGGTTGATTTATCTTATGCTGATCAAATTACTTTAAGCGCTGCGCTTGAGAATCGAACAGATTTATAGTTTTTCTAGAGCTTTAAAATCAATTTTGGCTAACTTAGTTTTCGGAAGTTCAGGGATAAAACGGATCTCTCGCGGAATTTCATATTTCGCAAGATATTTTTTGTAAATTTGATTAAGCTCTTTTCGGGCTATTCTTTCAGAAGCTTTTTCTTCAAGTACGGCAAATACCACAACTTTTTCGCCACGAAGTTTATCTTCACGACCGACTACGGCGCAGCTATTAATTAACTTACACTTAAGAGTAACGTCTTCGATATTGGCCGGATAAATATTATAGCCGTTGGAAATAATCATGCGTTTCAAACGAGAGCGGAAATGGAAGACGCCATCTTCATCAACATAACCGATGTCACCGGTACGAAGATATTTTTTTCCACTCACAGTAACAAACGCTTCCTCGGTTTCTTTTGGCTTATTTAGATAACCTTTCATAACTGCGAGACCGCGCACAAGGATTTCGCCGTCTTCGCCGGTTTTGGCTGCTTTTTTAGTCTTTAAGTCCATAACAATTACGTCATTATCGGGAATTGGGTAACCGATGACGTCTGGGCCTTCAGCTACACTGCGTGGCGAGAAGATAAATCCGCCCGAAGCCTCGGTTAGTCCATAGCCATTTTCTAGGATAGCATTCGAGCCATGGGCGCTTAAGAATTCATTAATTCTTTCCTTATTCGCCATACTAATCATATCACCACCTGAAACGGCAAATTTAACGTGTTTGAGGTCTTTTTTCTTAAATTTAATTTTTGTTAAGAAGTCGAAAACTGACGGAACGCCAACTAGAACATTGACCTTGTATTTCATGATATAACTTTTGAATTTTTTCGGATTAAATTGTGGGATAAGGAAGCTACGTGCTCCGAAGTATAAAGGCATATGAATACAACACCCTAAACCAAAAGCGTGGAAGTTCGGCAAGAAGGCCATGAAGGAGTTGTTCGGCTTAAAGAATTCCGGCACGAGATATTTCGCGCCGAGAGCCTGAGCGTTAAAGTTCAAGTTAGATAGCATAATCCCTTTAGGCTTGCCAGTTGTACCGCCAGAGTACATAATAACTGCGGTGTCGGTCGATTCGACGCGCGCATGCGGATTACCAATAAATTGATCAGCTTTCGATAGAAACTTATCCCAAGTCATAACGTGCTGACTCTTTTTAATATGGTTTTTACGACCTTTAGTCAGCTTATATAATATACGGACAAGAAGATCCATTGAACGAGTCGCGGAAACCACAATGACTTGTTCGACACTGGTATTCTTAATGATAGCTTCAACTTTAGGATAGGAAATATCGATACAGAGAATAATCCTTGACTCTGCCTGGTTTAAATAATCCTCGATTTCTTTTTCCGAAGAGAGCGGGTGAATCATATTCGCAACTGCACCAATTTCGTTTACAGCGTAAAAACAGTAGACTGATTCCGGGGTGTTCGGCATGCAAATCGTGATTCTTTCGCCTTTTTCAGCTCCGATTGCTTTTAAAGCTGCTGCGACCTTATTAGTCTTCTTAATTAATTCCTTAAAAGTAATTTGTGTATCAAAATATTCGAGCGCGACATTATGCGGCCATTTATATGATGACTCATAAATTGCGTCATACATACTACCATTAAAGTATTCTAGTTTCTTTGGTAAGTGTTCAATATAACTATACTTCGCCTTTTCAAGCTTCATATCGATCTTACGCAAAGTGTTTTTTATCTTATTGTATATAAATTCAAAAGCCATGGTACTATTCTATCATTTTTTTAACTATTTGGGTGTATAATGTCTTTATGGACAAAAACTTTAAGGTTAGAGTTTCGGTTGGTGTTTGTATGTTCGCCGTCGCTCTAATCTCACTTTACACTTTTAATAGTATACCATTTAAGATCATCTTCGGAATTTTTTCATTAGTAGCGGCACTAGAGCTACTAAGCTTTTTCGAACGTAAGTTTACAATTTTTAACGGCTTCTTGTCGATGATCGAGATAGCATTTTTAATTCTCGGGGTGTTCTTTGTCATTAATACAGATTTGCATTACTTCTGGTACATCATCTTAGGAGTACCGGGATACGATATTTTTGCTTATCTTTTTGGCAAAATGATAGGCGGTCGAATCTTTAAAAAATCTCGTCCATTTCCGCATATTTCGAAAAATAAAACCTGGGAAGGAACGATCCTTGGGCTCACGATGGCTATCGGTATGGTAGCAATTCTGATTGCAGTTAGAGGCGCTTTTGCAACGGACTATATCTATCTATTCTGTGGGCCTTTAGCTCTTATCGGTGATTTGTTCGAAAGCTTCTTAAAGCGAAAATTCGACGTTAAAGATTCGAACGAAATATTGATCAAAAACAAATTCTTTGAAAAACTAGAATTAGTCGTTGGTGGGTCTGAAGGACACGGCGGATTCTTGGATCGAATCGATTCGGTCGCCTTTACCTGTAGTGTATTATTTATTATTTCTTTGATTTTTTAATTATTTTCTTCCAGCCTTTTGAAAGGTAATCTACGCCAGAGAAAACGGTGAGAACTAATGCTAAATAAAGCGCTATGTTTCCTAAAATTGTAAAGATGTCGAGATTAACTATTAAGTTCAAGAGTAAGATAATTAAGGCAATCATCTGAACAGTAGTTTTTAGTTTTCCAAAATACGATGCAGCGATCGTAACACCATCTCTTGCCGCCATCATGCGCATGCCATCAACCGCGAAATCGCGAACTAGAATAATCGCGAAAACCCAAATCGGTATTATGCCAATATAGACTAAGACTAAAAGCGTTAGATTAACTAGCATTTTATCAGCTACTGGATCGAGAAAAGCGCCAAGATCGGTAACTAGTTTCTTTTTGCGCGCCCATTTGCCATCAATACGATCGGTAATTGCGCCGAGAGTGAAAACTACTAACGCAACGATTTTAGCCCATTCGTATGGAAGTAAGGCAAAAACCATCACGAAAACCGATAGAATCATTCTTAAAATTGTTAAAACCGTTGGTCCGGTCATACAACATCCTTTCTATGCTCGACTTTCCACGAGCGTATCTTAGCGAACTTAGCGGCTAAAACGTCGGTCGACCATTTGTCACCCAACATTACCGTTTCGCCCGGTTTAAAGCCACGTTTTTCCATAGTGGCGGTTAGTTTTATACTTAGTGGTTTTTTCGCCCACCAAACACAGGGAACTTTAATCGGTTGGCAGAATTTTTTCATCATCTTTTTTCGGCCATTATTGCTAATGACAACAATTTCAACCTTCGCTTTTTTACAATCTTCGATCCAATCGGCCAATTCGTCGGCTGGCTCTTTTTCAGAATGAAGCCTTAAGGTGTTATCAAGGTCGCATAAAAGAAGTTTCACGCCTTCTTTTTTAAGTAGTTCAGGTGTGACATCTTCAAATCGTTCGAATTTTCTATCAGCTCGAAAAATAGTCATGCACCTATTTTAACATGTTATAATTAATATATGTACAATAAATTCAGCGATTTTTTGGATGGAAAAGAGAAGATTTGCGTAATTCAGGCCGAAAACCCGGATGGTGATTCGTTAGGTTCGGCAATTGCGCTAGATTATTTATTGTCTGATAAAGAAATATCCCTTTATTGTCCGGTCGATATTCCGAAATATTTGAGATATTTTAGTGACTGGTCTAGGGTAACAAATGAGTTTGACTTTAAAGCTGATGGTTATATTATTGTCGATACAGCAGCTGAGGTTCTACTCTCTAAATTATTAGATGATACTGCAATTAGAAATCGTTTGTATTCAGCGCCAGTTCTCGTAATCGACCATCATGAGACTGAAGATGATTTGGAGTTTCCGCACGAAAGTATTATCGAAGTTAGGTGCGCTACGGCGGAATTGATTTATCGGATTGCTAAAGAATTAAGACTGGAGATTAGCAAAGAGTCAGCTGAGGCAATATTCCAAGGTATTTTGTCAGATACTCTCGGTTTAACTAGCTCTTCGATGTCGGATGAAACCTTTGAAATCGCAGCCGAATTAACAAGACTCGGCGCGGATGTTTCGGCACTTGATGAACGCCGTCGTGAATTTATGAAGAAATCGCCGCGAATTCTAGATTATAAGGCTGATTTAATTAAACGAATTGAATATTCTTTAGACGGAACTCTCGCGACGGTACATATTCCATGGGATGATATTCGCGAGTATTCTGATGAATATAATCCAAACGTACTAATCTTAGAGGAAATGAGATTGGTTGAAGGTGTGAAAGTTGCTGTAGCAGTAAAAACTTATCCGGACGGGAAAGTCACTGGAAAAATCCGCTGTTCCTCAGACGCGCCGATTGCAGAAAAGGTGGCTGGATATTTCGGCGGTGGCGGGCATAAAATGGCAGCCGGTTTTAGAACCTACGATACGACCTACGAAGAAGTAGTGAAGGAGCTGGTGAAAATTGTACCAGAGTTAATTGAAAATGCTGAGTAGAAAACTAGTCTTAAAAAAGACGCATGACTATTCTAAGGTTAAAAAACCGAAACTTACAGTGGTTTTCATCCATGGTATCGCTTCGGATTCAACAACTTTCAAAAATGCTTTGAAGTTTTTAGAAGGTACTCGTTCTTTACAAGATGTACGTTTTGTCACTTTCGATTTATTAGGTTCAGGTGAATCATTAAAAAATGATAAATTGAATTATGATTATAAAGAACAAATCGAAGCGCTTCATAACGCTATCAATAAGTTGAAACTAAAGACTCCGCTAGTATTAGTCGGACATTCTCTAGGTACTTTTATCGTCACTCGATACACTGATACCTATAGAAAGTCAGTTAAAGAGCTAATCTTATTGTCTCCTCCAATTTACACAGTTGAAGATTTAGAGAACCCCGCTTTTGAGGCTGGTATTAAAGTATTTAAAGATGCGGTGAGTTTAAAGGATCGCAAAATCTTAAAAGAAAAAGCCTTTAATAGCTCAATGGAGAATATAGTTTTAGATCGTCGAAATTATAAAGTTTTAGCTGGAATTAAGACTCCAACTGTTTTGATTTATGGAAAAATGGATCGGTTTATTAGTTCTTATAACATTCCAAAAATCTTAAAAGAGAATCCGAAGTACTTGAGCGCAATTAAGACCGAAGGAAGACACGGTGTGTCACATGATAAATATAGTAAGCTAGTGGAAATTCTAGAGGAGGTACTAAATGCTTAAAATATTTAACACAGCTACAAGAAAAATTGAGCCTTTTAAGCCGCTTAGCGAAACAGTTAAGATTTATACGTGTGGACCAACGGTTTATTCGGAGGCACACATCGGAAATCTGACGGCCTATGTTTATTGGGATTTATTAGTAAGGACTTTACGCGCTAACGATTTTAAGGTGCAAAGGGTGCTTAATTTAACTGATGTAGGCCATTTAGTTTCGGACGCCGATGAAGGCCAGGATAAACTTGAAAAAGGCGCCGAACGAGAGGGCAAGACGGTTTGGGAAGTAGCGGAAGAGTATATTGACAAATTTAAAAAAGATTATAAAGCATTAGAACTGATTGAACCGGAAATCTGGTCGAGAGCGACCGATTATATCAATGAAGACATTGAAGCAGTTGATCTAATGACTAAAAACGGTTTTACTTATGAAACGACCGATGGCGTTTATTATGACACTTCGAAGTTTGATCGATATGCAGATTTCGCTAGATTAGATTTAGAAGGCTTACAAGCTGGGGCGAGAGTTGGTTTTTCGAATGAGAAAAGAAATGTTTCAGATTTCGCGGTTTGGAAATTTGTCCATGAAGGCGAGAAACATGAAATGAGATGGGATTATTTAGGTCGACCGGGCTATCCAGGTTGGCATCTAGAGTGCGCGACAATTATTCATAAAGAACTCGGCGAACCGATCGATATCCATACTGGCGGGATTGATCATATTCCAATTCATCATACAAATGAAATTGCGGAGACTTTCGCAGCGTATGGACGAGACTTGTCTAAATATTGGATGCATTGTAATTTTATTACTATTGATGGTGAGAAGATTTCGAAATCACTCGGAAACGTGTATTCCTTGTCTGATTTAGCTGAGCGTGGTTTCTCGGCGATGGATTATAAAATGTGGGTGCTTTCCGGTCATTATCAGGGAACTCGCAACTTTACGTTTGAATCGTTAGAAGCGGCGAAAGCGCGAAGACTAGCTTGGCGTAATCGTATAGCTGAATGCTATCAGAGGAATATTTCGAGCGAAGGTGCTTTTGAAAAGATTTTAGAGGCTGTGAATGATAACTTAAACACTGCTGAGGCTTATGCGATTATTGATAATTCTGCGTTGTCGTTAGAAGATTGGAAGAGGATTGATGAGTTATTCGGTTTAAGACTAATTGAAGATTCACCGAAGATTTCGGAAGAAACCTACGCGCTGGTTTTAGAACGCGAACGGGCTCGTGCTGATAAAGATTTTAGTCGAGCTGACGAAATACGAGATAGATTAGCATCTCAAGGCGTAACTGTAAAAGATACGGCCGACGGGCCAGTTTGGCAATACATATGATCACACTATTTGGTGCTCCGGGTGCGGGAAAAACTGAACAAGGTAGGTTATTAGCCCAAAAATATGGTTGGGAGTGGGTTTCGTATCGCGATTTATTAATGAGTTTACATGATAAGGATATTAGATTTGCCTTAGAACATGGTATGTTTATTGATGATGCTAAGGCAACTAAAGTGATTCAGGATACTTTAAACCGCCTGAAAAGTTCAATTGTGCGTTTTCCGTCTGATGCTATTTTTGGACGCAAGCGCGAGATAATCTTAGATGGGTTTCCAGCGGATTATAAGCAAGTAAAATGGCTCGTAGAGAATGGTGAAATTAAAAACCTAACCGGAGCGATAGTTTTAAGAGTGCCGCGTGGAGAGTTGTGGAAAAGATTGGTGGCGAGAAAGCGCGTAGATGATACGAGGGCCTCAATCGAAAGACGTCAGGATTTATACGATCGAAATATTACTGGCATGATTAAAACTTTATCTAAAAATGGAGTTTTAGTGCGCGAGGTGGATGGTTGTAACGCGCCGGAAGATGTTCTGAAAAGAGTCGAGGAAGTATTGGCCGACTGGGGAATGATACCAAAAAAACAATACGAAACTATAAAAGAAAAATAAGACAACAAAAAACCGGCTCTTTAAAGCCGGTTTTTTATTTAGCTTAACTTTTTAATTAAGTCGCTTGGGATCATAATCACTGTTTTTTGGGACGGATCAGAAGAGATTTTCTCTAAAGTTTGGAGCGTACGGATGTTGATACCGCCAGGAGTGCGAGCGAGTAAGCTAGCAGCTTCGGCAACGGCGTTAGCAGCTGATTTCTCACCTTCTGCGGAAATAATCGCAGCACGGCGTTCACGTTCGGCCTCGGCTTGTTTTGCCATCGCGCGCTTCATATCGGCCGGGAGTTCGATGTTTTGGAGTTTAACATTCTCGATATCGATACCCCATTTATCAGTTTGGACATCGACGATTTCGCGAATTTTTTCAGAAATCTCATCACGTTTACTTAAGATTTCATCAAGGTCGAAGTTACCGGTAACATCACGAAGGGCCGTTTGAGCGAAAGTACTAGTAGCATAAGTATAGTTAGTAGTCTCAAGCACGGCTTTTTCGGCATTTAGAACTTTAAAGTAAACAACCGCGTCAACATTAACTGTGACGTTATCCTTCGTAATCACTTCCTGTTTCGGAATATCCATCGGAGTAGTACGAACGTCGACTTTCGTTAACTTATCAATATAAGGAACGATTAAACGGAGGCCTGGATTAATTGTGCGGTGGTATTTACCGAGACGTAAGACAATCCCACGCTCATATTGGTTAACGATACGAATCCCCGGGATAATAATGAAGACTAGAATCATTATCGCGAAGAACATGATTGAGCTAAAAGCTTCCATAAAACTCCTTATGTTATTTTAGTCTATTATAACACGCTAATGGTAATAGCGGGAGAGGAATTTTGTTTTGTATTCTTGGAATGATCCATCTAAGATTGACTCACGAATCTGATCGACCGTGTGGACGATGAAGTACTCGTTATGAATGCTCGCGAGAACTTTTGCAGTGATTTCGTCGGTTTTAAAAAGGTGATGGAGATAGGCTTTGTTGTAATTTTTACAACATTCACAATCACAGTCTTCCATTAATGGAGTAAAGTCGTGCGTATATTTCGCGTTTTTAATATTAATTCGTCCATCTAAGGTATAGAGCGAGCCGTTGCGCGCCATTCGAGTTGGGCCAACGCAATCAAAAGTATCGCAACCATATTCAGCGCCAACGAATAAATCGATTGGCTCTTGACCCATGCCGAGGAGATGGCGCGGCTTGTCTTCCGGAAGGATGCTATTAACAGTTTTTAACATCTCGCTCATTCCTTCAGCTGTAAAGACGCCGCCGATACCGAAGCCATCGGGATTTTTCGATGCACAATATTTCGCGGATTCAGCACGTAAGTCATTAAAGGTTCCGCCCTGAACAACCGCGTATAAATATTGCTCGACAGGTCCTGCCGTCGATGCAGCACTTATCAGTCTATGTTCTGCGATACAGCGGTCGAGCCATCTATGAGTGCGCTCCATGGCTTCTTTCATATCTTCATAGTTTTCAGATTTTGCGAGATGATCGAAGGCCATGTGAATATCGGCGCCAATCTTCCATTGGTCTTGCATGCTCGATTCAGGCGTCATTTCAAAGTTTGCACCATCGATATGAGATTTAAACTTGACGCCGTTTTCGGATATCTTTACATCTGGTAGGGAAAAGATTTGAAAACCACCGGAATCGGTAAAGGTAGGTCCATGCCAGCTAGAGAACTCCGCAAGTCCGCTAGCTTCTTTAATTAAGTCTGCGCCAGGACGGAGAATTAGGTGATAGGTATTCGCGAGAATAGCTTGGGAGCCAAGCTCACGCATCTCTTTCATAGTTAAAGCTTTCACGGTCGCACGCGTCGCGGCGCCAACAAATGCCGGCGTTTTAATATTGCCGTGTGGAGTATGAATTACGCCTACACGCGCTAAACCGTCTCGTTTTTCAATATCAAACTTTAACATATAAACATCGAGTCTCCGTAGCTTAGAAAATTATACTTTTCTGAAATGGCGTGGTCATAAGCATTTTTTAGATGATCCCAACCAGCAAAAGCTGATGCGAGCATCAAAACTGTCGACTTCGGAGCATGGAAATTTGTCAAAAGAGCATCAACAATTTTAAATTCGAAGCCGGGATAGATAAATATGTCATCTTCGCCGGAGGTTTTGCCAGTTTTTGCATAGTACTCGAGCGTACGAGCGACAGTAGTACCGAGAGCAACTACGCGATTCGCTTTTTTAATTGCTTCAATTGTGTCTTCCGGAATATAGAACCATTCGGAGTGCATCTTATGATCTTCGACGTTGTCAGTGCGCATTGGGAGGAAAGTACCGAGGCCAACATGTAGAGTTAGATATTTCACAGTCACTCCTTTTTGTTGAAGTCGGTTCAACAAATCCTCAGTCATATTTAAGCTTGCAGTCGGAGCGGCGGCTGAGCCCATATTCTTTGCCCAAACGGTTTGATAACGTTTTTTATCGTCATCTGTAGCGTCGCGGTGGAGATAGGGCGGCAATGGAACTGTACCGTATTTTTTAGTAAGTTCGGCAAGCGGAGTGTCACTTTCGACTTCAGCAATACCGTTACCTAGAATCTTTTTAACGATAATATCGTTGTTTTCTATTATTAATCTATCGCCATCATGTAGTTTTCCGCGATGCATCACGCGCTGTGGCTCGTCGCCGTGTTTTTCGAGTACAACTAACTCGCGTTTTCGGCCGTCGGGAAGATGACAGAAGAGTCGTGATTGCATGACACGTGTATCGTTTAGAATTAGGGCGTCTCCGGGATTTAAGAAATCAGCTAGGTCTTTATAATAAGAGTCTTTAATGTCTCCGGTTTTACGATCTAAAACAAGGAGTCGCGTTGTTCCGCGCTCTTTAGGCGGGAATTTTGCGATTCTTTCCTCGGGTAAATCATAATTAAAATCAGAGACTAACATGTCAGTATATTATAACATATTTTTAAAAAATAACGAGTTAACCTAATGCAAATCAGTCAATCTTAAAATAGGCTTAAAGTTGTGCAAAACTTGCATAAGAACTTTGACACATTTTTTCATAAGCATGTTATAATAGAGATATCGGTTTAATTCCGTAGAGTTTATTAATTGGAGACAAAAAGAGGTGTAGAGTTAAGGTGCGAATCATACACGATAAAATTTGTGTACTGGAGTGGAGGTGTTGTTCCAGTTTGAGTAGATTGAAGCATTATCTTTCTACTAAAACTGTGTTTGCGCTGACATTTTGGTTGATGATTTCTGGGGTGCTAAGCGCTTTCTGTTTTGCGCCTGACGCCTTTGCCCACACTGCCGCTATTTCTACTGGTCGCTCAATAACATTTGATGTGGCAGCTGTAGGCAACAATGCTAATGGTGATGTGGATAATCTTTCTATTGATTCTACTTGCCCATTAGGCTATACACTAACGATTAAGGGACCTTCTAATAGTAATCTATATCCAAATGGTGATAGCACCAGTTCTAGCTATATTGCTGCATCAACTGGTACGAGAACTAATCCAACTTCTATTACTGGTAATAATGTAGGTACTTGGGGATATACTACAGATCTTGATGCTAATATTAATAGTAACACCTATATTGGTTTAACTGGTACAGAAACGCAGCTTTATACTAAGGCCTCAGCTTCAGAGTCGCCTTATGATTTTTATTCAGTAATTTACGGTGCTTCAGTCACCTCAACTACCGCTCCAGGAGCTTACACTCTAGCCGAATCATCACAAGGAGCGAATGATGATTCAATCGTTTATTATCTTACTCCTAATGCAAACTGTGCTTCTTATACCATTAGATATAACGATAATGGAGCTAACTCGTCTACTACCATGGGTATTACACATAATGTAGTAGAAGATGATGAAGTAACGCTTGCTGCTTCTAACTATCAGAGAAGCGGTTATGGCTTTGCTGGTTGGTCTACTGTGCAACTAAACCCAGACTCTGCTACTTTCCAAACTGATTTAGCTACAG
>JAEEGL013741016.1_pt1 | contig 30482 bp, 32 predicted proteins | sample 9134231 | NCBI WGS metagenome assembly JAEEGL01 (sample SAMN16246548, study PRJNA631951) | gut metagenome | biome: gut microbiome; feature: rumen; material: fiber-attached | host: Bos | place: Iran: Karaj | collected 2018-10 | reverse complement strand
TCGAAAGCCATGAAACGGTAGTAGAAGATCGTCAGCAGCAGGCACAGAACAAAGGCGATCGCACCGATGATGGCGATCATCTGCAGAGAATGAATCAGGTTGATGTTTCTGACGTTGATGATGTAGTCGGCAAAGCTTCCCGGCATGGCGACTGCCGTATTCATGGTATGGGAAGTAAAGCCAAGGAAGGCATCGAATCTGATCAGAGATGCCGATACGACGGCGGTCAGCGCCAGATAGATCAGCAGTAAAGACGGAGAGGTAAACAGCATCAGCAGTTCCGCAGGCAGAGGATTGCCGGCAATTACCGACAAGCCGATTGCCACCAGAAAGGTCATGATCAGACTGCGGCGGTCATTCCTGTCCGTCATCGAAAGCAGCGTTCCCAGATAGAATCCCGGGATCATGAACATGTTTATGACATAATACGGGGTAATGAATCTTCCAGCTCCCAGATAGGAAAGATTGGTATCCTTGACATAGGCCCAGATATTGACATCGCCGAGAATGCTCTGACCGGTCATGGCATTCGAATAGGAACCGCCTGCCGCGGTATACCAGAACGGATAACGGATGACGTTACCGATACCCAGAATGGACAATACTCTATCGATCACCGTATACATGCCCATACGCATCGGATCCTGCAGATCTTCGCTGATAAAGCCTACGGCTTTCTGAATATACAGATACAGGTATGGATAGGTATAGGAAACCAGAATACCCAGGATGAAGCAGAAAACGAAATTGTAGACGATTCCTGAAGTATCTCTGGAGAAGAGATTTGTCAAAGAGTAGTTCCCTCTGTGTCTGGAAAAAATAAAGGCTGTTCTGGTTGCGTAGGCCACCAGTAAAGACCCGATCATTCCCGTTTCCAGAGGAGCGCGCGTTCCTGAGGTCAGATTGAATACCGAATTGATGCCGTAGCTTCCGGAGTAGGCCAGAGAATTCAGGTTCTGCGGAGAGAATAGCATGGTCGTTACTTCATAGGTGAAATAACCTACCAGAGCCATGACTACCGGAGAAGCGTTGTTCGCCTTCTTGCAGACAATATTCAGCATGAAGATGAGAGGCAGATTCATGATCGTAAATTCGCCGATCTTTAACAGCAGTTCGGCTATAAACAGAACAACGTTGTTGCGGAATGTATAAAACAGATTGACGTTTTCGTTCTGAATCAGAAAACCTACGGCAATCAGGGCGAATCCGAAGTATGCAACACGAATCGGTGTCTTGCAACTGTCATAAAGGTTCATCAGACGTTTCATAAGTACATTTTACTACAAATTAAACTATAATTAAGTACGAAGAGGTACAAAATGAAAGCATTGATCATAATCAGTAACGGAATGGAAGAATGCGAAGCTCTTGTCACCTATGATCTGTTATACCGTGCGGGGATCGAAACGGATCTGGTGGGTTTACAGTCCGAAGTCACATCTTCCCATAATGTCACCGTAAAGGCGCACAGGCTTATTGACGATGTAAATATGGACGACTACGACTGTCTGGTCCTGCCGGGAGGAATGCCTGGCACATTGAATCTGGAACGGAATGAAAGAGTACAGAATCTGATATCCGAATCGTTGGAAAAAGACAAGTACATCGCAGCGATCTGCGCCGCACCGTCCATCCTGATCCACAGAAACCTGTTAAGAGATCATCATTTCATCTGCTTCCCGGGCTTTGAAAACGGGCTGATCCCGGCAAAAGAAAAAGCCGTTCAGGACGGCAGAATCATTACCGGTAAAGGCATGGGTGCAGCAATCGAATTTGCCCATCTGATCATTACGAATCTGATCAGTAAAGAAAAAGCCGACGAAATACTGCAGAAGATCCAATACTAGTCTTTAAAAGCAGCCCTGGCCTGCTGATGCTGGCGGTTCCGGGGTATTTGATACAGTTTACCGTTCACAAGTATATTGGCTCCGGTCTGATGAAACATAAATCCGACCTGAGCTTTTTTGCACTGTTCACGGACATCCTTGACCCATTCGAAGTCGATGATCCTGGCTTCATCTCCGGATTCTCCTCCAACGACGACTTCGTCGATCTGACCGATGTATCTGCTTAAGTCTACTCTTTCCAGCATCGGTTCGATGACAACCGTCTTTTTGATCAGTTCCAGGGATAAATAGATCGGCGCTCTTTCATCAAAACGTTTCTGATTCTCCATCGTACAGGCGATCTCCAGATTCGGATACTTTCGCAAATCGGGTATGCATTCGCAGATCCTTTCCGGTCTTTTGGTGATGCAGAAGAAACGGCAGTCGCATCTTTCTTTGATCATGTCAAGCACATCCTGACGCCACCGATCCGCTTCTTCGATAAAGAAATCGGAAGAAAAGCACAAAGCGAAAACGCTCCCCGAGGGATAACGGTACTTCCCTTTCCTGTTTCTTCTGACAGGAAGATCAAAAGATCTTGTCTTGTATACGACGTTGCTGTCCTTCCCGATCGATTCATCCCGGCGGTAGACGTAACAGTGCAGACATCCTTCCGACTTTTTATGACATCCGTGCCAGCAGTTGTAGGTAATATCCATACTTCTATTCTATAATGTAGGAAAGGCAGGTAAATTATGAAAACTTCAGCATTCCTTAAGAAATACTACATTGACCGTTCCAATGCCCAGTCGACGAAATGGGCAAGAGGCAGAAAAATGAACTGTCTTCCGATGTGGGTCGCCGACATGGATTTCAGATGCGATGAAAGAGTGTCGAAAGCGCTGAAAGACTTTATCGCAGCAGGAGACTACGGCTATACCAATCTTCCGGAAGACTACTATCAGGTATTTATCAGCTGGCACGAAAAGAGAAACCATGTCCATTATCAGCAGGACTGGATCCGCTTCACCAGAGGTGCCGTCAACGCGATGTATCAGGCTGTTCATTCTCTAACTGAAGAAAAAGATGCGATCATGATCAATACGCCGCTGTATCCTCCGTTCAAGGCGACGATAGAGCGATGTGGAAGAAAGGTGGTTGAATCGCCTCTGAAATACGAAAACGGTTATTTTACCTTCGACTATAAGGATATCGAAAAGAAGTTCAAAACAAAGAATGTTAAGATGCTGATGCTTTGTTCTCCGCACAATCCGCTTGGAAGAGTATGGAAAAAAGGTGAACTGGAAGAACTGTTCGAACTGTGCAGCAGATACAGCGTTCTGGTTCTGTCCGATGAAGTTCATTCCGATATCATCATGCCTGACCAGGGCTTCGTCCCTGCGCTTTCTCTGAAAAAGTATCAGAAACAGACCGTTTCCATCATCGCCGCATCCAAGAGCTTCTCGCTGGCTGTGTTCTCTCATTGCCACGTCGTTATTCCAAGCAAAAAACTCAGAGACCGTTTTATCCGCTACCAGCAGGAAAACAACACCGCATCCGCAAACGCCTTCAACGCTCTTCCTACCTATTACAACTATATCTATGGAGAGGAATGGCTGGATGCCGTAAACAACGTCATTTTCGACAATTACCACTATCTGAAACAGAAACTGGGAGACTACATGGAAATGACCAATCTGGAAGGATCCTACCTGCTGTTTCTGAATCTAGGCAGCTACAATACCTGCAAATCGGCTGCCGACTGTCTTATTGAAGAATGCCATATCCTGGCAAACCCGGGCGAAAGCTTCGGCAAGGGATACGAAAACTGGGTCCGTCTCAATCTGGCAACCTCACCGGATAACGTTAAAACGGCTGTAGACAGCATTCTGAAGCTGATCAGATCAAAAAAGAAATAACAGCCTGGCTGTTATTTCTTTTTTCTTAACAACGGTAAGTAACAGATTCCCAGCAGAACGAATGCCAGGACGACGATTATCGCCAGATAGAGATGCCACTGCCACAGTTCCGTAAGATGCAGACCGATCGGATTCTGGTAGGTAAAGAAGAAGTTCGGCCAGAAATCGACATGCAGCAGTTCCCCGTTCAGATAGGTCGGTGAAGCAAGAATGGAGTTGACATACAGGGAAACAAAGCCCAGCACCAGAATCGTAATTACTGATGAATAGTAATGTCTCTTTTCCCATTTGATCTCTTTTGACATTACGATCATCAACGCCAGCGCGATCAGCATCGAATGAAACAGGAAGAACTGATAAGCCATCGGATGAACGAAGGCTTTTTCTACAGGGATGCTGGTCGTGAAGATCGAAGGCATGGCCAGAGCCAGCAGGGCTCCGATCAGACAGGTCGGATACATGAATGCCAGAAGCGTTTCTCTGAATTTCCTGTTCTCAGTAAAACGGACATAGAAGATCAGCAGGATCTGAATGGAGCACATGTGCAGAGGCAGATGGTTGGTTGGAATATACGGATAGATGATTGAGCCATCTGCGGACGGGACCAGCGTTATGACACTAAAGACTTTGGTCAGTTCCGAGAGAACGCAGACTACGCAGGCAGATGTCAGAACCTGCTGCAGAGTGGGTTTTTTCTTTTTATATGCCAGAACCAATAGTACAATTACGATCGCACAGATTGCGAGCCAGACAAAGTGACGCCATGTAAACATAATGATAACTCCTATATTTTGATTCCATTATAACGCTGCCGCTTTTAATATTGTTTATATTTTGTGTAAAGAATAAAAAAAAGCCGCTTCTGCGGCTTTCTGTCTAATATCTGGTTCTCACTACGTCCATGAACTCACGGACCAGTTTTTCGTCGACTCTATTTCCTGTCTTGAACCCTCTTCCCACGATTACGGCATCGGCATATTCGAAGTAATCCAGAACATTGGAAGTCTTGACGCCGGATCCGACGATGATCGGGAAATCGCCGATCTCTTCTCTCATCGATTTGACATCTTCGACCGTAATACGCTTGCAGCTGTCGTTCTCGGTAACGATAATCGCATGGGCATCGTGACCGATCGCATTATGGGCAAGCTCATTGATCGGAACATCAGGATTGCCGTAGGTTTCAGCCGTATGTACGTCGGTAAACAACATGACTTCAGCAGGATAATCTTTCATGACCTTGGATAACGGCGTTGAACAGGCAGGGATATAACCGAAGGATCCTGCACGGTTGTCGACAAAAGCTTCCAGCCGGATAAAATCGGCATTTACCGCCCAGGCCATCATCCATTCCTGATACCAGGCGTTCATTTCAACATTGACCCCGAAAGGCAGAGGACAGATATCCCTGATCTTGGAAGCGATCGCCGTCATCAGCGTATAGGATTCCCAAGGGATCTCATCGGCATACTGCGGCCAGTCGTTGAAGTTTTCCAGCATGATCGCATCGACTCCGCAGTCGATCAGCGTTCTGGCATCTTCCAGGGCAAAGCGGACGATTTCGTCTTTGTCTCCCTTATATGCGGCATTCGCCGGCAAAGGAAGCAGATGCACCATACCTATTACTTTTTTCTTACCGTCAAAAAACTTTTTCATTATAAACTCCTTCTATTTAATCGTCATACCGCCGTCTACCACGATATTTGCGCCGTTAATATACGACGACTGATCGCAGCACAGGAAATAAACGGCGTTTGCGATCTCTTCCGGTTCTGCAGGACGCCTGATCGAACCGTAGGTGATCCAATTCTCCGGATCTTCAATGCCCAGCTTCCGGTAATTCTCGATCGTCTTCTCCATCATGCAGGTATTGACCCAGCCAGGAGAAACGCAATTACATCGTATTCCTTCCGAGCCGTATTCGTTCGCCACCGTTTCGCTCATGCCGATAACGGCCCACTTGCTAGAACCGTAGCCAACCTCAAAAGAATAACCGCGCATTCCCGAAACAGAACCGAAGTTGACGATGCATCCTTTCGCTGCTCTGATCATCACAGGAATGACGTTCTGAATCATCAGAAAAGTTCCGAAAACGTTGACCTCATAGACTTTCTTGAAGTTTTCAAAAGAATATTCAACGATCCGGTCATAGCTTCCGCAGATTCCTGCGGCGTTCACCAGCGCATCGATTCTTCCATAACGGGAAACAATACCGTGAATTCCCGATTCGACGGCATCCTCATTGGTAATGTCCATTGCGCAGACCATTACGCTGTTTCGATCAAAACGGTTTTTTTCTACCGCTTCTTCGATTTTCTCTGAGTTCAGATCCACCATTACGACATCATAATTCTCCGCCAGAAACTTCTCGACGATCCTGGAACCGATCCCGCCGGAAGCTCCTGTCACGATACAGACTTTATTCTCAATCATATCCGGAAAAGGCAAGCCTCTTTAATAGCAGACCTCGATGATGTTGTCTTCAAAAGTGATCGCTCTGAATTCCTGCCCGCCGACCGTAGCCGGTTCATAAAGGATCTCATAGCCATCGGCTTTCGTTCTGGCAAGAATCTCTTCAAACTTTTCCCTGCTGTCTACCTTGATGCAAATGTGAATATAACCGGCATTGTTTCTGTCCTTTACGGCATCGATCACTTCCGGTTTTGTCATCAGTTCGATCTTCGGATTCTCGTCGAATTTCATGATGTAGGATCTGTATCCATTGTCTTCCGAATACTCCGCATGCACCGTTGCACCGAAATACTCTTCAAAAAACCTTCTTGCGCCTTCCAGGTCTTTCACCATCAGGCCTATATTACTGATTCTCATAATAAGCTCCTTTCAGTTATTCTTCCTCTTTTCTCAGGATCCTTCTAAGGAATCGTCTTGTCGCTTCTTCCTTCGGATTGGAAAGGACTTCTTCTGCACTTCCTTCTTCAACGACCACACCGTCTTCCATGAAGATGACTCTATTCGCAACATTTCTGGCAAACTCCATCTCATGAGTAACGACAACCATGGTCGTACCCTCTTTTGCCAGTTTGACCATGACTTCCAGGACTTCTCCCGTCAGTTCCGGGTCAAGAGCCGAAGTCGGTTCGTCGAAGAGAATGACTTCCGGTTTTGTAGCCAAGGCTCTGGCGATGGCGACGCGCTGCTGCTGTCCGCCTGAGAGCTGATCCGGATAGTAGTCTGCACGGTCAACCATGCCGACTTTCTGCAGCATTTCCATGGCTGTTTCTTTCGCTTCAGCTGCCGGAATCTTCCTTGCGGTAGTGAGGCCCTCCATGACGTTCTGCAATGCCGTCATGTTCCTGAACAGATTAAAACTCTGGAAGACGAATCCCATCTTCATCCGCAGTTCCTTGATTTCTTTCTTGGTGATCTTGCGGATATCCTTTGACAGATCATCAAACGTAAAGATGCCGTCATCCGCCTGTTCCAGGAAAGCCATGCATCTAAGCAGAGTTGTCTTGCCGGAACCGGAAGATCCGATCACGGCGATTACTTCACCTTCGTTGACTTCAAAGTCGATCCCTTTAAGTACCTGATTCGATCCGAAGGATTTATGTATGTTCTTGACTCCTAACATGTTCTTACCTCGATCTCTCTTCTTTGACGGTTTCCAGTTCCGTCTTTGTATCGTCAGGCTGTTTCCATTCCAGTTTCTTTTCCATGTATGACTGCAGTTTCGTCAGGATCGTACAGATCATCAGATAGATGAAACCGGCTTCCATGTACATCCAGAACGGTTCGTAGTAGACGGCTGCGACTCTCTTGGCGATCGACATCATCTCGATGACCGTAATGGAAGAAGCCAAAGAAGTATCCTTGGTCAGTCCGATCAAAGAACTGAACAGAGGCGGGAACGCGACTCTGGCGGCCTGCGGCAGTACGATACGGGTCATGACCTGGAAGTAGTTCAATCCGATCATGTATCCCGCTTCGCTCTGCCCGATTGGAACGGACTGTATCGCTGAACGGATAATCTCGGAATTATACGCAGCCAGATTCAGCGAAAAAGCGACGATGGCGGCAATATAGCCATTGAAATTGATACCGAAAGAAGGCAGACCGTAGAAAATGATAAACAGCTGCAGCATCAAAGGCGTTCCTCTAAAGATCCAGACGTAGAATCGGGCAAACTGTTTCAGACCCCTGATGTTGGCGACCTGGACAAGAGCCAGGATCAGAGCCAGGATCAGACCAAAGAAAAACGACAGCAGCGTCAGCGTGATCGTGATCTGCAGACATGGTTTCAGAAGTTTAGGGAATGACTCGACCAGAATCCGAATGATTCTCCAGACTCTGGTTCCCAATGTCTCTGTAATCCAAATACCAAAATCGTTCATTAATAAACTCCTTAAAGAAAATCAGCGATAATTGTTCAACTATCGCTGATTAAAACAACGTCAGATAATTCTCTTATTCCGCAAAAGGATTAAAAGTCAGATCCTGGTGGAACCACTTGTTGGAGAATTCAAGCAGTTTGCCGTTTTCTCTTAATTCCGCAATCGCGGCATTGAATTCGGCAAGCAGTCTTTCTTCGCCCTTACGGCAAGGAATGGATACTTCATTGATATCGGATTCGATCTTGAAGGCTACTTCCAGTTCTGATTCAGGATGGTTCTCTCTGTATTCGGAAAGAATGACATCGTTGAACATACAGAAATCGGCATTGCCGCTTAAAACGGCCTGTGCACACTGAGTCGGATCATCGATTGGCACAATCGTTACACCCAGTTCTTCCAGACGCGGAACCCAGCTGTTGGTGGCGTTCGTCGCAATCTTCAAACCGTTCAGATCTTCCAGCGAATGCAGGTTAAGCGGATTGCCCTTTGTTACGACGACCTGTCTGGCTGTAAAGCAGTAAGGATCAGAGAAATCGTATTTTTCTCTTCTTTCATCGGTAGCTGTAACGTCGGCAATGACTGTGTCCCATCTGCCGGCATCGATACCTACCAGCAAGGCATCCCATTCCGCCATGACGAATTCGACTTCAACACCCATATGTTCAGCGACGGCTCTGGCAACATCTACGTCGTAACCGGCATAGTTTCCGTCGTCATCGACGAAGTTGAACGGCTTGTATGTTCCTTCGATGCCTACAACAAGTTTTCCGGCATTCTGGATAGCCGCCAGCTGATCATTGACTTCTGGTTCACCGGCAGGTGTTTCTTCCTTCTTGGTACAACCGGTAAATAATGACAGTACTAAAACAAGCACAAATAAAAACGTAATCTTTTTCTTCATTTCAATCCTTCCTTTCTTTGTGTTGTATTTTCGTGATTCATTCTTAATTCCATTCTATAACTTTTTTTCTGAATAAACAGATCAATTTCTTCTTTCATCATACATCATAGGCATATCGAAGAAAAGAGAAATGACTGTTCCGCAGGCCTCCTGTATAATGGAGTCATATGGATAAAATACGGCTTTGCATATTCGACATGGACGGTCTGCTGATCGACAGCGAAACGATCTGGCATACCTGTGCCCTGGCCTGCAGCGAAAAGTACGGATACGGAGTTCCTGACGGACTGGTTCTCGATACGATGGGAATTAACGGCGAGGAAACCAGAAGACGTTTTCTGGCGGTTCTGGGAGATGATTTTCCGTATTATGAGTTTATCAGCCGCACGGTGGAACTGAAGAAAGAGTATCTGAATTCCCACTCATTGAACAAGAAGAAAGGTCTAGATGAGCTTTTTACCTATCTGGATCGAAACAATATCCGCAAGGCCGTCGCCACTTCAACAAACAGGAGTTCCGCAGAACTCTCTTTGAAAAGAGTCGGGCTGGAAAGCAGTTTCGACCATATCACCTTCGGGGATGATCTAAAGGAATCGAAACCAAGACCGGAGATCTATCTGAAAACGATATCGGCGTTTGACATCCCGAAAGAGAACATTCTGGCCTTCGAAGATTCCAACAGCGGCATTCTATCGGCATACAACGCAGGGCTGAAAGTCGTGCACATCCCCGATCTGGCTTCGGTAGAAGAAGAAAGCAGACGGAAATGCTTCGCCATACTGAATGATCTGAGTGAAGCGATAGAACTGATCGGGAAGATCAATTCTCTTTGATGATACGCCATTCTTTTACCAGCCTGTCTAAAGAATAAACCGCGTTTGCCGGGCTGGTGGAAGGAAGAACGGCGGCTTTCATGTCAAGCTGTTCTTCCAGATATTTCCGATACAGCTTCAAGGCTGTTCTGCCGTTGACGTAAATCCTGCTGATCGATGTCTCGCCGATCAGTTTTTTTATGTCATTAGGCCTGACGTTTCGGATCGAACTGTCCGAAGAACCCACGATCTCGCAGGATGCCACGACATCCCACAGAGCAATTCCATTTCTTAACAGCATTTTCTTCTTTTCTTCTATCGTTGCAGGAACGTCTTCTTCAAATACTGCCGCAACAGTCTTCCAGAAACGGTTCTGCGGATGGCCGTAGAAGAAACCGGCCTCTCTTGACCTGACAGAAGGAAAAGATCCCAGGATCAGGATCTTTGAATCTTTGTCATAAACGGGTTCTATCTGATGATATTCCATTACTGCGCCTGTTTTTTCTTTCTCATCTGGAAGAAAGACAATGCCAGCGGGAATCCGAACATGCCGACAGCCGAGAACATCCTGGCGCCGACGATCATGGTGATCAGCGTAGCCAGAGGGTGCAGATCCAGACTGGTTCCGACCATTTTCGGCTCTATGATATTCCGGATAATCGTAATGATGATATACAGGACCAGCAGTTCGATGCCAAGAAGCGCTCTGCCCGTGATCAGACAGCTCAGTCCCCAGGGGATCAGAACCGTTCCGACACCCAATACCGGAAGAATATCCAGGAAGGCAATCATGAAGGACCACATGCCGCTGTTGGAGATGCCAAAGACCGTCAGACCGATGAGCAGTTCCACAAAGGTTATTCCCATGATCGAAGCGTAGGAACCGAAGATCTTCAGCAGGACATTCTCAAAGAAATCCTTGATCTCGTAGAAGACATTCAGAGCCTTTTCAGGCAGAGAAGCGATAAAACGCTCGGAGATGTTTTCGTAATCGAAAACCATATAGAAAGAAGTCGTGATGGCTACCAGGATCGATACCAGAACCTGCGGAACATTGGTGATGATGGACGTTGTCGCCTTGGCCATTCCCGATACGACGGAAGACAGAATGGACTTGATGGAATCGAAGATGCCGTCGGTGAAGTTTTTCAGCAGTTCCCTGATGTTTCTAGGAAGCTGATAGGCTGCAGCGTATATGCTGTCTTCCATGGAAGAGATATAAGGCTCTACCGTGCCGGTGTAGAAGTCAGGAAGCGTCTTGATGAAGTCGGCGATCTTGCTGATGCCCAGAGATACGATCAGGATGATGATCAGCAGAACCAGCAGGTAGATGAGCGTCAGAGTAATGCCCCTGTACAGTTTCCTGTCGTTTTTAAAAAACCTTTTGTTTGTCTTGACGGCCGCATAGGCAAAAAGAAAGCCCATGATAAAAGGAAACAGCAGTCCCAGCAGATAGTTCACGCTGAAATAAACGATGCCGAAGATGACGGCAATATACAAAACGTTGATAATCAGTTCTTTCTTTTTCTCCATACTGTTCATAACTCCATTTTAAGCCAAAAGTCCCAAAAAAAGTAGCTGTCGCTACTCTGTTTCACCCCACGCAGGAATGATCTTGCCCCTTTTCAGCAGGACCGATTTCTGATAGTCGGTACAGTTCAGGAAACGGAGTATCTCCTCGCATTCCTCATCGTTTACACCTACCAGCGCTTTCACTTCGAAACGCTTGTTGATGATATCGGCGCAAAGAACGATCGCATCGACTCTCTTGCCCTGAGGCGTCCTGAATACTTCCATCGGCGTTTCATTGTCGCTGTTTAACGTCTTAACATAGCCAAAATCGCAGGGATAGTTCAAAGAAGGATACATCTTATGCGCACTGCCCTTTTTGTTTGTCAACTTAAAATCACCGGAAGAATACAGCGTATCTACCTTCTGCCAGAAATAAGCATTGTTTTCAAACTCTTTCATAACTCAGCTACCTCAAAACATAACCAATATAACATAATAAAACATTATTGTAAATGTTTTCAGTTTTGAAAATTTTTACAAGTTTGTTTTGAGACAGATTCTGGTTTTCTGCAGGAAATCTTCCACTTCATAGCACCGGTAAGCTTCCATGGCCTTCAGAAGAATCATCAGACAGGCAAAAGAATCCGACTTGACGTTGTGATGGGACAGATCGATATTGAGGTATTCTGCTACCGTGTTCAGACGGTGATTGTACAGTTCGGGATATACTCTTCTGGATATGGAGACGGTGTCGAGAAAATCGAAACGGATGCGGTCCAGACCGTAGACATCGCATACCGCATTGAGTACGCCTACATCGAATAAGGCGTTATGCGCAACGACGACACTCCCTTTCAGGATCTCGCAAAGCTCATCGTAGTAATAGACAAATTCCTGCTCATTCTCTACATCTTCCGGATAGATGCCGTGGATGTGGGTATTGGTGAAATAATTGTAGCGGTAATGCGGCTTGAAATACCATTCGAAGTTGTCCAGAATTTCACCGTCTTCATAAATGGCGATGCCTAAAGAACAGGCAGAAGCGCTGCTGGCATTGGCTGTTTCAAAATCGATGGCCGTTATCCTCATCTGTTCCCTTTCAGATGCTTCTCTTTCAGAAAACGGTTCATGGAACTCTCGAACAGGGTCTTGGAAAAAGCTTCCAGTCTTTCCGTTGTACCGTCCTTCAGTTCAATGTACAGATAGTCCCTGTTTGTTCCCCACCTGTAATGCCAGGAAACGACATCTTCATAGTAGATCAGAAAACAGTTCTTCTTGTCTGCACGGTTATATAAAACAAGATAATCCTGATAGAATTCGATCAGTACGACTCTAGGCATGTAGGCCATGGCCATGACGGATGTGATGATCATCATAGTACCGTAGAGGCTTGGTATCTTAAACAGAAAAGAAAGAAAACCGAGCAGCATCAGAAACAGAAAAACGATGTTGGGTTTGGCATCGATACGGCTGATCAGCAGATCGTCCGCAGGAAGATTATAGGTTTTCAGTTCTTTTGATTTCATAACTTTAGTATAGCATGTATATGTTATGATAATAGATATGAAAAACCCGGGATTTTCCTATGAACTGATCCATCAGGATAAGGGCTCCAAGGCGCGTTTAGGAAAGCTTCATGTTTTTGGCAAGACGGTAGATACGCCGGTTTTTATGCCGGTCGGAACGCAGGCTACGGTGAAGTTTCTTTCATCCGACGACATCAAGGCGATCGGTGCTTCGATCATTCTGGGAAATACATATCATTTATGGCTAAGACCGGGTCCTGAGACCCTGATCAAGGCCGGGGGAATACATTCTTTCATGAACTATGACGGTCCGATCCTGACCGACAGCGGCGGTTTCCAGGTTTTTTCTCTGGCCGATTCCAGGAAAATCAAAGAGGAAGGTGTTTCCTTCAAGTCTCATCTTGACGGAAGCAGGCTTTTCATGTCTCCTGAGGATTCCATCCGCATTCAGGAAGCCATCGGTTCGGATATCGCAATTTCATTTGATGAATGTATTCCTTACCCTAGCACCTACGAATATGCCAGGGAATCGGTAGATAGAACACTCAGATGGGCCAAGCGCGGTCAGGATGCCCATACCAGAAAGAATCAGGCTCTGTTTGGAGTGGTGCAGGGTTCGGAGTATCCCGACTTAAGAAAGTACTGTACCGAGAAACTGGTAGAGATGGATTTCGACGGCTATTCGATCGGCGGTACTTCGGTTGGCGAATCCAAGGAAATGCACTACAGAATGCTGGACTATACCCTGCCGTATCTTCCGGAAGACAAGCCGCGTTATGAAATGGGCATAGGTGCGATCAACGACATTCTGGAAGCCGTGGAAAGAGGCGTAGACATGTTCGACTGCGTACTTCCTACCAGGATCGCCAGGCATGGAACACTGATGACTTCCCAGGGCAGGATCAACATCAAGAAAAACATCTACAAGGAAGACTTTACACCGCTGGATCCGGAATGCGACTGCGAATGCTGCAGAAACTATACCAAAGCCTATCTGAATCATCTGTTCAGAAACGAAGAAGGACTGGGCAACAGACTGATGTCCATCCACAATCTGCGTTTCCTGCTTCGCCTGATGGAAGGCATACGGAAAGCGATTGCGGAAGACAGGTTCATGAAATACAAGGAAGAGATACTCGGCCGTTACGGCTTTGATGAGAGGGGTTTCTGATGAGACTCAGCGATTTTGATTTTGAACTTCCTGAAGAACTGATTGCCCAGCATCCAACGGAGAAAAGAGACAATTCCAGACTCCTTATTCTGCACAAGAATACTGGAGAGATCGAACACAGACATTTCTACGACATCATCGACTATCTGAAACCGGGAGACGTTCTTGTCAGAAACAATTCCAAAGTCATTCCTGCCCGTCTCTACGGAACCAAGAAGGATACGGGGGCCAAGGTCGAAGTCCTGATCCTGAAGATGCAGGGCGACATCTGCGAATGTCTGTGCGGAAACGCCAAGGCGATCAAGACCGGGACGGTCATTGAATTTTCCGATAAACTCTATGGCGAATGCATCGAAAGAAAAGAAGAAGGGATCCGGATCTTCCGGATGCACTGTCAGGGAATATTCCTGGAAGTACTCAATGAGATCGGGCTGATGCCTACGCCTCCCTACATCCATGAGAAACTGCAGGACAGGGACCGTTACAACAACGTCTATGCCAGGATCAACGGCTCTGCCGCCTGCCCTACCGCCGGTCTGCATTTCACGGAAGAACTGACAGAGAAGATCAAGGAGAAGGGCATTGAAGTCCTGGATCTTACTCTGCATGTCGGACTTGGAACATTCAAGCCGGTCAAGGAAGACAACATCGAAGATCATGTGATGCATTCGGAACACTATGGCATGTCCGCCGAGACGGCTGAAAGACTGAATCTGGCCAAGAAGGAAGGCAGGAGGATCATCGCGGTCGGCACGACTTCAACCAGAACCCTGGAAACGGTCATGAACCGTTTCGGTGAATTCAGGGAATGTTCCGGAGATACCGCCATCTTTATCTATCCGCCGTATGAATTCAAGGCAATAGATGCCCAGATAACCAATTTCCATCTGCCGAAATCCACGCTGATCATGATGATTGCGGCAGAATGTTCCAGGGAAATGATCCTGAATGCCTATCGGGTCGCCATAGAAAACAAATACCGTTTCTTCTCCTTTGGTGATTCCATGTTTATCGATAACGAATAAAACACAAGGTAACAAATATGAGATCACTTGCCATCATTGCAATCATACCCGTCGTCACAAGTCTGATTCTGCATCTTCTTTTTCACACCCGAAAGATGCAGTCTCTATCCTATATGAAAAAGCAGATAATTGCCGGCGTTGTTTTCGGCATTATTGCCATCTGTTCTACCGAATTCGGCGTTCCTTTCAACGGTGCGATCATTAATGTCAGAGATTCGGCTCCTTTGTGCGCCGCTCTGATCTTCGGTTCTCCCGCCGGTCTGATTGCCGGGTTTATCGGCGGCATTGAAAGATGGTTCTGCGTCTATTGGGGCGGGGGCTACTATACCAGAATGGCCTGCAGTATTTCTACCTGTCTGACCGGTGTCATCGGCGCATTCCTGAAAAGGAATCTCTTCGACGACAAGATTCCCGACTGGAGTCATGCCTTTATCATCGGCGTCATCTGTGAAGTCATCCACATGCTGATGATCTTCTTTACGAACATGACTGATGTCAAAACAGCCTTCCAATATGTAGAAGCCTGTTCCGTTCCGATGATTTTCCTGAATGCGATCGCTGTTTTTTTCACCGCGTTTCTGATCGACAGCGTCAGTCCCGAGTTTCACTCTTCAGAAAAGAAACAGAGTCTATCCGTACAGTTCCAGAAGATCCTGATCTACATTGTTCTGATCGGCTTTATTACCAGTACCGTTTTTTCTCAGGTGCTTCAGAACGAGATTTCAGAAACGGAAACGGATGAACTGCTGCGGATGAATATCCTGGATGTGGTAGCGGATGTAAAATCCCAGTCCGATGAGGCGCTGCTGAGCATCAACAGGGTCGTTGTGGATGAAATCGCCCTTTTCCCTGATTCCGATCTGAAAGAGATGAAGAAGCGTTTTAACGTCTCGGAGATCGATATTATCGATGACAGCGGGATCATTACCGCTTCCAGCGAAGAAGAAAACATCGGCTTCGACATGGCTTCCGGAGAACAGTCGAGAGAGTTCCTCTGTCTGCTGGAAGGAACGGAATACTTCGTTCAGGAATACCAGCCGATGGCAAAAGACAGCAGTATCATGCACAAGTATTCCGGCATAGCGATCGACAAAGGATTTATTCAGGTCGCCTATGGCGAAAAAGAATTCCGTGAAGACCTGAGCGTACGGCTGAGAAACGTAGCGACTTACCGTCATATCGGCGAAAGCGGAAGCATACTGATAATCGACAATGAAGGAAACATCGTTTCCATTTCTCTGAACGATGCCGATATAGACAATACGGAATACCGGGTCGAACTTGATCCGGACGGGACTGAGGAATATACCGTATATCAGGCCAAGATCAACGATGCCGATTACTACTACATGTTTACCAATACGGAAGGATTCCAGATCTACGCGATTCTTCCATGCATAGAGGCTGACTTCTCCAAAAAGCTTTCCGTCTATCTGAATCTGTTCCTTGAATCCATTATTTTCGGTGCACTTTTTGTTGCGATCTATTTCATTATCAAGCTGCTGATCGTCAACAACATTCAGAAGATCAACGATTCTCTGGCAGAGATTACGGAAGGAAATCTGGATAATGAGGTCAATATCCGCATCAACAAAGAATTCAGTTCTCTTTCTGACGGCATCAATACGACGGTCGCGTCCTTGAAACACTTCATCGCCGAAGCGAACCAGAGAATCGACAATGAGCTGAAATATGCCGCACAGATACAGTCTTCCGCCCTTCCTTCTCTTTTCCCGAAAAGAGAAGAATACGAGATCTATGCGCTGATGGATCCGGCAAAGGAAGTAGGCGGAGACTTCTACGACTTCTATGAGATCAGACATCATGTTCTGGTCTTTATGGTTGCCGATGTTGCAGGGAAAGGAATTCCGGCTTCGCTGTTCATGATGCGGGCCAAGACCATTCTGAAGACCTATGCCGAAAACAACATCTCGCTTTCCGATATCTTTACCAATGCCAACTACCAGCTATGCGAAGGAAACGATGCCGACATGTTTGTAACTGCCTGGATGGCTTTCCTTGATCTGAATACCGGAGTAATGAAGTACGTAAATGCCGGACACAACAGACCGCTGATCAGAAGAAAAGACGGGCAGTTCGAATACCTTCAGGGTCCTGCGGGATTCGTTCTGGGAGGCATGGAAGGAATTGTCTACAAGGAACAGACAACCACGCTTGAACCGGGTGACGAACTTTTCCTATATACCGACGGCGTTACCGAAGCCACAAGCACAGACAGCGAACTCTTCGGCGATAACCGGCTGAAAGACTGTGCCAACAGGTACATCGGCCTGAATGCCAGAAATCTGTGCGACAAGATCAAGGAAGAAGTGGATGCTTTCTATGAAGGCAATGAACAGTTTGACGATATTACTGAATTGTCGATGCAGTTCAAGAAACTGCATGTCGGAAAATCCAGAAAACAATGAACAACTATCAGAAACAGATCGCCCAGATCAATGCGTTAAAAGGAAAACCGGAACTCCTGATCCACATCTGCTGCGGGGTGTGTTCCGTGTATCCTTTGGATTATCTCCGGAAGCATTTCAGAATCACCGTCTTTTTCTCCAACTCCAACATCTATCCATATGAGGAGTATGAAAAAAGGCTGAACGCCTTAAAGACCTATCTGGATTATCTGAATGATGATTCGATCAGACTGATCGTCGATAAATACGATAACGTGAATTATACGGAAAAGCTTTCTGCCTTAAAGGATGAGCCGGAGGGTGGAAGAAGATGCAGGCTTTGCTACCGGATGAGGATGGAAGAGACTTTCAGATATGCAAAAAAGCACGGCTATGAATACTGTACCACCGTCATGTCGATATCCAACAGGAAGAACGCCGACTGGCTTAACGAGATCGGCGAACAGCTGGAACTGGAGTATCCCGGTGTCACTTATCTGCATGCCGACTTTAAAAAAGGCGACGGGATCACGATGAATGATCAGATGAACGCCGGACTGAATCTGTATCATCAGAACTACTGCGGCTGCATCTATTCGATCAGAGACGTATAAGAAAAACACCCTTAAGGGTGTTTTATTTCATGTTGATTCTCTGCCACATTTCATCAGAGAGTTTTTCATTTAACGGTTTTTCCAGCAGTTCCGGTTCTTCCAGCAGCAGCTGCATGATCTTGATGGACTTGGAGAAGTAGTAGCCGTCGGCTATCCTTTCATCGATCGTAAAACCCAGTCTGACACCGTCCCTGAATTCTATCTTGTCGTTCTTGTAGAACGGCATTCTGCCGCTCTGACCTACGACTACAAACATCGAAGTAGTTCCCCAGTTGGTCAGATGATGGTAGCCGTCAGGAAGACCGATAGATCCCAGATTCGCCAGCACGCAGGAAGAATGATACGGATCGGTTTCAACCAGTGCCTTAGGGATCATCCCCTTCTTTTCCAGCCAGCAGACAAAGCTTAAGGCAGGACGGGAAATGAATTTCGGCAGTTTGTTGAACTTGTCCATAAAGCCGGTAGATTCGTCTACATAACTCTTGTTTTTAAGCTTCAGAAGCTGTCTTTTCAGTTCGTTGTGTACATCATCGATCGTCCATTCCGGTTTGGAATGAATGAAAGCCAGAACTTCGCCCCCGTCATCCTTGAATTCCTGCTTTACCGTAAAGGCAGCCGATACTTCGTTTCTTCTGTACATCTTGCGGTTATGAATGAATAAAGAAAGCTTGCTGCGAAGCGTAATGGTCTTCAGAACAGCCGTGACAATGCACTGATACATGTTGTATTTGTAATCCGGATTGCCCTTGTTCTTCTTTTTCAGATATTTTTCCAGATTGGTCAGATCGACCTGAAAAGTAAAATATGCCTGATTGTCACATCTGTTTGGAAACATGAACGGCATAATAAAATGCATCGAATCAAGATCTTTCAGATATGTTGCATCAAATCTGTCTCTCATAATAGCCCCCTAATATAACGAATCTATTCTACTATAGTTCTTCTTTTTTTTCATCCGCTGCAGGAATCCGTTTCTTTTTCTTATGAAAAGGATTCCGTTCATTTACGATCTCGGATATGCTCGCCCCTGCAGCCGACGCCTTTAAGCGAATATCTTCCTTTTTCTTGATGATCTGACTGGAAAAGTCGCGGTTGAAGTTCGATGAATAGGACTTGAACATCTTGACTGCGATTTCTTTAGCTTCGGAATCCATTTCCGACATTTCCTTCATAACCCGTAAAAACAGCGGCAATCCTCCGGAAGACATTTGGGAGACCGTCCTGATCTTGGCATCATCGAAGCATTCAAACAGTTCCCGGACAAAGACCTCTCTTTGTTTTGCGTTCGTTTCATTCAGAAACTGCAGGATCGATTTCCGGTTGAGATCCGTTTCATATCTTGCCCTGTTGGCCGGGACCAGTCTGTTTCCATCGATATCCCAGGTAGCCATGTTATGAGACTGTATGATGTTCCCTGTAGAAGTTGAAACGACAGTCTTGCTTGGAGCGATCTCGTAAATCGTACCGACGCCGTCCTTTTCCGGAACGATCAGACGGTAACGTTCCGCAATCTTCTGAAATCTATTCCGTTTATAAGAATCAGGCCTAAGCCCCGGGCCATCGTTGGAAATGACCTGTATGATGTTTCTTCTAAACAGGAAACCGCAGTGCACGGCTGCATAGATTGCCAGATTTCCTCCTTTAGAATGACCGATAAAGCGGTATTTACGGAACAGGGAACAGTTCCTGTTGACGTAATCTACGGCATCCAGCTGACTCTGTATATCGGTGTAGGAAAGCATCAGATCTTCTTTCCAGCCGATCAGCGTATCATCCGTGCCTCTAAAAGAGACAGCTGTTGTTCCATCGGGCAGGTCCATCATCAAGGCCGCAAACTGTTCACTGGTTTCTTTATTCAGACGGGATACGTAGTGGTGTATCGTACACTCTCCATATCGTCGGCTGAAAGCCATTCGTTTCAGTACCTCATGGCTTAACGATTCGACATTCCGGTAAAAGTCGGGATCAAGATCGGAATAACGATGCTCCAGCTGTTCATAGGCTTCTTTCGGCCGGATCTTCTTACCTTCCGTAATTACTGAATCGAAGTCAACATAGACGACCTGCGAGATCAGCAGATTGTCAACATCACTAAAAGGTTCCTCTTTAAAGGAACGATCACCATATACATCTAAATAATCCAGCATATTCATAACAAAGAATATTCTAGCACAGTATTGCATTCTTGATAATACAATTGTATAATACATATGAACAAATGTTCATATATTCATTAAGGAGATAAAATGATGAAGAAAACATATGAAATCGAAGTAGATTGCGCAAATTGCGCCAACAGGATGGAAGAGGCAGCGAAGAAGACCGAAGGTGTCAAGGACGCTGTCGTGAATTTCATGACTTTAAAGATGACCGTTGAATTTGAAGACGGCACCGATGAAAAGAAAGTCATGAAAGAAGTATTAAAGAACTGTAAAAAAGTTGAAGACGACTGCGAGATCTTCTTATGAGCAAGAAACAGAAAAGGAATCTGATCCGGATCCTGATCTGCGTTGTACTGCTGGCTGTTCTCAGATTCATAAAAACACAGGATCGGCGTCTGGAATTCGTCCTGTACATGATCCCCTACTTCATCGTAGGCTACGACATTCTCAAGAAAGCGCTCAAGAGCATCAGAAACCGTGAAGCTTTTGACGAGAACTTCCTGATGGCGATCGCTACGGTAGGAGCCATCGCCTTGGGAGAATACCAGGAAGGCGTCGCCGTCATGCTGTTCTATCAGATCGGTGAATGGTTCCAGTCCTATGCCGTAGGCAGGTCAAGGAAGAACATCGCCAAACTGATGGATATCCGTCCTGACTATGCCTGGATAGAGAGAGACGGAGATCTTGTTCAGGTTGATCCGAGCAAAGTCGGCATCGGCGAAATCATTACCGTTAAAGTCGGAGACAAGATCCCTCTGGACGGCATCGTCTGTGAAGGCGAAACTTCTTTAAATACCAGTGCCTTAACCGGTGAATCCCTGCCTAAAGACGTCAAAAAAGGAGACGAAGTCATCAGCGGATGCATCAACATGACTTCTCTGATCAGGGTCAAAACGACAAAGAACTTCGGAGAATCGACCGTATCGAAAGTCCTTGATCTCATTGAAAACGCAACCAGCAATAAATCCCGTTCTGAAGACTTCATTTCCAAGTTCGCCCGTTACTATACTCCGGCAGTCTGCTACAGTGCTCTTGCCCTGGCAATACTTCCGGTACTGTATATCCGTTTTTTCCGGAACGGTCCGTGGACCTGGTCAACCTGGGTCTTCAGGGCATTGACTTTTCTGGTCATTTCGTGCCCCTGCGCTCTGGTTATTTCCATTCCTCTGACCTTCTTTGCCGGGATCGGCGGAGCTAGCAGAGCAGGAATCCTGGTAAAGGGTTCCAATTATATTGAAGCTTTATCCAAAACAAAGTATGTCGCCTTCGACAAGACGGGAACAGTAACATTGGGTGTCTTTGAGGTTACCACGATCCACAACAGCAACTTTACCAAAGAGGAACTGCTGGAATATGCCGCTCTTTCTGAAGCATACTCCAATCATCCGATCGGAAAGTCGATCGTCAGAGAATATAAGAAAGAAATCGACAAGGAACGTATTGAATCGGTCAAAGAAATTGCGGGAAAAGGAATCAGCTCCATCATTGACCACAAAAACGTTCTGGTCGGTAACGAGAAACTGATGGCCGATCATCAAATCAAGGTGGATGAATGTCATGATGAAGGAACGATTGTTCATCTTGCCATCGACGGAGAGTATAAAGGACATATCCACATCGGCGATCGGATCAAGGAAACATCTTGTCAGGCAATCAAAGAACTGAAAAAGCTTGGCGTTAGGAAGACGGTGATGCTGACGGGAGACGAAGAAAAAGTCGCCACAAGCGTTGCCGAGAAACTGAAGATCGATCAGATCTATGCCAGACTGCTGCCGCAGGACAAGGTTTCTGTCGTTGAAAAGCTGTTAAAAGAAAAACAGGCCGAGGAAACCCTTGCCTTTGTCGGAGATGGTATCAACGATGCACCGGTCATTGCTTTGGCCGATGTCGGCATTGCGATGGGATCTCTGGGATCCGATGCAGCCATTGAAGCCGCGGATATCGTACTGATGAACGATGATCCGCTGAAGATCGCTCAGGCCATCCGCATCGCCTCCAAATGCATGCGCATCGTCTATGAAAACATCTGGTTCGCAATCGGCGTAAAGATCATCTGTCTGATCCTGAGCGCCTTCGGCATTACCAACATGTGGCTGGCCGTCTTTGCGGATGTCGGTGTCATGGTGATCGCCGTAATCAATGCGATCAGAGCTCTGAGAGTGAGGAAACTTTCATGAAACATACGGACAACAATACCTTATACGACGTAGCGGAACTGTTCAAGAACTTCTCCGATTCAACAAGGATCAGAATACTGTATTGCCTGATCGAGAACGAGAGAAGCGTTACGGAAATCTGCGATCTGCTGAACATGAACCAGTCGGCTATATCCCATCAGTTAAGAATACTGAAAAACAGTAAACTGATCAAAAACCGCAGAGAAGGAAAAACCGTCTACTACTCTCTTGCTGATGATCATGTCTATAACATCATCTCTCAGGGGATCGAACACGTAGAAGAATAAAACCTGCCCAGGCAGGTTTTATTTTTTGTTGATCATTTCATTCACCCAGCCGTAGAGATCTTCATATACGGTTTCTTTATCCGTTTCATTCAGGATCTCATGACGGTCGTTCTGATACAGTTTCAGTCTGACATCTCTGATTCCCAGATCTTTCATGTATTCTACGGAAGCCTCTACTTCTTTGCCGAAAGATCCTACCGGATCTTCCTGTCCTGATACGAATAAGAGCGGAAGATCTTTCGGAACCCTGTTCATCAGTTCTTTGTCGTGCAGTCTTAGAATACCCGTAAACATGTTGTAGTATCCGTTCAGAGTAAAGACAAAGGTGCATCTCGGTTCATTGCGGTACCAGTCGACGATCTTTTCGTCTTTGGTCAGCCAGTCGGAAGGTGTTCTGGCAGGCTCAAAACGCTTGTTGTAGGCACCAAAAGCGAGACTGTTTACCAGATTGCTGCGGTGTCTCCACCCTTTAAACAAGGCAATGGTCCTGCACATCAGCATCGCCGCTTTCAGCTTGTATTCCGGTTCAAATCCCGTACCCATAATGATAGCTCCATCCAGTGCATCCCCATGTTCCGCTATGTACTGTCTGGCATAGAAAGAGCCCATGGAGTGACCCAAGAGGAAATACGGAACATCGGCATACTCTTTCTTGACTGTTTCCGTCAGCTTATACATGTCATCCAGCAGGACCTGATTTCCGTTTTCTCCGAAATAGCCCCAGTCATCCTTTGACTTGACGGATCTGCCATGCCCAAGATGATCGTTTCCGACCACCAGAAAACCCTTGTCGCAGAGGTATTCCGCAAATCCATCGTAACGGTCGATAAACTCGTCCATTCCGTGCGCGATCTGCAATACTGCGCAGACTGACTTCTCCGGTTCGTACTTCACGGCTCTGATGTCGGCCATCTTTCCCGATGACTGGAATGTGAATTCGGTTTTCTTCATTTCTCTTCTCCTCTTGCGATCTCTACCGATGCATATAGAATCATTACGCACCGCAGCGCATCCTCCGTTTTATCTATTTCAAGTTCACCGTTTCTGATTTTCATGATACCCGGAATCTCTCCTTTGGTGCTGTTTCCATGGAATATCATTCCTTCAGGCAGTATCCGGTAATGATCTTCTTCCCTTGCCATATGACCCGTTATTTCATCCAGGGCGTTACAAAAAACGACCTCAGGAACCGCCTTTCCGACGTCCAGCTGCACATACCCCAGCTCATTGTCTTTCCCATCAAAGATCCTGGTACGGTACTTGAAAGCGAAATCATAGATGCCCCAGAAGACTGTATGATCATTTTCATCCTTCAGTTCCGTTTTCTTTCTGTTACTCAGATCATCCGGATCGTATCCCAGTATCATAACTTAATTCTATCAAATTATCTTATAATGAAAGCATGGAATACATTAAATTAGGAAATTCGGATCTGACTGTATCAAGACTTTGTCTGGGATGCATGTCGTTCGGCGAACCCGATCAGGGGCAGTATCAGTGGACTTTAAACTATGAGGATTCAGAAAAGATCATTCTCAAGGCGCATGAATACGGGATCAATTTCTTCGATACTTCCAACAACTATTCCGGCGGTTCTTCGGAAGAATATCTGGGAAGAGCCGTTAAACACTTCAAACGGAATGAGATCGTCATTACCACAAAGTGCTACTTCAATGAAGGAAAGCTTTCACCGGAAGCGATCCACAGAGAAGTAGCGAACTCTTTGAAGCGTCTGGATACGGACTATATCGATATTCTGGTCCTGCACCGTTTCGACTACGATACGCCGGTAGAAGATACGCTGAAAGCTTTAAACGAAGAGGTCAAAGCGGGTCATATCCATTACTATGGCGCAAGCGCCATGTACGGCTATCAGTTTGCGGAATACTGCTACAAGGCAAAAGAGCTCGGTTATCAGTCATTCACAACACTTCAGAATCATTATTCGCTGATCTATCGCGAGGATGAAAGAGATCTGATTCCTGTGGCCAACCAGTTTCATGTGTCAAGAACCTCCTTTGCGCCGTTCGCTGCCGGGAGACTGGCAAGAAAAGACTGGGCATCCGATTCTGTCAGATATCAGCTTGACAGCAGAGAAGGCACCAGGTATGACAAGACCGAAGAGATGGACAAGGCGATCGCCTTGAGAGTCTATGATCTATCTATCAAATATAGCTGTTCCATGACCAATATCTGTCTGGCATGGCAATACGCAAAGGACGTCGATGCACCGATCATCGGCATCACCAAGGAGAAATATCTGGATGATGCGATGAAGTGTTTCAACGTAAAGCTCTCTCAGGAAGACATCGCTTATCTGGAAGAACTCTATATTCCGCATCCAATCAATTCCAATCGATAAAAAAGAGCCTCAAGGCTCTTTTTAATACCGGTATTCATGATCTCCTATCGTATAGGATGTATCCGGCTGTTCATCCGGATAGGCTTTTCTGACTTCGATGAGATTGAGCACATCGTAACCGTTGGTCTTCAGGAAATTCAGCATCGTATCGTTGTTTGGATGGACATAGAGATACAGTGTATCATTGCCGTGCTCCGTAGCTATGTTCTGCGCTTTATCCAGAAGCATCTTTCCGATACCCTTTCTTCGGTATTCCGGACGTACATAGATGGATTCCAGCCATACAACATCATCCTCGATCCTGCACACCCCGTAGGCAACGTACTTCCCGTTATCCGCTATCGCAAAGATCGGATAGGAACGTTTCAGATAATACCGCAGTTCTTCCAGCATGTCGTCGACATCCGCCGTTACGGTATTTCCTTTCAGCTTCGCCAGAGTCTTTCTGAAATCGGAACATAGATAGACCAGACCGTAAACGTTGTCTTCATCGATATCGATAAAACGGTAATTGTGCTTTGCAGAGACAATTTCTTTCTGCTTCGGCTGGAACGGCTGCTGATTGCCATAAGGTTCATTTCCTTCGAGGTATTCGATGCCGTAGTATTCGCACCAGTCGATCGCAATGCTTTCATGCGCCGCATCCAGATAATCGTACCATCTCTCCGTCAGGCCGAATCTATCCAGTGTCATCCGGAATCTTCTGAATGCACCGCTGCCCTTGATGCTTTCTGAAAGCCAGCCCTGTGCCTCTTCGTCCGTCAGATCTTCGATGAACCGTTTCATCGTGCCGTAGTCGTCGATTTGTTTGTGGGACGGAAGCGGAATGAGCTGCTTCTCGTTCAGGGAATCATCATCTTTCGTGATGATCCTTTCCTCCGGAATATAGTAATAGAACTGCGTATCGACGTCGGTTTCGTCGATCGCATTAACGACTTCATCCAGTCTGATCTGCATAAGTGCCTCCCTTCCGATTATTATACGAACAGGACCGTATATGGTCCTGTTTTACTGTCTTTTCTTCAGTTCCCGAAGTGTTGTCCGGTAGGCTTCTTCTTCATAAGGATAAGGAATGTCCTTATATACCTCGGTGCAGAACATTCTGACGATCTCTTTCATGAATTCCGGATTTTTTACCAGTACCGGACCGATGATATGTGTTCCGTAAAGGTTCTTGTAGTGATAGCCTTCGTAGCTGTTATCCGCAAGAGAAGTTTCCTTGAATTCGTAGTCGAAGAGCCTGTATTCTTCTCCTCCGTGAATCAGCGTGGACTTGTTGATGAAACCGACAACTTCACCGATGTCGGGATTCTTGACGATCACGTCTCCGGTATAGCGTTTTTCCTGCGCCTCCACGGTAAAATCGAGAATACCAAGAGCCTTGTTTCCGTCAATGGATGCTCCAAGAAGCTCCATAGCATTTCCGGTAAACAGAGCCGTCTTGCCGCTTTCGATATATAAAGAAAGATACTGCTGATAACGGATCAGATCCTTCAAGGCAACAAGCTGCTTTTCTTCCGTACCGGATCCCATATAGATGAAATCGTACTGCATCAGATTGATCGTATCTTCCACTTCTTTCCTGTCGATGACGACAGGGATTCCCTGATCTTTCAGATGGCGACACAAAAGAGTGACGTTTGCGTAATCGCCGTACAGATTCATCAGATTCGGATAAAGATGCAGGATTTTCATATTACTCCGTTTCAACCTCTTTCAGGAATTTCGCCTCATCAGAGAAACAGGTCATCACAAACAGATCGCCCTCTGATTTGAAACGCAGGCAGGAGACGGCTGTCTCGATGCTTCTGCGCAGAATGACCTTTTCCATGTCGATCCCGGCATTTTCCAGTCTAACCGCAACATCGCTGATGTATTTCCCGGCAACGATGATCTTCTTGACATTCTCGCTCTGCAGAAGCTCAAAACTGATGTCCCAGAGCCAGGATGTATCGGAAGTAAAGTACTTCCGGCTGATGTCGTCAATGATCAGAAGCAGGGTCACGGCGTTGCTGTAGTTGGCCACATAATCCAGATTGCGGTTATAGGAAATCGTATTCTCGTGTTTCGAGATCAGCAGGGTTCCTTTCTTGTCTCCCAGTTTAAATTTTCTGATCCTTCCATTCTGAATCAGATAGTTGTTCAAGGCATCGCAAATCACTTCTTCTTTGACACCCGCCAGAGAAGCGACGGCGAATGCGGCCAGAACATTGTAGGCATTGTAGACGGAACGGAAAGCCATGTCCAGATGATAGCGGTTGTTGATCGTAAGCTTCCCCTTTTCCAGAGAAATCGATGTAATGGCAAAGTCGGGATCGTTTCTTTTGAATCCGCAGTTCAGACATCTGTAGTTTCCGACATGGGCAAAATGACGGTATTCATAATCCATCCTGGAATGGCATACCGGACAGTAGTAACCGTCGTCATACAGACTTCCGCATTCTTCGGTAACGTACTGGTTGTCGTTCATGCCGAAATAGACGGCACTTTTTTCGACTGCCAGCGACGATACCAGAGGGTCATCGACATTCAGGATCAGTTTCGTCTCATCCCTTAACGATTTGCGTATGTCTTCCAGAACATATTCCGGATGGCCGTTGCGGGTCATCTGGTCACGGTACAGATTGTTTATGACATAGTATGTCGGAGTGAAATACTTAAAAATATATTTGGCATACCTTTCATCGGTTTCCAGCAATAGAACATCCTTGCGGAATACACCGGCATTGGTAGAATTGGAGAGAATCAGGGTAGCTGCTCCTTCGATCTGATTTGAACCCTCACTGTTGCAGGCAACGGTCTTTCCGGACTTTTCCAGAATGCCGCGGATCATTTCAACCGTCGAAGTCTTTCCGTTCGATCCCGTAACGGCGATGATGCATTCCGGCATCTGGATCCTGCTTAAAACATCCGGGCAGATCTTCAGGGCGATCTTACCCGGAAGACTGGAACCATGGCCAAAACGCTTGCCAACGGCTTTGGCCAGTTTACAGATCAGAATTGCCAGTACTTTTCTCATATTTTTATTATACCAACAGAATAACGAATGTTGTTCTTTTCTTAACAGACAACGGATCCGACTTCCATTTCAGATGTCAGCAGTTCCAGTTTTTCTTTTCCGTTTTCTTCCTTTACGGCTGATAGAAGCATGCCGTTGGAATCCAGACCTCTGATCTTCCTTGGTTTCAGGTTCATCACGGCGATGACTTTCCTTCCGACGAGTTCTTCAGGCTTGTAGTATTCAGCAACGCCGGACAGGATCTGCCGCTGTTCGTAGCCGAAATCGACATTAAAGACAAGGATCTTGTCGGCATCCGGATGTTTCTTGCATTCAAGGACTTTACCCACAACCATCTCGACTTTTTCGAAGTCAGAGAACTCGATCTCTGCCTTGTGTTCGACTTTAGGTTCAGAAGAACCGAGCAGTGCATGTACTTCTTCCATGATCTTTTCCGGATCGAGTCTGGCAAAGAGCGGTTCAGGCTTATCGGTAACTCTATTGCATTCATAGGCACCGAATTCCAACAGTGAGTCATATGAAGTCTGTTCAGTATTGATCTGTTCGTAGACCTTGGCGGCCGTTTCCGGCATGAAAGAAGAAAGCAGTACCGTACCGATCCTGATGCCTTCCAGTAGATTATAAAGAACGGTGTTGAGCCTTGCTTTGTTTGTTTCGTCCTTGGCAAGCAGCCAAGGAGCGGTCTCATCGATATACTTGTTGCATCTTCTGAACAGTTCTAGTATCGCTTCCAGAGAATCTCCGACCTTGAGTTCGTCCATCTTTCCGTCGACGGTCTTTACGGTATGTAAAGCGAACTCCTTGAGTCCGTCATCGAGCGGATCGTTCACGAATTCTTTGTTCAGCTGACCGCCGAAATACTTGTTGGTCATGGCGACAGTCCTATTGACCAGATTGCCAAAAACGTTGGCCAGATCGGAATTGATCCTTTCCACCATCAGTTCCCAGGTTATGGTACCGTCCTGAGCGAAAGGCATCTCGTGCAGGACATAGTATCTGACCGCATCGACGCCAAAGAATTTCACCAGATCGTCGGCATAGATCGCATTGCCCTTGGACTTGGAGATCTTGTCTTCTCCTACCAGCATCCACGGATGACCGAACACCTGTTTCGGCAGTGGTTCGCCGATCGCCATCAGCATGATCGGCCAGTAGATGGTATGGAATCTGACGATATCCTTGCCGATCAGATGCAGATCTGCCGGCCAGTACTTTTCATATAATTCATCGTTCTTTCCGCCCAGATGGAAACCGAGGCCGGTGATGTAGTTGCTCAAGGCATCGATCCAGACATATACGACATGCTTGTCGTCGAAATCGACCGGAATGCCCCATTTGAAAGAAGTACGCGAGACACAGAGATCCTGCAGACCCGGTCTGATGAAGTTGTTGAGCATCTCGTTCTTGCGCGATTCAGGCTGAATGAATTCCGGATGACTCTCGATGTAGTCTTCGAGCCGCTTCTGATACTTGCTGAGCCTGAAGAAATACGACTCCTCTTTCTCCATGTGTACCGGAGCTCCGCAGGTCGGACACTTGCCGTCCACGAGCTGCGATTCGGTCCAGAAAGACTCACACGGCGTGCAATACCATCCTTCGTATTCGCTCTTGTAGATATCTCCCTGATCGTAGAGCTTCTTGAAGATCTTCTGCACTTCCTTTTCGTGATAGTCATCGGTGGTACGGATGAACTTGTCATAGGAAGTATTCATCAGATCGAAGATCCTCTTGATTTCACCGGCCTGAACATCGACGAATTCCTTAGGCGTCATGCCCGCCTTCTTTGCCTTTTCCTCGATCTTCTGGCCATGCTCGTCTGTACCTGTCTGGAATCTTACGTCATAGCCCTGCAGCCTTCTGTAACGTGCGATCGCATCGGCCATGATGATCTCATAGGTGTTGCCGATATGCGGCTTACCGCTGGCATAGGCGATCGCTGTCGTGATGTAATACTTTCCTCTGTTTTCCATTCTCTTGTCCTCCGCAAAAATAAAAAGGTGATTCCAAGGGCGCAAATGCGCGGTACCACCTTTACTTGTCGCTTCATTCCCTTAACGCAGGTCTACGTCCCGTCCTACATATCGTACGGAAAGCTCCGGATCCATCCTCGCCCATCCTCCCTGCCGATTTTCACCAGACATCGGCTCTCTGTAAGTATCGAATGAACGATCTATCCTTCAAAGCTATTTCTATCATAGCATATTGTTCTAAAAAACCATATGCCTATTTCTGATTCATATGGTTAATGATTACGTTGGCGGTAATATCTCCGGTTACATTCAGTGAGGTATAGACCATGTCCAGCAGCTTGTAGATGCCGGAATAGAAACCGATGAAATCCAGAGGAATACCCAGCAGCTGCAGATAAGTCGCTCCGATCACCACGCCTCCGTTAGGAATGCCGGGGGC
>JAEEGL011550562.1_pt1 | contig 30482 bp, 23 predicted proteins | sample 9134231 | NCBI WGS metagenome assembly JAEEGL01 (sample SAMN16246548, study PRJNA631951) | gut metagenome | biome: gut microbiome; feature: rumen; material: fiber-attached | host: Bos | place: Iran: Karaj | collected 2018-10 | reverse complement strand
GGGCTCTTCCAGGTCCACCGCCAGTGCCAGGCCATATTCAGTGTCCTTGGAGCCCTGCCAGTGCCAGCCAACCGTAAAGGCGTCCTGCATGGTTTCCTTGCCTGAATAACTTTGCCTTTGCTCGTCAAAATATTCGCTTCCTTTTTTCTGTGACGGACTTGCTGGCGGCAGGTTTATCTTGCCGTCTGTCAATTTTGAGACGGCATTGTCCTTTGGCTTGTCAGGCGGGACTGCGTAAATGACCTTTTTCCCAAATGCAAGGTTGATGTTTTCGCCTGAATACGCTGCAATTGCAATGAGAAACGGCAGTAAAAGAAGCAGTGTTTTCTTTTGCATGTATTATCAATAGGCAGGGTCAAATAACTCTTGCGGCTGGATGTTCAGGCGTGATTCCACATGCCCGTCGGCAAACATAAGGTCGGCTGCGTTATTATGGTGCCTGCCAACGCCCATGTTTGCAGAGAAGGCATTGCTTGAAAGAGCGATCCTGTATCCGATTGAAGGCGGTGTTTTCGTGCTGTTGGAGATACAGGCGTCCGCCGTTATCACCTTTGCCGATGGCGATGCTTGAAGTTGAACTTCGTTCATGATGCTTTTGGATGAATAGCCTGTGTCACCAAAATATACGCTTTGGGCATAGTTGAAATTGTAGCGTATGGTTTTGGCGCTGAAGTTGTCATAGCGGGCATTGTTGGAGGGGCACAGCAGGATGCTTTGCACATTTGTGTCCTTGGAAACCTGCGTGCCTAAGTATGAGGGGATTGCATTGTTGTTGAACCACGGAATATGGCCGGCGCGACCAGAGGTGGCGCATGCGTAATAACCTGCGTTGTCATCCAGGTAAAATCTATGCGCCATTCCTATTTGCCTGAGATTTGAACAGCAACTTGCCGTCCTGGCCTTTTCCCGCGCCTTGCTCAACGCAGGCAGCAGCATGGCTGCAAGGATGGCGATTATTGCTATGACAACCAGCAACTCAATCAAAGTAAAGTCTTTTCTCATTTTGCCCGAAAATCCGTGAAGTTTATTATTTTGTCGATCTGAAAAAAACGAATATAAATTAGTATTTATTTACTATTTTTCAACAAGGATGAGGAAGAGTTTATCCTTGAAGCAGTGCCTTTGGGGAGCAGAGCCTGTCCATTCAGGTTTTCTGGCAGGCAATACATTGATTGCCAGCATTGCAATGTCCTGTAAAAGCCACGTCACAAGGGTATAACACAATATCACATTAGTATCATTCTTTGAACCGTGGCATCATTGCCTTTGTGAAGCAAATATTGTATAATTATCATAGTTTCATACTGATATGTACAATTTTACAGACTTGGTAATTCAACCCAATACAGAAGTGAGGACATTATGAAGATTCTGCTAATCCTGTCTTTTATCATGACTGTGTGCTCTTATGGTGAGGTGTTGATTGCACCCACAAAGCAGGCGGATTTTGGTGAGACATCCAGGGTTAAAGTCTCTGCCGAGGGAGTTGCCCACGGGGCGGATAGACTTGTGGCATGCAAGGCGAAATTTCCCATTGAGCAGGCGGCGCTATACCGCATTTCAGGCGAATTCAAAAAGGCGGAGGGTGTCCAGGCCACAAAAGTCTCTGGCATGCTCGGCACAATGCAATATGACGCAAAGGGGCGCGTAATTGGCGGCATACAGAATGCATTTCTGCCTGGTAGTGAGGCAAAGGTGCTGAAGTCAGTTGTTCCTGGTGACAAGGCCATGGAGATTGAACTCAACAAGGCCTGGTGTGACGTCATAATGAAAAGCAGCAAACGCCGCTATGCGGTGTTCCTCTTTGCAAAGAAGGACTTTTCTGACATGCCAAGTTTCTCGTTCTGCTGGATTGAAAGGCAGTTCATCGAAAATGGGAAAATTATAGTCATGGCTGAAAATTTCCCTGCCGTGCCTGCTGGTTCCCTTGTTCGTCTGCATATCAATGGTTGGATTAGCAATGGAGTCGAGGTGCAGGCCACAGATGAATGGCAGCAGACCAGCGTGGACATCCGCGGCGTGTCCGCAAAGGCTGCGCTGCGCCAATGGTGGAAGGGTGCGGCGCAATGCACTCTTGCAATCTATGGCAAGGATGTGCTTTTTAGAAATATAAAACTTGAAAAGATAGATGAATAAAACAAGAGGAGTAAGGACAAATGAAGAAAAATCCAACACCCATCGCAAAACGCGAATTTACCTTGATTGAACTGCTGGTTGTTATAGCGATAATCGCCATATTGGCGGCGATGCTGCTGCCTGCGCTAAGCAAGGCAAGAGAGAAGGCGCGGAGCATTAGTTGCGTCAACAACGAGAAGCAACTCATCCTGGCTGTGACGTTGTACGGCGGGGACAATGATGACTACATCTACAACGGAGGAGGCACCTTTGACATATATCCCAATGAATCTGCCTATACTCGCATTGTTCAGTACATGGGCGGCCCGACTGTTGACCTTTCGACGGTTACATCTTCTTCTGTTCTTGGTGACGAGAAGATTCCAAAGTCCTGCTATTGCCCATCATACACCCAGGACTGCACGAACAACTGGGGGCGTAAGGCATATCCGCTGCCCTATATCGCAGTTGCCGACGGCAAGAATGCGGCGCCTATTTTCAAGGCACAGGAATTTGTTACCTGCATAGGCAGTTCTGACACTAGCACGGGCGGGCGCTGCGCTCCATCTGCATTGGCACTTGGCGGGGATGCCATCCATGGCGGCACCGCACAGAGGCGCAATACCCAACTCTGCGCATATTATCCCAGCAGTTCCTATTTTGCGTTGTTCACTCCCAGGCACGGCGGCAACTGCAATATCTACTATCTGGATGGACATGTGGGCACTGTGACTCGTTGGCAACTTCTTGACACATACGCATACCGCAAGCCTTCTGCAACATACGATCGCGCCGCGCGCGTTACTGGCTTCTATGACAACACATACGGTATGAATTATGCAGCCTACAAGGACTTGTTTGGCAATTAAGGAAGACAAGCAAGCGTATTTCACCGAAGAGAGGTAGTCATCTTACATCAGAAGAAATCCTATGCCTAGAATCACATTCATGGGTGCGGGCAGCACCGTATTTGTCCGCAACATAATAGGGGACTGCATGCTGCGGGAAGCATTGAAGGATGCAGAGGTTGCCCTTTATGACATAGATGGACAACGGCTCCATGAATCCATTTGCATTCTGGAGAACATAAATGAGCACACCAATGCTGGCCGCATGAAAATCAAGGGATACCTTGGAAAGAGGCAGCGGCGCGCCGCGTTGAAGGGAGCGGATTTTGTGGTGAATGCGGTGCAGGTTGGTGGCTATGAGCCTTCCACTGTCATTGATTTCGATGTGCCAAAGAAATATGGCTTGAGGCAGACCATTGGGGACACGCTCGGCATAGGCGGCATATTCAGGGCCTTGCGCACAATTCCAGTGCTGCTGGATTTTGCCAAGGACATGGAGAGCGTATGCCCTAACGCGTGGTTCTTGAACTACTCAAATCCCATGGCCATGCTGACAGGGGCCATGCTGCGTGGAAGTTCAATCAGGACAGTTGGCCTCTGCCATAGTGTGCAAGTCTGCATAGCAAGCCTTTTGGACACATTGGGTGACTACTCTTTTGCGGAGGACTATGACAAACTCCACAAGTTGCCTGAGGACTATGGATGGAGTGCAAAAATCGCAGGCATAAATCATCTGGCGTGGATGCTTGAGGTGAGGAAAGACGGGAAAGACATGTATCCCGAACTGAAGAAGAAGGCCAAGGCTTACCTTCGTGCCAATCGAGGCAAACTTGACGTGCCCACGTCACATCACTACAACCTTGTCAGGCTGCAGACCATGCTTGATTTTGGCTACTACGTGACAGAGTCAAGCGAGCATCTTGCCGAGTACACGCCCTACTGGATCAAGTCTACCCATCCTGAACTGATAGAGGAATACGGCATTCCTTTGGACGAGTATCCAAGACGCTGCATTAGAAACAGGGACAATTGGAGCAAGCAATACGCGGAGTTGAAAAATCGGAAATTGACGCACGACATTATCTCGCGTGAATATGGCTCTGGCATAATGAATGCGATAGCCTCCAATATGCCGTATTATTTTGCAGGCAATGTGCAAAACTGCGGGCTCATAGAAAATCTGCCACAAGATGCTATCGTTGAGGTGCCATGCGTGGCAGATGCATCTGGTGTACATGGCACAAGAGTTGGAAGACTCCCAGTGCAATGCGCCGCCCTTGACATGACAAACATCAATGTGCAGTTGCTCACAATAGAGGCGGCACTTACGCAGAAGAAGGAACACATCTACCAGGCTGCTATGCTTGATCCCCATACGGCATCAGAACTTACGGTGGATGAAATCAAGGCATTGTGCGATGATTTGATAAAGGCCCATGGCTCATATCTGCCGAAATACCATTGACACACACATGACAACATTTTTGAAGAAGTTTGCAGCAGCCATAATAATAGCCATGACAATCAGCAATGCGTTTTGCGCCGAATTGCAATACACACGCCAAGAGGAAATCAGTGCAGGCAAACTTGGCGAAAGACAAAGGCAGGTCAGCACTCCATTGATTTTTGCGGAGGTAATTGCCAAATATGGCGTTTATCAGAATTTTCTGCACTACTACATTGAGCGCCCGCTTTTCTTTGACCGTTCAACACGAAACGAGAACGCTTTCGAGAGTTTCACCAAGAGAAACTTCATACAGAGCGAGATTCCAGCAATACAGGCTGCGGGACTTGATGGCTTCGGCACATTCTGCGTTTCCAAGGGAAGTGCAGTCTTCAAGTATCTGCCATGGCTCCAGGAAGAAAAGGCGAAGAACTTCATGCTGTTGCCAGAGTATCTCTATGGTGAGCGCATCCCCCCTGAAGGAGGGCGCATTCTGAAGGTGGAGGCAATCGCAGAAATGATAAGGAGACTGAATGACTGCGAATACGGGCCCAAAACCGCCGATGGCCGCCTCATTCTTGGCAGTTGGAACTCCCAGGTGCTCACTATGGCGGAGCATAAAAGGCTTCTAGACGCAATGCACAAAGATGCTGGCACGGACAAATTCTGCCTGACAGGAGAGATTTTCATCCGAACAAGGGAGGCATTGGAAGGCGAATATCGTCGCAATAAGATTCTCAAGGAATCCCAGCGGAAAATGTACAGGGATGCTGTGCAGAATGTGTTGGACTTGTTTGGCGGCCTGCAGATGTGCGTCCAGAATCGTACACGGCAGGAGAAAGGCGATTTCCCAATGGCGTATTCAACTGAGTATTTCCGCAAGGAAAGACTGCCTATGCTGAAGGAGATATTCAGCCAGCCACAAAATAGGGACAAAGTTTTGGGTTGCGTGGTGTATCAGGGATATGTGAACCCGATGCTTGGCTTTGTAATCGGCGAGTATGGCACTTCCGCGCTTCGTCATGGCATGGATGACAGTCTGGCTCTCAACCCAGACTACATCATTCTCTTCGAGTGGAACGAGGCCAATGAAAATACATCTTTCCAGCCTAGTGTCTACAATGGTCGCGCGGTCACAAGGATATTGCGCTACTATTCCAGCATAATGAAAGGCACGCCACTAAAGCCCCTTGCTGGTGATGACCTCAGGCGACCAAATGCAGTCGTCTCGTACCGCCCCGCGCTGAAGTTGGGTGAGACTATTTACCTTGAGATGCTCAATGTGCCTGATGGCAGTATGGACAAGGATTACACACTGCAACTTCAGTTGTGTAATGCATCTGGAGCAGTCATCCATTCTTTCCCTGTGGAGACCATGCACTATGACAAAATGCATGCGGTGACATATTCGCTGCCATCCGAGCAGTTTGCAGGCGAACTTCTTTTGCAGCCTAGGCTGCTGGTGAATGGCATGCCTCAGCCAGGGCTGGGTGGCATACGGCTGGCAAGCACAATGTGCATAAACTACAAGGAACTGCGCCAGGCAATCAGGGAACTTGCGGTGCCAGAGCGTGCTACATTGGAAGTCAAAGACATTGGCGATTCGCTTTATAAGGTTCATGCAGAATTTTCTGGTGCTTTTGATTTGGCGTCAGTAGAACTGATGGAGGATGAGGATGAAATAGCCGCAATTGACCCGAAGAATGAATTCGACTATGAGAACAAGCAACTGTTCTACGCATCCTTCACCACGCTTAAAAACATCCCCAATCAAACCGTTGAACTCAACATCGAAGGCAGTTCTGCATGGAATATACGCCCCTGCTATCATTGCAATGTGAATTTCGGAAAATGGAAACGTGAAGGCGATAAGGTTCGTTTTACTGGATGCTATTTCGGCTCGGCGGAAATGGCACTTCTTGTGGAGGTTCCCAAAAAGGATGTCAAGCAGGCAATGCTTACAGTGAACATGCCAGGGCGCGGCGTATGGACATTGCCACTGCAACCTGCCTACAAACATGGCGTTTACGCTCAAATCCTGGATAACCCATTGAGGCTGGATATACAGAGGATGGACAATCTGCCAGATGTACCGTGGCACATTGACCAAAAGAAGACCGTGATGGACAGAATTGTTCGCAGCGCAAGCAGGCATCCCCTCTACCATCTGCGTGTAATTGGAAAAGATGGTTCAATCTTCAGAACTCCATTGACGGCTCCTGTGCCTTTTGAGAATAATGCGCCTAAAATTGAAATCGATGTATTTTCGGACTATTATGGAAAGCCAGTCAAGGCCAATGTGCCTGAAGACAGCGTGCCTAGAATTGACTATGTCTTCAATCCGCAGGCTGGCGAGGCGATCCTGAACACAAGCCATCCCCAGTTCAATGGTCAACTAGGCGGTGGGTTCCCATATATGGAGGCGTTCTGGGAGGAGCCGCCGAACCAGGCAAGTGGCCCACAGCCGCCAGCCATTCCAGGCAGCACACGCGCCCCAAAATGGACCATGGAGAATGGGCAATGGGTGCTTGACTTTAATGGAGGCAACTACATTAACTTCACCAATAGGGCATTCCCCATTGGCGCATTCACCGTGGAATGTGAAATTAAGCCAGAGCAAAGTGATGGCATCATGGTGCTTTTCAGGCACGCTAACCGCTACACTGGCTCAATATCAATTTTCCTGGATAACAATATTCTCCGCGCAGAATTCTATGACAAAGTTGGAAAACTTCACAAGTTCAACAGCGACTTGACGGTGCCAGCAGGGAAGTGGTCAAGCATAAAAGTCAGTTATAATCTGCGCAAACTCACCTTCAATGTCAACGGCAGCAAGATAAGCCGTCCATTGCAAGGCAGGGCATTTCTTTTCAAAAGCAGCATCTTCGGTGGACATAATGGCAATGATGGAGTAGATTTTCGCGGTAAAAAGACCTCATTCTACAAAGGAAAACTCAGACGCCTGAGCATACTGCATCAGGCGGTGGAGTAATTGCTTTTATGGAACTGCGAAATTACAGACTGTTTCTTTATTCGAAATGCTTTCTTGGATTGGACATATTGCCGCGTAACTGCGGCATGCAAATAGTGTCTGGTGGTGAAAGATATGGTTGGAATGGCCTTAAAAGAGGCGATGAGCAGTTCTACATCTTGCAGTACACAATCTCTGGCTGCGGTGAAATTCGAGTCGGCAAAGATATACATTCCCTGCCGCAAGGAAGCGCATTTTTCATAAAGGTTCCCAGTGACCACCACTATTATCGTCCGCATTCATCAAATATGTGGCAGTTCTATTTCTTCACGTTAACAGGCAAGGATGCCTGCCGCTTGGGGGACGAATTCACATCGAAGTATGGCAACGTGTTTCAAATCGCAGAGAATGCATCGTGTCTTGGCATGCTGAAGGAGATTGTCAATGGCAGGGATAACTTGACCATGGACAATCCATACATGGCTTCCGCAAAGGCATATTCATTTTTAATGCAGTTCTTTTCTGATGTAGAGACGCCCGCAAAACGCACGAGGCAACAATTATTGCTGGATAATGTCACTACCTACATTATGGAAAATCTGGCTTCGCCTCTTCTTATAGGCAACCTGGCCAAAAGATTCAACTACAGCAGAGAGTATTTCTCACGGACAATTCATCAGGCATCAGGCATGACAATACAGCAGTACATAAATGACCTGCGCCTGAATATGGCGGCCCAAATACTGAAAAACGAGCAGTGCTCCATCAAGGAGACAGCCGCAATGGTGGGCTTTAACGAAGCAAGTTATTTTTGCCGCGCATTTCGCAAGAAGCATGGGCTGTCACCAAAGCAATTTGCCTTGATGGCCGCCCATTGACGGAACAGTGTCGCTCTTGCCTACTGTTTTGTCACTTAATGCGGAGAACGTGTCCAGCACGGAAGGTTTTGGCTTCTGGATTGGAACTGTATGCTAATTTCCCGTTTACATAGACGGCATTCACGCCTGTGGGTGGGCAGTTGACCTTGGCGAAGTCCGCCTTGCTGTCATAATTGTTGAGGTCAAGCAGAACGAGATCCGCGAAATAACCAGGAGCAATCACGCCTCTGCCGCTAATGTTGAATTTGGCAGCGGGGAGGCTGGTCATGCGTCGAATGACTTCGGCGTAAGAGCAGTGTTTTGATGCAATGCGGAAAAAGCGAGGGAAGGAACCGAACATGCGGGGATGCCCCGAGTTGTTGTTTTTGCTGCCAATGGAACTGTCAGAGCAGCAGACTACATAAGGATTGGCGAGAATGCGGTTCATATTATCCTCATTCATGCTGCCAAAGGCTGCTGAGGGACATCTTCCAGAGGCAAGCAGTCTCACGGCTGCCTCCTCTGGTGAGATGCCGCCCATCATCTTCCCTATCTCGACCAAAGACTTTGCCAAATAAGGACGGTGTTCCTTGACAGGTGCGCTTACCACAATCACCCTGTTCATGTCACGCGTTGCCCTAGTGCGAAGTGCCTCCAGCAATTCCGCACGATAGTTTTCATCTTTCTTCAGTCTGCCGCACAGGGCAGATGTGTTCACCTTGTTGTATGGTTCAGGAACGATTTGCCGCAGCGATGTGCTGCTGTAAACGTAAGGATAGCGGTCAGCCACAATGTTCATGCCAGACTTGCGTGCCTCGTCAATCATTGCAAATGCCTGGTCAAGTTTGCCCCAGTTCTTTTCTCCAGCGGTTTTGAAATGGCTTATTTCCAGATTGTTGTCCCCAGCACGTGCTATTTCAATTGCCTCCGCAAGTGCCTCAAGCAACTCATCGCTTTCACTTCTCATATGGGTTGTGTAGGGTTTGCCAGTGCCCTTCAGGAGCGAGGCTAGTTCCTTGACCTCTTGCGTTTCAGCGAATCTTCCTGGCAGGTAATAGAGCCCTGATGAGAAGCCAGCGGCTCCATTTTTCAGGGCATCCGCCAGCAGTTCCTTCATGCGGCGCATCTCATCTGGCGTGGGGCGCCTGTTTTCATAGCCCATGACATGGATTCGCAGGGAGTTGTGCCCGCAGAGATGGGCCACGTTCACGGCGGGTGATGCTTTTTCGACCAAGTCCAGGTACGCGGCGAAGTTGCCGTATGCACTCTTCAGTTCGTCCTTGGCATTTTTGGCGCTAGCAAGATAAAATGATGTGCCGCAGTTTCCTGAAATGTCCGTGGTGACGCCCTGCATGATCTTGGAATCTGCGCCAGGGATTCGGTACACGGCGGAATCAGAGTGGGTATGCACATCTATAAAACCAGGCACAAGCGCCTTGCCGCCGCCGTCAATTACGGTGCATCCAGTTTTATTATAGGTTCCAGTTGGTGCGATTGCGACGATTTTATCTTCCTTGACTGCAACATCTGCCATGAATGGAGGCTTTCCAGTCCCGTCATAAAGTTCAACGTTGGTGAAAAGCAAATTTCCAGAAATTGCCTCGGAACTCTTTCCGCTGGACAAACCCGTTTGGGCATGAAGTCTAGCAAATGGTGACAATACTGCAAATGTCAACGCGTTTTTGAGAAAATCCCGTCTATTCATTGTGTGCTTCTTTCCTTGAATTGTAAAAACATTTCTGATGAGTGCCTGATAAATAACTTAAGTAGTATGGCATTATCCACAGAAAAAACAAATTGCTATCACGAATATTGATATTTTTAACGCCATGTTCCCCATGAGGAGAGGTAATGGGAGAACATGGCATTGTGTTTAGATTTTACAGATTCACATTATATTTCACCTTGTTTTTGCACAATATAAATTGCCTGTTTGCGTTATTTCAATTAAGTGTTATCGAAGATGCGAGGTAAAGTTTATGGGAATACAAGAGTGTAGAGAAAAATGGGCCAGGTTGTTTGAGGAATACAGGGGACAACTGTTGCGCCTTGCAAAGAGGAACATACCACCTGTGATGCGAAGGCGTATTGGCGAGGAAGATGTGCTGCAAATGGCACAGGTGGCCGCCATGTCCAGAATTGACTTTCTTGAGAACAACCCTGAAGTGCCGCCGTATGTGAAACTTAGAATGATATTGCTCCAGACTGTGACCGACCAGATACGAAAACATCTGCTGTGCCAGAAGCGAAATGTGAACGATGAAGTCGAAATCAACGATTCCCCTGGCACGCAGACCGAGGCGCAACTCAACTGGAATATGCTGGCTGACAGCATTACCTCGCCTGCCTCGAAAATCGGACGCGAGGAACGCTATGCCTTGCTGCGTCAGGCCATCGATGCATTGCCTGACAATGACAGGCAAATCGTTCAACTTAGGAACTTTGATGGCATGTCCAATGCCGAATGCGCCCAAATACTTGGTCTTGAACAGAAGGCGGCAAGCATAAGATATGTCAGGGCATTGCAGCGCCTAAAGGAAATACTGGTACAATTCTCGGAATTCAGGCAATGAACAGTTCACTTGATGAAATAATCGAGGAATATATTGAACTGCGCCGTCAGGGAAAGGGCCAGGCAATAGCCGACTTCGCAAAAAAATATCCCGAACATGAGGCGGAACTTATCGAATTGCTGCCTCTTGTTGCAGATGTGGAAAATATGTCTGACACTGGCCATGCCCAAGGAGAAGAACAACCCATCCCCAATTTTGACAATGAGGGCTTCCATGTTCTGCACAAAATCGGCAATGGCGGCATGGGCTGCGTGTATGAGGCTGTGCAGACTGCGCTGAACAGGCGTGTCGCAATCAAAACCTTGCTGTCGGAGGCAAGTCTCTCACCCCACGACATAGAGCAGTTTGAGAATGAGTCAAAGGCCATTGCGCGTCTGTTCCATCCTGGTATTGTTCAGGTATATAGCGCGGGGCGTGGGGCCAACGGGCTTTGCTTCTATGCAATGGAACTTATTCAAGGCGAGGGGCTTGACTGCAGATTCTTTGACGATTTGCGGCAAATTGCGAAAATCGGCCTTCAGGCGGCGGAGGCATTGGCATACGCGCATCGCTGCGGTATCCTGCATCGCGATGTCAAGCCAGGCAACATTCTGCTTGATCAGAACGGGCATGTGCATATCAGCGACTTTGGACTGGCCTCGATATTGAATGAGATTGACGAGCAGAAGCCATTCACTGGCGGCACTTTGCGATATATGGCGCCCGAAAGATTGCGTGATGGCATTTGCACAGCCGCCAGTGATCAGTATGCATTGGGCCTTACATTGCTGGAGATGGTGAATGACGAGCCTGCATTCCAGGCTCCTACCTTGAGTGAACTTGAAAAAAGGATAATTAATGGGGATATGCAGCCGATGGTGTGCAAATCCCGTGAGTTCAAGGCAATCATCGCAAAGAGTGTGGCTACGAATCCAGAGGACAGATACCCCACAATGGATGCGATGGCGGATGATTTGCGTAACTTCTTGGAGAACAGGCCGGTGTACGCCGCGCGTCCTGGCCTTGCAAGGCGAATGCTATTGTGGGCAATACGCAACCCAGCATTGGCATTTGCAGTTCTTGTCGCCTGTGTGGCCAGCATCTTCTTGGTGCTGTCCCTGATAGTCGGGTACCACAACACGAGGATTGCCTTGGCGAAGTCCCGTGAAAATGCGGAAAATGCGGAACTTTCATTGCAGAAGGTGTTTGCATTTGTCGAGGAACGCCCGCCGTCAACGAGCACGAGCAAATTACTGAGTTTGCTGCTCCCTTATTATAAGTTCTCCTTGGAACAGGGAGAGCAGTCGTCAGAAAAGATGCTGAAGGCCTGGCTCGTGATAGGCAGCCATTCCATGAGGACTCATGATATGGATTTGGCCGAGAATGCGTTCCGCAATATGCTGGCCTTGAAGGAAACGCCAGATGTGATGAACAGTCTTGCATACGTGCTTCGTCGCGCAGGGCGTCTGCAAGAGGCCAATGCCTTGCAGGCAAGTGTTCTGGAAAAATACGCTTCATCCAATGTTTTGTCAGAGAGACTGGAGGTGTTTTTGGCGATGAAGGCGCTTGCTTCTGCGGGCTATGGCGGAAATGATAGAGGCAAGGTCTTTGAATATTTGAAGAAGTTGCTGGATGAAGAACCTGACAATCCAACTTTGCGTTTCCAGTATGCCAGGCTTCTGGATGAATATGGCGGAAAGTTGGAGCAACTGGACGTAAGGCAATCAAAAGCGCGGGCCTTGGAGATATTTACGGATTTGACCGCAAGGCATCCTGAACAACCAGAATATGCCGTGGCATTTCTGCGCATATTGGAGAGGATGCTGAAGCGTGGCGTCAACAATATTGATGAAGAAAAGATTGTGTTGGCGAGTGATGTTTCCGAGCGTCTGCTGATAACGTTTCACAATATACCAGAGGCTGTGAAAGCATCGGTTGCATTCAGGCGCACCTATCTAGATTTCCAGCGGAAGAAGCAACACAGTGCTGATTTCGTCAGGGATAGGGAACGTCTGATTACCTTGTTGCGCGGCAATTATTTTTCAGAGGACACTCCAAACGAATTGAAGGAGGAACTGTTGCGCATGCAGTTGGCACAGTTGAAATGGGCGCAGCGTGAAAACAAGCCAGGCATCGAAAGACGCCTAAAGGAAATAAAGGAGGAACTTGATTTCTACGATGGTCCCAGCAAGGAAAATTTCCTGAAAGCTCTGGAATAGGGAAGCACGTGGAACACAGTCCACAGCCCACAGTACACTTCAATGGGTTATTTCCCACGCAGTTTCTGGATGATGTTTGGCATATCCGCCACCACGTATGGCGTGTTGTCGAAGTCCAACTTGTCCTTTACTATGCCTGGTGCCTTGACCAGCGTGGCGTTTTCGGGGCGATAGTCTTCAGTGTGATCACCTGTCACCACAATGGTGGCATTGTCATAGAGATTGTTTTCCTTCAGTAGGCGGAACAGGTTTTCAATAAAAATCAGGCTGCCCCTAAGTTGGCGGTACTTGTCCGTATCCTCGCAGTTTTCAAGATTTTCATCGGTGCTCAAATCAACATGGGCACCTTGAAGATGGAAATACTTGAACACCTTTTCATCGCGCCCTACCACGAACTCCCTTACGAGGCGCTGGTTCATGGCCTGGTCATATTTAAGGTGCTTGTTTCTGATGCGCCCTGTATTGACCTCGTTTACGAACATGTTCCCCATATCCCATTTGAAGTTGCATAAATAGTGCATGAAATACGGCATCATTCTCTGGCACCAGACATGGAACATCATTTTTTCCGAGGCATTGTGTTTCAGACGCGGAATCACATTGTCGAAGCATGTTTCCGTTGCCAGGACAATGTTGGGCATATATTGATAGCCCTCGCAGCGAAAGCCCTCTGATTTCAGGCGGTGCATAAGTGTCTGGTTTTCAAGGAATGCATTATGGATGTATTGCGGGTAAAGGTCATCATCCCCCAGTTCTGCTTCGCTGTATTTGAAGCCAATGCCAGTGAGCATGGCAGGCACAGCCGCCATGGTGCGAGGTACTGGGCTGCGCATTCCGTCCAGGCAGGTGAAATCCTTGAATATCCCTTCGAGTTCGGGATATTTTTTGATTTCGTCTTTGAATAGTTTATTTCCAAGGCAGTCAACCACGACTAGAAGCACATTTTCCCTGAATGCGAATGTGTATTTGTTGTTTTCCTCAAAGCAGTTCTTGTATATTGAGTTGAATGAATGTGAGGAAAATCTGTAGATTGTGGCTCCGATGGAGACTGCCTGGCAGAGTATCACGAATAGCAGCACCTGCATTATGTGTTCGAATATGAACTTTCTGAAAAAGAACATTGCGCCAATTACGACCGCGAATATTACGATTTGTGTGAATGAAAGCCAGAATAAGTTGTTTCCAAATTCAATGGCAACAGGAATGGTGGGAAGAATAGTTGCAAAATAGCCCCCTTGCATCCAGGCAAGCATACTTAGAGCCAATATCGCAACTTCCACTTTTCGAATGTGTCGCCAATTTCCTGCGCCCATTAGAAGCGCACATGTCATAAAACTGCACAATAGCGATAGTAATGTCAACACAATTCCCAAATGCATCAGGTCGAATGAAAAATAGATTGGATTGTATGTGTAAATAGTAATACATGGTGCGACAAGAACCAGTGATAGAGCCAGACCAAAGCAAAGTGATTTAAAGAAATCAGTCATTTTCATAGTGCACCTCCCATAAATAATAAGAGGCAGGCCCAGCCTGCCTCCGTTGAGACGACATGTCAATCAACGCTTGCCAAAGAAAGTAGCAATTTTGCAGCGTATCTTGCCCATGAACAAAAGCAATGAAACGAAAAATACACTTGCGATTTGCAGCAAAATGCTTCCTGTACCTGCATCAATGTAAGCCAACAGTGTCATATTAACCTCCGTGTTGTTTGATTTTCTGTGGTTTGATTGTGGTTTCTCAACCGTCTAGGCAGTAAAACGCAAAAGGTATGTTGGATTCTACAAGTGTATTTAAAAAAAAGTTGACCGCGGACTTCAACTGCGGCGAGAACAATGGAACAACGCCAGTCACGAAGTATGCAAAGACGCTTGCCGCATGCGGTGCTGTTGACATGTGGGGAAATGTGTGGGAGTGGACCAGCAGCGTGATAAACGCACAGGTCGGCGCAGAGAAGGGAAAAAAGGTCAATGCCGTCAAAGGCGGCTCATGGAATTCAAAACGTACCAGTTGCCGCACCGAGGCCAGGGACGAGGGACGCGCCCCGAATCTAGGCTACAACACGGTCGGATTTCGCGTGGTGCGGGAAAAATAAGTGGACAGTGGACAGTGGGCAGTGGACAGTGGACATATTGTTGCGTACTTTGTAATAGACGATAGAATTGAGGCACGCAACTAACTAATGACTATTTGCATATTTCAAGTTCTGCCTGGCCGCGTGATGCGTCCAGGCAGGCTTGGCGTGCAGCAGAATATGCCTCTTCGCGCATAGTGCCTGTGAATTGCACGCCATTGCCGCCGAAGCCGATGTCGCCAATAGTCGCGCCAGCCGATGTCAGCAGCAGTTTTATGCGCTCGTGGCAGGAATATGGCGCCGTGATGCGGAATTGCACCATCGGCACCAGTTCGCTGGTCTCTGCCAGCGCTAGAACGGCCTGGGCGGATTCAGTGTATGCTTTCACCAGCCCGCCAGTGCCCAGTTTTATGCCGCCGAAGAAGCGGGCAACCGTCAGCATCACGTTTGTTATGCCGCTGCCCTTCAGCACTTCCAGGACGGGGCGGCCAGCCGTGCCAGACGGCTCTCCGTCGTCCGAGCAACTTAGCACATTTGCGCCAGGTCCCACGATGAATGCGTGAACCAGATGCGTCAGACCCTGACCAGCCCATTGCTCCTTGCGCTGCCGCAAGAAGTCCCTGGCACCTTCCTGGGTGCCAGGGATGGCGAACATCTCAGATATGAATCTGGAGCGTTTTATGACGATTTCCGCCTGGGGCTGGTTGTTGAGCACTAGCATTTTGTGTGGATGTCAGTATGCTTCGTAGAATGCCTTGTATGCCTTGTATGCCATGTAAATGTCAATAATACCAGCGGTCTCGAGAGGCGCGTGCATTGAGAAGAGGCCCACGCCGCAGTCCACCACGTCCATTCCATAGCGTGCCAGGTAAAGGGCGATGGTGCCGCCGCCGCCCACATCAACCTTGCCAAGTTCGCCTGCCTGCCACAGCACGCCAGCCTTGTTGAAGATGCCACGTATGTTGGATATGCATTCCGCGGAAGCATCGCTGGAGCCTGACTTGCCCCTGGCACCTGTGTACTTGGACAGCACGATGCCGCAGTTCAATTTCGGCATGTTGTTGGGTGAACTGACTTCTGGGAAGTCTGGATCATGCAGCGCGCTTACATCCGCTGAAAGCATAGTGGAGTTCTCTAGTGCACGGCGTACGACAAGGCCGTTGTAGCCGCCTTTCATGCGTGCCGCCAGTTCCGCCACGGAGTTTTCCATGAATGTGGAATCCATGCCCGACTTGCCGTATGAACCGATTTCCTCCTTGTCGCAGATGACCGCCACTCTGGTGCGGGATGGCGTTGTCTTTGCATCGAGAATGGAGCGCACAGTAGCATACGCACAAACCCTGTCATCGTGGCCATAGCCCAATATCATGGACTTGTCAAAGCCCACATACCTTGCATTGCCAGCAGGCACGATCTCGATTTCGGCGGAGAAGAAGTCCTCCTCCTCAATGCCGTACATCTCCTTCAACTGGCGCAGTATGCCCAGTTTCACCCTGTCCTTCACGTCCTTGTCGTTCTTGTCGGTTGCGGGAATGCTGCCCACGATGACATTCAATGCCTCTCCGTTGAATGCCTTGTCAACTGTAGTGCTGGGCTGGCTCCTGTCCAAGTGTGGAAGCAGGTCGGTGATAGTGAATACAGGGTCGTCTGGCTTGTCGCCGATGGCGATATCCACCTTGGAGCCGTTCCTCTTGTAAACCACGCCATATATTGCCAGCGGAATTGTGAGCCACTGGTATTTCTTGATGCCGCCGTAGTAATGCGTGTCAAAATATGCCAGGCCATCCTGCTGGCAGAGTGGGCTTGGCTTGGCATCCAGCCTTGGAGAATCAATGTGTGCACCAACCAGAGCCAGTCCTTTTTCAAGAGCCTCCTTGCCTATATGTGCAAGGAACAACGTCTTGCCGCCACAGGAACGATAAACCTTGTCCCCAGCCTTTAGTGATTTGCAGTCCTCTATGCTCTTGTACCCTGCTTTCTTTGCCAGTTTCAATGCGATGTCGTGTGCCAGGCGCTCCGTTTTTGCGTGGCTTAGGAAGTCCACATAGTCCTCATTGTAGGAGGCCATCTGCTTTTTTTCGTCATCGGAGAGTTTTTCCCAGCCAGTATCCCTTTTCCAAACGGAAACTGTCTCTTTTGTTGCTTTTTCTGCTTTTTTGTCTTTTGCCATAATTTTTCACTCCTTATTCAGTTCTCCCTGGCTCTCCAATGGAAATCCAGCAGTTCATCAACGTTGTCCAAGCCGTGTGGATGATGTCCCCAATAGTTTCTGCGTATTACCTTGACAATGTTTCCGCCCATTTCTGTTAGACGTTGCTCAACAATGTCGAAGTTGGTCTCATGGTCCACCGAGCAGTCAGTCATACCTATGGCGGCGAAAATCGGTATTTTCGCATCTGCGATTGGCTTAAGATTGTTGATTGGGTTGAGTTTGGAGACCTTCAATTCCTCCAGGCTCATTGCGTAATGCTCCAGGAAGTCCTTGTTGTGTCTCTGGATGTTTTCATCCTTGCCAGTGGGGTCGATTTCCGCCGCGTTGCAGAGCGGTGCATCCAAGTAGATGGCGCAGACCTTTTCGGGGAAGGTGGCTGCATAACGGAGTGAGAAATAGCCGCCCCAACTCATTCCTATGAGGTTTGCCTTTGGCGAGAGGCCCATGGACACCAGAAAGTCCTGGAAGCGCCCCATGATTGCCACGCCCTTTTCATTGGCACGGTAGTCGAATACGTCGATGTGCACATGATAAAAGCCATGTTCAAGAAGAGCAACTGTGCCAACTCGCCTTACAAATGCTTCTGCCCATTGCGTGCACCAACTCCAGCGATTGTCTGGCGCTGGCGTCTTTGGCTCCACAATCCATGCCTTCTGGCCCTCAAATGTAAACTTGTGCCTGGTAAAACCATACCATTCATCTTTTTCCCATTTGTCTGGAAACACTATTCTCGACATAAATGACCTCCATTTCAAAAAGTGGACAGTGGACAGTGGACAGTGGACTGTGGACAGTTCTGTGCGCGGGCGTTTTCGCCCGCGGCTGAAGCCGCAGACTCCCGATGCCTCACTGTCCACTGACAAACCAATGAAGCAGAAAATAGCATTTTTGCCTTGCTTTTCAAGATGAATTATGTGCTAATTCATTTCTTGTGATAATATTTTTGAAAAAAGTCAAATAATTATGTGTTGACAGGCGTTAAAATTTGCAAAGTCTTGTTATATTATGTCAAATTTTGGAAAAATAGTACCCCGATGGCTAGTTTTAATGGAGACAAAGTACTTGTTCTAGGCGGCGGTGCCAGTGGCATTGCCGCGGCGGAACTGTGCGCCTCGATGGGCAAGGTGGCTGTGCTGCTGGATTCAGTGGCATTGCCGAAATGCGCCGCAGAACTGGAGGCGAAGGGCATCCGTTGTATTGGCGGCCCTGATGCGCTGAAATACAGCGAGGCGGCTGACTTTGCCATAATCAGCCCTGGAGTGCCTATGGACAGCCCATTGGCGAAACTGGGGCAAAAACTATGCGGCAACGTTATCGGCGAACTGGAGTTCGGGGCGATGCATCTGGATGCGCCAATACTGGCGGTCACTGGCACCAACGGCAAAACCACAACCGTGGAGATGCTGAACCATATACTGAACGGTTGCGGACTGAAGGCAATCGCCGCTGGCAATATAGGGCTTCCGCTATGCCGCGTCGCTTTGCAGAAGCCGAAACTGGACGCGTTTGTGGCAGAGGTAAGTTCATTCCAACTGGAGTTTCCTGGCGACTTTGCGCCAAGGGCGGCGGCATTGCTCAACATCACGCCTGACCATCTTGAAAGGCATTACACCATGGATGAATACGCCAGGCTGAAATTGTCACTGCGCGGAATGGTAAAGGGCGGCAGTTTCATTGTCCAGTCTGAAACGGCGAAGTCATTCAAATTGGATGAAGACAGCATAGTTCTCTTTGGCGAAAATGGGCGGGATTTCTTCCTGAAAGATGGCGCAATTGTCTGCAGAGATGATGGCTTGCTGGCCAAGACGGAAGAGTTGCCATTCCAGGGTATTCACAATTACGAGAACGCAATGGCTGCAATCGCGCTTGCCAGGGAAGTTGGCGTGGAACCAAAGCAGGCGGCAGCGCAATTGCGGACTTTCAAGGTGGGGGACCATAGGCTTCAGACCGTGCTGAAGGCTGGAAAACTCACGTTCATAGACGATTCCAAGGCAACCAATGTGGATGCGCTTTGCGCAGCATTGAAGGCGCTTGAGCCAAAGAGGCTTCCCATAACGCTGATTGCAGGCGGGCTTGACAAGGCATGCACCCTGGAAATGGCGAATCGCCAGTTAACTGCCCAGGTCAGCAAAGTTTTTCTCATAGGCAGCAGTGCCCAGCGCATTTTCCAGCAGTGGAACGGAATAGTGCCATGCGAGATATGCGGTGGCATGGACGAGGCCGTGCGCAAGGCGGCATGTTTCCATGGCGGCAAGGATGGCATAGTCCTGCTGTCGCCTGCATGTTCAAGCCTGGACATGTACAAAAGTTATGCCGAAAGAGGAGACTGCTTCAAGGCAGCCGCTGAAAAATACATAAACGGGGCAGGGCAAGGCCTGTCCTGAAAGGATTTTCAATATTTCAATTGATAGAACCACCCAAAACAAAACGAGGAGATGACAATGTCAAAGAATCTTGTAGTTGCCACCGCAATGGCGGCACTTGCCGTGTCTGGAATGTTCGGTGCTGGTTGCTCCAGCAACAAAGCCCCCGCTGCAAAACCAACTAAATTGACCATACTTTCGGACAGGGAATGCATTCCACCGCCGTATGCCTCGCCAAGTCAGCATTCTTTCAACAAGAAGGCCCAGGAGGCCAGCCAGCCACCAGCCACAATCAAAGGTGAAGATACCTTCGTGCCACCGCCGGAAAACAACTTCACACCTTTTGCTCCTAACCAGGGCGGCGAGCCCCCGATTTTCACTGCAACTACAGAGACTCCTGCACAGGGTGGCAAGATAGAGGCAGAACCTGCTCCAAAGAAGAGCGCACCTGCGAAGAAGCCTGTTGCAAAGCCCGTTCGCACCTACAAGGTCAAGAAGGGTGACTATCTCTCTGTCATCGCCTACATGTATAAGGTCAGCACCCAGGATTTGGCTGCCGAGAACAACATGGAACTGAATGCGACTCTTCGTGAAGGCCGCGTTCTGAATCTGCCTTCATACGCATTGGAAACCCCCAGGCCGCGTCCTGCAATCAAGAAAAAGCCTGCACCGGCCAAGGCTCCTGCAAAAGCCAATGGCAAGCAGGTTAAGGCAACAGAGGCCAAGGCCGGTGCCGCTGCTGCTGGCGACTTCTATATCGTTCAGCCCAATGACAATCTGTGGACAATCGTCCGCAAGAACAAGGTCAAGGAAGCCGATGTGCGCGCACTGAATCCACAAATAAAGGACTTCTCAAAACTCCAGATTGGGGACAAGATTCGCCTCCGTGCATCATCGGCTCCTGCTACAGGCACTGGCGCACCTGCCAAGGTTTCCGGAACTGCTGATGTTCCAGTTGCTCCTATTGCACCAATCCAGATTGGCGCACAGGTGACAGAGGAGACTCCTGCTGCTCCAGTTGAAAATGCCCCAGTTCCACCTGCACCAGAAGTGAAGCCAGCCCAACTGTCCCCCGCACTGAACTTCAATACACTTCCAATGAATCCTGCTACTGAGACTCCTACTGCAAATCCAGGCACTACAACCGCTGAATAGGCTGTTGCGATTCCGCGCCGCTTCGGCGCGGAATTGGCTTGTTTTTCGTTAGAGAGAGGTTTTGCAATTATGTTATCGGATAATGATACGATGAAGCTCTATATGCAGAATATAGGGCAATATCCATTGGTAACACCACAAGAGGAAATTGAACTTGCAAAAAAGATCAAGGCAGGCGACAATGAGGCGCGAGCAAAGTTGATCAGAGGCAATTTAAGGCTGGTAGTGAAGATAGCCCACGATTTCAAAGGTCTGGGGCTTCCGCTTCTGGACTTGATTTCAGAAGGCAACATCGGCCTGATGCGTGCGGTGGAGAAGTTTGACCCGTCCAAGGGCGCAAAATTGTCCAGTTATGCGGCATGGTGGATAAAGCAATCCATGCGCAGGGCACTGTCCAACCAGTCCAAGATCATAAGGATTCCAGTTCAGTCCGCCAGCAAGATTACAAAGATACAGGCTGCTAGGGCAAAACTGCTGGAGAAACTTGGGCGCGAACCTAGCGACAAGGAAGTGGCGGATGAAGTGCAACTCACAGAACGCACGGTCACAGGTCTCAGGCTGGGTAAAATCACCACCATCTCCCTCCACGATCCAATTCAGCATGGCGAGGACGGCGAATTCAGGGACATCATTCCTGATGAGAAGAGCAACGCCCCTGCCGAACTGGTTCGGGACGAGGAGACGCTTAGGGACATGCTAAGGCTGGTGGATACGCTGGATGAACGAGAAAGGACAATCCTGACGCTGCGCTTCGGCCTCAATGGTGATCCGCCGAAAACACTGGAGGAGGTCAGCCAGAGCATTGGACGTACCAGGGAGCGTGTTCGCCAAATCCAGAACTTTGCCTTGGAGAAACTGCGCAAGATGCTTGAGGAAAACGGTCTGCTTGAATCTGCATTGGATATCGCAACCTCAGACAGGGAAAACTGAACCACAAACAACAAAAGAAACTTTGCCTGAATAATACTAGAAAGTAAAAAAAACGGAAAGGCCACAAATTATTCTGTATTTCCGACGTATAAGTAATGCCATCTAGTACAGGCAAATATATGACAGAAACACTAAATTGAGAGGAAACAACTATGCTATCTGACAATGACACAATGAAGCTTTATATGCAGAACATTGGGCAATACCCACTTGTTACGCCACAGGAGGAAATCGTCCTTGCCAAGAAAATCAAGGCAGGGGACGAGGAGGCGCGTTCACGCCTCATAAGAAGCAACCTGCGTCTTGTGGTGAAAATCGCCCATGACTTCAAGGGGCTGGGATTGCCTTTATTGGACCTGATTTCCGAAGGGAACATAGGCCTGATGCGGGCTGTGGACAAGTTTGACCCGTCCAAGGGAGCGAAACTTTCCAGTTATGCCGCCTGGTGGATAAAGCAGTCCATGCGCCGCGCATTGTCCAACCAGTCCAGAATCATACGTATACCCACGCAGTCTGGGCAGAACCTGAGCAAATTGAAGAACGCCCGCGTCAAATTGGTGGAGAAACTGGGAAGGGAGCCTACAGACAAGGAACTTTCAGAGGAAACCAAACTTCCAGAACGCACAGTCACTGCACTGCGTTTGGCGCAAATAACCACCATTTCACTCCATGACCCAATCCAGCATGGTGAGGACGGCGAATTCAGGGACATCATCCCGGACGAGAAAAGCACTTCCCCAGATGCGCTGGTGCGTGACGAGGAGACTTTGCGTAACATGCTAAAACTGGTGGATACGCTGGATGAGCGGGAAAGAAACATCCTTACGCTGCGCTTCGGCCTGAATGGCGAGGAGCCAAAGACTCTGGAGGAAGTGAGCCAGAGCATTGGGCGCACCAGGGAGCGCGTTCGCCAGATACAGAATTATGCACTGGAGAAACTGCGCAAGAAACTGGAAACCTGCGGCTTGCTTGAATCCGCTATGGAACTGGCCACCGCAGACGAAGATTCCAGGTAAGGTATACTAAGATTATTTATCCACAGATTGACACAGATTATCACAGATTTTATTTACTTTAAATAAATATCGGGGCGTCGCAGGACAGCCTGCGACGCCCCGATATTTTTTAATCTGCGTTAATCTGTGTCAATCTGTGGATTATGATTATAATTCCAGCATATTTTTTATAAGGAAGTCTCCGATATTGTCCACGTACTTGAAGTGGTGGATGTGCATATAGAGGTATATCTCGTAGAAGCCGAAGATGGGCCCGTTGTTCTTGCTTGCTGGGCTAGGATAGTGTTTTGCTGTGTCCTCCGTGAAGAAGTATTCCCCATTTCCGTTGGCGACAGTTGCGAGTATTGGGAACTGGCATTTTGCCTTCTGCATGATTTCCATGCCTATCTGCACGTATGGCTCACCTGGCACGAACATCATCTCAATGCCACCAATGCGTATTGCCTGCAAATCATGCCAGACTGATAAGTCGTCTCCACGCTCCAGCATCAGGCACATTTCCTCTAGGCGGCGTGCATTGATTTCCCAATAGTCCTTCTGCTGTTGCGTTGTGCCCAGTGAGCGGAATTCAGCCGCTTCTTCCTGGAGTTGGGCAACTGTTTTCTTCACTGTTGGGAATTCCACTGTCTTCAATATGAATGAAATATCTCCAATCTCCAGTTTGGTGCCGTTGTTCAAATCCTTCTGGAGATAATTCACATATTCTTCGCCCAGCACATCGTGTTCGTTGTCGTTTTTTGCTGACTGGCAGGTGCTGCGGGTATTGATGTTTCCTGCGGGGCCAAGCATGAACAGTGGCATTTCCGCCAGACCGCGTTCCCTGATGATGCGGTTGGCGCTGCCCATCCAGTCAGGCGATGTGTATCTGTACATGCTACCGTTGCAGGCTATGCCATGCACACCATGGTTGTGAAGCAGAACTTTGCACGTGCCGTCCGCACGGCAGAATTTTATCCAGCGGATTGCCGGATCGGTGGGATTTTCCTCCTTGTGGACACGATTTGTGCCGATGGGGCGGTCCAGAGGCGCCTTGCCTGCATAGATGCTTGCGATTTCTTCTTCGTTCGCAAGCGCCTGCTTGGCCACACGCATCACCGCCTCCTTCCAGTTCTTCTGGAACTGTGGATGCGCGATGCCACTGCTAGAGCCGTATTCACTGGAAAGTGCTGGGGCGGAATGCGTGTGCGTGGCAACGAAGGCAATTCCCTCAGGATTCAGATGGTATGCGCAGGCTAGTTTGGCACGCATTTCACGGGCGTATTCATCGCAGGTGGTGCAGACATCACTGTATATCACCATCGCCCGCTGCTTGCCGTCAAAGAACGTGAATGCGCGGCAGTACAATGGCGAAAGGACGCCTTTGTTCCGCCTGTCGGCGTAGGGTCCATAGCCATACAATTCCGCAAAAAGAGGCACCTGCAAAATCTCCTCTGTGCAACCCAGTTTCAACATCGCAACAATTTCTCCTTAATTTGTCTTTTGCAAAACAAAACTATGACAAAATAAATGCGTGATTTTATCTTCTCCAACTTAATAGTTGTCGACAGCAATCATCCCAAAATACGTCTGTAGATTGCCTCGTCTCCAGGAACAAAGCAGCAGAATATCACCTTCTGCAATGACACAGGAGAGAAGGACTGAACTGTCTTGACTGCAATTTCAGCAGCCTCTTCTATTGGATAGCCATAGACTCCTGTCGAGATGCAAGGGAAGGCAATGCTTGTGCATCCCTTCTCATCAGCAAGGCGAAGACTGTTTTCATAGCAGTTCGCAAGCAGTTCAGCCTCGCTGTGTTTTCCATCTCTATATACAGGCCCAGGCGTGTGTATGACATACTTGCAGTGCAATTTGCCTGCTTCTGTCAGATATGCCTGACCTGTTATTCCTCGCTTGCCTGGCAATTGCTCAACAAGACGCAGGCAAGCGTCAAGAAGTTCCTTGCCCGCCGCCCTGTGTATGGCTCCGTCCACACCACCGCCGCCAAGCAATCCGCAATTTGCTGCGTTCACAATGGCATCCACCTCAAGACGGGTGATGTCACTAGTCACGACCTCACATGTAAGACTCATTTTTCAATTCTCCATTTGTTTTGCGTTACTAATATTTATAGAAAAACAAAACACAATAGTTTAAATCATTATCTCAATTTTGAAATTCAGTGTTTATAAAATTGGTTATGCCCCCATGAGGGTAGGTACTTACAAGGAGCCGCGAGCGAAATCCATGGATATCTTTTTGCGGAGATTGGGCATTGGCTCTTGCCTCTTTCAATAATGGGATATATTATGTCCAACTTGATTCTTTTGTATTTTAACTGGACTTGCATCAAGGAGAAAATGATGAGCGGGGAAATCGTAGTCGTTGGCACCGTGTCGGACGATCCACTGGCTAGTGATGTTGCGTATTTCATGGGGCAGAAGACAGATATCTCGGACGAGATTGCGCTTAAGAACTTTGCCAACAGCGAGTTCTGCCCTCGTTTTATTTGCGGGGAGACCGATGACCCCCATCGCATTGGCCATTCTCTGGAAGGAAAGAATGTGGTCATAGTCTCCACAGGCAGCGGCGAATTCACCCGCAATGCCAGGGCAATGCGCACTTTCCTGGTGGCAAGAGCCGCCAAGGACAATGGCGCGGAAAGTGTCACGCTGGTGGAGCCCGATCTGTTCTACAGCGCACAGGACAGGGGCGCCCGCCCAGAATACGGCAATGTGGCGTTCCAGCGCACCATCCAGGACTACAAGAAGTTTGACGGGCAGCCTTTCTCTGCACAACTTTATGCCGAATTGCTTGCAACCAGTGGTGTGGACGCAGTGCTGACCGTGCACAACCACTCGGTTTCCGTGCAGGATTTGTTCAACAGGAAATTCAACGGACGCTTCTATAACCTGTCTCCCGCTAGTCTATATGCAATGTATCTTGTACAGCATGAGCAGATGCTGGATCCTCGCAATGGCTTTATTGTATGTGCCCCTGATAAGGGGGCAGCCCCTTTCGTAAAGGAAGTGTATAACTGCATGTGCGAGGAAGCGGACAAGTTGCTGATGCCTCTCAAACCACAATTGCTGTTGATGGACAAGGTCCGCAGCGGTGAAAGAAAGGTCACAATCCAGGCCGCTGAAAACAGCCCCACATCCCTTGAGGAAATCAAGGGACGCGAAATCGTGGTCATTGACGATATGGTACGCACTGGCAACACGATTGTGGAATGTTGCCGCCACTTGAAGGAGGCTGGCGCCAGCCGCATCATATTCGTGGTGACGCACTTCTATTCCAGCGCTGAAGTCAAGGAAAACCTCAATGATGCGTCCGTGGACGAAATCATAACCACCAATACATTGCCTAACATCCTGAACAGGGACATGCAGGGCCGTCTGCGCCGTAAACTATTGGTGCTGAAACTGGAACGCTGGATTGCGCATATCCTGAAAAAGAAGGTGTTCAACCTGCCAGTCAATGAGACAGAACGTCTCTTCTCGCTGGATATCTCCAGAAAAAATCCACGCTGGAAGACAATGATCGGCCTGGAAGAGGACGATAAACTGTAATAGACAGTGGACCGTGGACAGTGAACAGTGGAGTGCGCGGGGCGAAAGCCCCGCGTTTTGTAGGCACGGCTTTTACTGTGTTTTTCGTCTCGGGTACATGAATCACAGTCCACAGTCCACTTTAAGTATTTCATGAAGGACAAGCCATACAAGTGCCTTTTACTGCTAGCGGTGTTGCTGGCATTGTTATTGCGTCTTGTTGCATCGGTGCAAATGTATGGCTTGCCTGCGGTGCAGAAGCCCTCGCCACTGACTGACATGGCGACATATTTGCGGCTGGCAGGTGAGATATCCTCTGGCAATTGGCCAGACCATTTTGATTACCAGCCCTTCTACTACAGTATTTTCCTGCCGTTTTGCAGGTTTTTTGGCGGCACGGGCATAGTTGCCGCCATTACAATTCAGGTTTTGCTTGGAGCGGCAGGCTGTTTGCTGGTAGGGCTTTCCGCACAGCGTCTTTTTGGAAAAAGAGTGGGCTTTTTTGCCGCATTGATTCTGGCAATCAGCAAGATGCATGTGTTTTACACGCCATTCATGCTGTTCGAGGTATTGCAGAGTTTCTGGATTGCATTGCTGCTGTGGTTGGCTCTTGTTGCCTGGGAGAAGAATCGTATTTGGCATTGGCTGGTGTTGTCCCTCTTGCTTGGCATTGCAACTTTGACGCGCGGGAATGCCTTGCTTTTCCTGCCTGGAATACTGGCGTTCTATCTTGTGCGTAATGCGAGGAAGGGGGCAATTATACGTGTCGTTTCGCTTGCCTTGCTTATGACCATCATCTTTGAGTTACCGCAACTGCCGTATTCCATACGCAACTACAAGTATGCTGGGCGCTGGTGCGGTGCTTCTACTGCAGGAGGCAAGGTGCTGGCGCTGGGCAACACGCCTGAGGCGCCGCCTGGCGGTCTTGAATACCCCCTGACCTATAGCAAGTGGGTGGCACAGGACGAGGCACGCCCCGAAGATGGGCGCGTCAGCATGGCAAGCAACATATTGCGCTGGGCGGTGCGCGAGCCGCTGGTGTTTTTGGATTTGAAGTGGCGTGCAGCATTATTGTTCTGGGACAGGCGTGAAATACCCAATAATGTGTCACTTGAACATGAGGGCAGGGCGTGTCCCTGGCTTTCCGTGTTGCCACCATTCGCCTTTACTGGAAGCCTTGCCTTCCTGGGATTGTTGTTTTTGCTGAAAGGCCAGCGGCAGTCCTGGCGTGAGCGCAATCCACAATTTGCACCATGCCTGTTTTTCATGTACATGCTGCTTTGCAGTTGGTTTGCTACGGCTTTGTTCTACAATTTGGCGCGTTTTCGCATAACAAGCCTGCCATTGATGGCAATTGCCGCAGGATATGCGCTGGATGTGCTTGTGAACAAGATTGCAAGGCGAAAGGAACTTAAACGTGATGAAGGACTTGCACTTGCATTGTGCGGCATAGTCTCCATATTTGCAGTATGTTTCCTATATGGCTTCTGGGAGGAAAATATGGTGCCTGCAATTTACAGAGTTGCGCGTCCCAATGGACTTCTTTGCCAATTTCCCGATACCAGCCTCCTGTATGACCATGGCCCCTTCACCGTAGGTGGTTTCCGTTATTTGCAGGCACCGCGCGGGGGGATTTCCATAAAGAAGCAACTGTGTATTCCTTCAGGCACTAGAAATGTCAAGGTGCGCATTCCTGTCATGCTAGGTGGTGCGCCATGTTCAGCAACCTTGACTTGCGATGGCAGAAAATACCAACTGGGACCAAATAATCTGGTGCGGGACAGATTCCTGCAATGGCTGGAACAGCCCATTGACGAGGTAAAGTCCGGCGACTTTGTCTTTGAATTGCCAGAGGGGCTTGGCTTTGGCGTGGACAGATCACGCAACTACGGCAGGACGCATTTGGCTACTGCAGATGGAACAAATGAGGTTTTCACAGGCGAGGCTGCCATTGAGGCACAGTGGTAATAAATAAGCGGGGTGCTAATGCAACTGGAAATCAGAAACGATGCCTTTGTAATCAATGGCAGGCAGGGTGAACTTCTTAGTGGCGAGATTCCGTATTTCAGGGTGCCAAAGTCCAACTGGAAGAAGGCGATGCAGTTATGGAAGGCGGCGGGAGGCAACTGCATTGCCTCATATTGCCCCTGGTTGGTGCATGAACCAGAAGAGGGTGTTTTCCGTTTTGACGAAGGCGATGGCATTACCGATATAAGCCAGTTTCTGGAGACGGCTGCAGAAGTCGGGCTGGGCGTGATATTGCGCCCTGGACCTTATGTATATTCGGAATTCAGGCACGGCGGTCTTCCTAGATGGCTTGTGGAAAAATACCCTGAGATTCTCGCTATTGACCGCAAGGGAAATTACATCCGCAAAGGGGCGACAGTCACCTATCTGCATCCGCTGTTTATGGAGAAGGTGGAGCGGTATTTCAGCCATATCTGCCCGATAATTGCAAAATACACGGCAAAAAACGGCGGCCCTGTGGTAATGCTCCAGCCTGATAATGAAATATATGGCCTCCAAATCTGGAATGGGGACTATGACTTTAGTCCAGCGTATGCGCAATTTGGCGAGAAGAATGGTCGCTATCCGCAATTCCTGAAGAAAAAGTTCGGCACAGTTAAGGCTGCAAACAAGCGCTATGGCACACAACATGGTGCATTCACTGACTTCTCTGCCAAGGACGAACCAGCAAATGGCCATGCAAAATGGCTCTGGAGCAAGGACTGGTTTGAATTCTACACACAATGCGGAGATGAATATATACGCTGGCTAATAGGCCTTTTTGAAAAATATGGCGCAGAATGCCTCTACAGCATTAATTCTGGCAATGCAGGAATGAATACGTATTTCAAAAACATCAAAGAGGAATACGGAGACAAGTTGCTTCTGGGAAGCGATCACTACTACACATTGGGACAGGAATTCGCCCAGAACAATCCTACACCACAGATATTCATGCGCTTCTGGCTTTCAATGCAGATACTCAGGCTGATGGGAAATCCGCCTTCTGTCTTGGAATTCCAGTTCGGAACATACGCGGACTGGCCACCATGCTGTCCTGAGGACCTGGAGGCAAATCTCAAGATGCATCTGGCATTGGGTATGCGTGGGTTCAATGGCTACATTTTCGCTGGTGGACCCAACATCAAGGGCGAGGGACGATTTACAGACAACTACGATTTCTGCGCCCCCATTGCGCCAGACGGCAAGCCGAGGAAGGCATATAAGGTCCTAAAGGACTTCGGCAAATTGCTGGAGAAATACCCTGAACTTGTTATGGACAAGCCAGTGGCGGAAGTGCAGACATATATCCAGAACGACTGCATGAACTGTTCCTATCTATGGGGTAGCCTGAATGATGATGCCTGCGTCGAACCCAGTTCAATGACCTGGTTCATACAGAGGGGAATAGGCACGACGCTTCTTTCATCTGGCATTCAGAACATCGGCTGCAACTGGGAAACTGCGGATGTCAGGCTTCCGCTTGTTTTGCCATGCTGCGGCATTATGTCCGCCACCGAGCAAAAGGCGGCCATTGCGTTCTTGGAGAAGGGCGGCAGCATTCTTTGCCTTCCCGTGCTGCCACGCTATGACGAGAATCTGGAGGATTGCACAATTCTTGCCGATTACATTGGCGCAATGTCAGGCACGAAGCAGCGTGATGCATACGTGTCTGTGGCAGGAATAGACAACTTTGCCTGCGGTCTGGGCTTCTATCCCATAGAATCGCTGCCCGAGGATGCCAGCGTAATCGGCACTGATGGCATATCAGGCAAGCCAGCCGCATTCTTGAAAAACTTGCCAAATGGCGCAAAGTTTGTTTTGCTGGGCACTTTATGGTGGCATACGCAGCGTGAGCAGAACCTGGTCATTGAGAACATATTGAATATGCTGGGCATTAAACGGCATGTGCTCACTGATGACCATTGGATGTTCCCGATACTCAATGAACATTCTCTCTGGCTATTGAACCTTACCACCAGCGTTAGAACCCCAAATGTGAAATTGAGCACAGACGGGAAAAAGTTCCGCGACTTGGGCAGGATACGTCTGAAGCAAATGTCCGCCACGCTGATAAGGCTGTAGTTTTTATGTGGGCGCCGAGGCGGCGCCCACTCAGGTTGCCTTAGCGGAAACAGACATAAAGAATTATTGTAATGCTCTTGGCGTTGTTCTCGCTAAGGCAACCTGAG
>JAEEGL017152390.1_pt1 | contig 30483 bp, 24 predicted proteins | sample 9134231 | NCBI WGS metagenome assembly JAEEGL01 (sample SAMN16246548, study PRJNA631951) | gut metagenome | biome: gut microbiome; feature: rumen; material: fiber-attached | host: Bos | place: Iran: Karaj | collected 2018-10 | reverse complement strand
GAAATCGGAACTCCGAAGGAAATTCTAGATACTCCGAAAGAAAATCTGATTACTCCGAAAGTATCATTAGTATTAACAATTTAAACAAAACGAAAAGAATTATGGCATTAGAACTCAATTTGACAAAGAACACCAACGACGCCATTCAGGGCACACTTGGTAAGTACTACCCCCGCGTGGAGTACAAGGGCACGCTGAGCAAGGCCGACCTGGCCAAGCACATGCACCAGCACAACGCGATCTACTCACTTGCTCACCGGCTCCGGCTGGCTCCACATTTCCTGGAATCCCCTCGGACAGCCGCGCCATGACGTTCGCATCGGCTATTACAAGTAGCACCCAGGGACAGAGCCGCTTTAATCTGCGGGTAAACGGTAAAAGTATGTTAAATATTTGACGCTCTGTGCAGTATTCCAGCCCTTTGTTACATTTAATTAATATAAAAATTGTATTTTTGCAAGAACAAATGAATAAGCATAAATATGTGTCGGTCGTGAGTGCCGTGGCGGTGTTTGCCTGCATGATGATTTTCGTGCAGCGTGCTGGAGCCCAGGAGAATTTCTCTTCTTCTGACTATGCGCGCTTGTATGTGGGGGCGATTGAACCGCAGTACCAGACATGGCTATGGCGCGACATACCCTATTATAAAGGCAATACAAACACGTATCAGGGCCGTATCAGCTATCATGGTGTGGTTTATGACAATGTACGACTCCGCTATGACCAATTGATACAAAGGATTGTCGTTCCTTCGCCTGCGGGAAACGCTTTTTGCCTGCCTGAGCAGGAATACATCGACTGGTTTGAAATGGACGGCCACAGATATGTGCACGATCCGGAAGACGGCGCACGATATGCGTCGCTGCTTTGTGACGGACGGCTTAACGGCATCCGTCTTTATCATAGCGAGTGGAAGGTTTATAACGGTGAGAAGAGCGTGATTGGCGAAAAGAGACCCTTAAAGACGCTCAGCACCAAAGAACACTATACGCTCATCACACCAGGCGGTGGCATCCACCACGTGAGGCGCGCATCGGATGTCGCCAGGCTCTTCCCTGAACAGAAGAAGCTGATAAAGCAGCTGGTGAAACAGCAGCGTCTTTCCTTCTCAAAGGGTGAGCGGGAGGAGAGTCTTGTGAGGTTAGTGCAACAGCTGAAAACTGACAGTGAACAGTTGAGAGTTGACAGTTATGATGACCTGACAAACACAGATAGTCCGGCACGCGGAATCTCCGACTCACAAGGTAATCATAACTATCCATTCTCCACAGTCAGTTCTCAACTGCCCGATGAAAAATCACTCATCCACGGTATTCCCGTCCTTGACAGCGACACGCTTTCGATGGCGGCGGGCTCGAAGAATACGAAAACCTATGTCGTGCCGGGTGTGAAGAAAGCAAGGGCAAGCATCGCTGACGACCAGGAGTTGGCGGAGATAGTCGTTGTCGCAGGCCGTCAGTCGGCTGTGAAGAGCACGACGATGGGGTCAGAGAAGTTCAAGCCCCAGCTGCTGAAGAATATCCCCTCGGCCTTTGGCGAGTCGGACATTATGAAGGTGGTGCTCACGCTGCCTGGTGTCACCACCGTTGGAGAGGCATCAAGCGGCTATAATGTGCGTGGCGGCGCAACAGACCAGAACCTTATCCTTTTCAATGGCGGTACGGTGTATAATCCCTCGCACCTGTTCGGACTGTTCACGTCGTTCAACTCAGATGCGGTTGAGGATGTGGAGCTGTTCAAGTCGAGTATTCCCGTAGAGTACGGCGGCAGGATCAGCAGTGTGCTGAAGGTGACATCGAAGGAGGGCAACATGCAGAAGCTGACGGGTTCGGCAAGTATCGGTGCTCTTACCAGTAAGCTGAATCTTGAGATACCTGTGGTGAAGGACCATGTGTCGCTGCTGCTGAACGGCCGTACGACGTACAGTGACTGGATACTCAAGCTGTTGCCCGAGGACAGCGGCTACAAGGACGGTACCGCGAACTTCTACGACTTCGGCGGCGTGCTGACATGGAAGGTTAACAGCATGCACCGCCTCAAGGTGAACGGCTATTGGAGTAAGGACAAGTTCTCGTTCAGCTCACAGGACAGCTACGGCTATCAGAACCGTAACGTCTCTGCCGAGTGGCGCGCCATCCTGAATGAAAAGACCACGGCGACGCTTTCTGCCGGACTGGACCACTACGACTATTTCAATGAGGACAGAAGCACGCCCTCTATGGCTGCCCGTCTGAGTTTCGGCATCGACCAGCTGTGGGGCAAGCTGCATATCCGGCAGCGTCTGTCTGAGAAACACACCCTCTCATACGGTCTCTCCGTACAGCATTACAATGTGCAGGCCGGCAAGTATGAGCCCGTGGGCGAAGCGTCATTCATAAAGCCAGACCAGTTGCAGAGAGAAAAGGCGCTGGAGGGAGCGGCATATATTGACTATGAACGTTCGTTCACGGACAAGCTGTCGGCATCTGCCGGCTTGCGGTATTCCATGTTCAGCGCGCTCGGTCCGCGCGACGTGAACTTCTATTATGACAACGAGCTCCCGACAGAGGCCTCGTTGGTGGAGACGCGCCACGAGACAGGTGTCATAAAGACTTACCACGCGCCCGAGCTGCGTCTGTCGCTTCGTTATGCGCTGAAGGAGAACCTTTCGCTGAAGGCAGGTTTCAACACCATGCACCAGTATATCCATAAAGTGTCGAACACGTCGATCATGTCACCTACAGATATCTGGAAGCTCTCCGACCTCAACATCAAGCCGCAGAACGGCTGGCAGGTGGCTGCCGGCATCTATTATGAGACGGAAGACAAGAAATACGAATTTTCGGCAGAAGCATACTACAAGCATATCGGCGATTATCTGAACTATCGCAGTTCGGCTGTGCTGCTGATGAATCCCCACCTTGAAACCGACGTCATCTCGACCAAGGGAAAGGCCTACGGCGTGGAGCTTCAGGTGAAGAAGCCGGCAGGGAAGCTGAATGGCTGGGTAAGCTACACGTTCGCGCGCTCCTTGCTCCGTCAGGATGACAAGCGCGTGGCGGTACCTCTGAACGACGGCGACTGGTATCCTTCCGAATACGACAGACCGCATGAGGTGAAGGCCGTGCTCAACTTCAAGTTTACCGAGCGGTACAGCCTCTCCAGCAACTTCGACTATGCGACAGGCCGTCCGACGACGGTGCCTGCCGGCAGCTATTACGATTCATACAACCGTAAGTACATGCCTTACTATACAGACCGCAACACTTATCGCATTCCCGACTATATGCGACTGGACCTTGCGTTTAACATAGAGCCGACGCACAGGCTGACGAGTTTCCTTCACACGTCGTTCTCGGTAGGTGTGTATAATGCCCTCGCCCGCAAAAACGCCTATAACATTTATTATGTCACCGAAGGTGCGGAAATAAAGGGGTATAAGTTATCTGTGTTTGGCACCGCCATTCCCTATGTCTCACTTAATATACGGTTCAACTAATGAAACAATCGCTATACATCATACTTTGTTTGATACTGGGCGTTGCACTGTCGGGCTGTATTGAAGAATATGAAGCAGACATCGCCTCAGAGGATTCCGGCCTGCTCGTCGTCGAAGGCACGATCAGTTCTGGGAATATGAATACGTTCATCCTGACGCGTACGCAGCCCGTCAAGGCTTCCGAGAGTCCGCGGCTGGTAACGGGCGCGACAGTTACGGTACGCGGGAGTGACGGCTCTGAATACGGGATGCTGGGGAATTACGGCTATTACGCCAGTCAGATCGGCGACCTCAATCCCGACGTGGACTATTATCTGCATATCGAGTACGACGGCGAGGTCTATGAGTCAGAGCCTCAGAAACCGCTTCGCACCGAGAAGATAGCCGATGTCAGAGGGGTACAGAACACGCCGGAAAGCAATATCGACGTGCTCGTAACGCCCGGTATGCCCTTCACGTCGGACAGGGCGAACTACTATTCGTGGACATACGATGAGACTTGGGAAGTGTATCCCGACTACACGACCGACATCTACTTCGACATGGAACTGCAGGAGCCTGTCTTTAAAGACAACCAGTTCCCCGTTCGTGGGTGGAAGGACGCGACAAGCACGACGATAATGGTCGGCGAAAGCCATAATTACGAAGGCCAGCAGATAAAAGGGCTAAAGATGTACGAAATAGCGAACAGCGACGAGCGTGTATTCTACCGATACAGCGGTCTGCTGCATCAACGGGCCATTTCGAAGGCAGAGTACGAATATGAGCTTGCGCGGCGACAGGCCGGTTCGGAGATGGGCGGACTGTTTACCCCTCAGCCCTCCTCGCTGCCAACGAATATCCATTGCCTTACGTCAGACAAGCGGGTGATCGGATTCGTCGGATGTTCGCTGAATACGAGTGAATACCGGTTCTTCCTCAATGCCGCAGACTTCACCATCCACCGTCCGCAACGGGAAGACGCCCGTTTATGGCTTGACGACTGTAACAAGCAGGACTGCTGTGACATGGTTAAAAGAGGCCTGTATCTCTGCGACTGGATGGACGAGCGACAGATGGGCGGCACGCTGCGGACGGCATGGGCCTGGGACTATCAGCTCGACGTGAGATTAAAAGGCGCCTATATCGAGGAACCCGCATTTTGGTCATTGAAAGAAAACGTAAGCTATTGAGAAAGTGAAGAGTGAAGATGAAGGATAGGATCATATTTATAATTCTGGCTGCGTGGGGACTGCTCCAGAATTCGTTTGCTGCGAGTGTTGAGACCGATCGCACATGGTATCTTGCCGGCGAGGCGATGACAATAAGCGTGACCGCCGACGATGCCTTGATAGCCTATGCCGAGCTGTGCGATACGCGTAGCCTGGCGGCTGGCGTCGTGATCCGTCTTGATGGCAACAAAGGCACTGGCTTTATCGAACTGCCGGCCGACCTCCATAGCGGCTACTATGTGCTGTCGACCTATACCCGTCACGGTGCCAACGTGTCGCAACGCCTTGTCGCTATCGTGAATCCGCTTCGTAAGAGTAAGGACGATGATATCGAGTGGATTGAAGTCGACGAAGGAGGAAGGAGTAAGGAGGAAGGAGATTACCTTGGAGCGAATCAGCTGCCAGAAGAGATTTCTCCATCCTCGAAACCTGTTGATATCCGCGAGGTGGAAGGCCACGTGATCAGGGCACGTATCAGGAATGTCTATGAAGGCCGTGCTTTCAAGGGCAGTCAGATCCGGCCTTCCCTGAGCATCATTGGAAAGCAGATACACTATTTTGAGGGAAAGATGGAGAATGACTCCACAGCCGTTTTCTTCACCTACGGCCTTCGTGGCAAGCTGCCGTTGGTGCTCTCTGCGATGTCAGCTACAGGCGTGAGTCTGCCGATTGAGATGATCAGCCCGTTTGCCTGCCTGCTCCCGAAGCAGCTGCCGCATCTCGTGTTCCATTACAAGCGCAGTGAGGTGGAAGCCCGCTCTCTTGACATGCAGCGTCATCAGATGGCCATCGCACCCGCCAGGCGCGAACTGAAAATTGGCGATGATGCTGATGAGACGGCAGTAGAGGCGGTGCCGTTGGACTATGACGAGACGGCGTATGGCACAAAGCCGGACCTCTCTTATAATCTTGACGAATACCGCCAGTTCCGTACTATCAGAGAGGTGCTGCTTGAATATGTGCTCTGCGTCGGTCACAGGAAAGTAAATGGCAGGCAGGAGCTGTTTGTCATCAGGGATCAGGCTCCCAGCGCTAATTCCTGGCCAACACTGGTACTGGTCGACGGCATGCCGGTTGTCGACGCGGAGCGGCTGCTGAACTATGACGCACGCCGTGTTCACTATATCAACATCTACGGCGGTCAATACACATTCGGCAACGGCATGTATAATGGCATCCTGTCGTTTGTCACACGTTCCGGGCGGCTCACGAACTATCCGACTGAGCCCAACATGCAGTATTTGGTTTATGAGTTTCCTGAGTAAAGTAATATGCATACAAACAGATATAAATATGTGTCGATTGTGAGTGCCGTGGCGGTGTTGCTGCTGTTGGCGGTCTATATGTGGATGACGTACCGGGCAGTGACGAAGGACATCACGGAGCGGGCGGGCAACCAGCTGACCTGGGCGATGTTCTACGAAAGCTATAACCGGGCAGAGGGAGTGACCTCCAGCGACACGCTGAGTCTGCCCGATGCGCGCGGCAACCTCTCGCTGGTCTCGTCGGTAGAGGGCATGAACGACGCGCTGAGCCAGACGTATCACTCAGAGATTTCGCTCGAAACCGTTGCGCTGTATGTCGACTCGCTGCTGAATGTGGAAAAGCTCAACCGCGACGTGACCATTCAGGAGGTCGATGCGACGGGAAAGGTGCTGCGACAGAACAACGACCGCAGTTCGTCGTGGTCGCTGAAGACAATGCCCGTCAGCATCCGGCGCGACCAGTCGAAGGCCGTACGGTTAGCGCTCAACAACCCCTATCCGGAGCTGGCACAGAAGCTCAGTCCTCTGTTCCTGATCAGCGCCATCATCCTCGGCTTCTTTGCCATCATCATCATCCAGCTGCTGCGCTTCATCACCGAACAGGAACAGATGGCCGAGTTGCGCAACGACTTCTCCTACGCGATGGTGCACGATATGAAGTCGCCGCTGTCGAGCATCATCATGGGCGCCCACTTCCTGCACAGTGGTAAGGTGGACGATAAACCTCAGATAAAAGAAAAGTACTACTCGATCATAGAAGATGAGGCCGAGCACCTGCTGGCCCTCGTCAACAAGCTGCTCACCATCTCGAAGCTCGAAAACAAGAAGCTGATCCTCAACAAGAACGAGACCGACCTTGCGCCCATCATCGACGACCTCATCGACAAGGCGAAGGCCAAGGCCACTAAACCCCTTGAAATAACCACCAGTCTGGAGGTAAAGACCGTCATGGCCGACGAACAGTATCTCACCGAGGCCATCGCCAATCTCATCGACAATGCCATCAAATACTCGAAGGATGACATCAGGATAGAGATTAAGTCCTTCGATACAGACAAGAACGTGCTGCTGAAGGTGCGTGACAACGGCATCGGCATGACGAAGGAAGAGCAGCAGGTAATCTTCGACAAGTTCGGACGTGCCGCCATCCACGAGAAGAACCGCAAGGGCGGTGTCTCCGGCTTCGGCCTCGGACTGAACTACGTGGACCAGGTGATGCAGGCGCACGGCGGAAAGGTCACGGTGTCGAGCGAGAAAGACAGATTCTCAGAATTCACACTTTATATTCCCAAGATATGATAAAGTTATTGTTAGTAGAAGACGACGCGTCGCTGGCCTATATCGAGAAAACAGGCCTGGAGGATATTATTGGCGGCTATGAGGTGACGACCGCTGCCAACGGTAAGGAAGGCGTAAAGGCATGGGAGGAACATCACCCGGACGTGATTATCTCGGATATCGACATGCCCGTGATGAACGGTTTTGAGATGGTGGAGCGCATCCGAGAGACCGACGGCGACGTGATCATCATCTTCACCTCCGCCCTTACCTCGCCCAACGACGTGAAGGCCGGCTATCGTCTCGGCATCAACAACTACGTGAAGAAGCCTTTCGTGCCCGAGGAACTCGACGCACACATCCAGGCACTGATGAAGATGCGGGGCGGCAGCAAGACACAGAAGGAGACCAGTCACTATAAGCTGGGCAAATACACGCTCGATGCCGATCACGCCACCCTGCGCGACGACGAGACCGGCACTTCGCAGACCATCACACAGCGTGAGGCACAGATCCTGCAACTGCTCGCTGACAACAAGAACAACGTAGTGCGTCGCGAGGCCATCCTCAGCCGTTTCTGGAATACGGAAGACGACTATTTCGCTTCCCGCTCGCTCGACGTGTTTGTGAACAAGCTCAGGAAACTGCTGGCCGACGAGCCAAGGATCACGCTGAAGACAGTACGGGGAATAGGACTACAGTTAATTGAGAATTGAGAATGGAGAATTGAGAATTAGTCGATGGGCTTGTAGGGCTCCATGGTGGTGATGGTGAAATAAGCACCGGCGATGATCAGCGCACCGGCTGCAATGAAAACCCACCAAGGTAACGCTATGCCCATCACGGCAAGCATAACCACCCAATAGAACACATCGCCGATGATCACGGGGATGATGCTGCGGCTGTACTCATAGACCCAACCTTCAATCATGGCAACCATCATGTCAGGAATGATCAGCAGCGGATTGCTGAAGAGGCCTGTTAATATTGCCATGATACCGCCAAAGACGGGAATCACAATCTGCGGACGGTGCTTCCACTCCAGGATCTCACGCAAAACGCCGCCAAAGATAACGAGGTCGGCCGTTGCCTCGATCGCCGCAAACAACAGCAAGGTCGTTATCGGATTCTCCTTCAGAAGTCGCCATGCTTCGCGCACAGTCTCGTCCTCAGCCGTTGTCAGCGTGCCGTCAGGTTCTGCCAGCGGGTTGTAAAGGAAACTGTAGAGCAGCGCCACGCCGCCCATCGCCATCATGAGCCATGCGACCACTTGCCAGCGTTTCTCCTTCGGGATGCGTCCGACACTATAGCTGGCATAGCCAAAACGGATGAATACCATGTGAAGCGCAAAACAACACAGGCCGCACAAGATCATTCCAACAGCACCGACAGAGGTCAGCAGACTCTTGGAATCCGTTGTGCCCGGCGCGTTGCCCTGAAAGCCGTCAATGAATCCTGCAGCAAAGCCAGTGAAGGCCCCGCCTACTAACAGCACAACAAGCACGATGCCGAGTGCCAAAAGGAGATACATTATAGCTTTTCTCATCTCTTCTCAGACCCCCTCTCACTCCTCCTAACTCAGGGGAAGAACTGGAAGTCCGGTGCAAAGGTACGCAGAAAAGATGAGAAAAGCCATAAAAAGTATGTTATCTTTATGTTAAACTTTCGTTTCGGGCAGCGGTTTCGGCTTTTTCGTACGCACCTTGAAACGGTCGAAGCCCTCGCCATAGACACCGATGACGGCACTTTGCGACACGAAGGCGTGAGGGTCGATCTCGTTGATGATACGGAAGATAAGGTCGCTCTGACGACGCTTGGCCAGTACAAAGAGCATCTTCACATCGCGTCCGGAATAGAAGCCCTGCGCATCGATGACGGTGCAGCCGCGATGCGGTTCCTTGTTGATGCGCTCACCTATCTTCTTGTACTTCTCAGAGATGATAAAGAACTGCACGGAGCGGCGCATCGAGTTGACCATCTGATCAATACAGAAGGCCGTGACGTAAAGCACTACATAGCCATAGATCACCTTTTCCCAGTCTTTCAGCACGAAATAGGAGCTCGAGATGATGATTACGTCGCATATCAGGATGACGCGCCCAAGCGAGATGTCGCGGTATTTGTTGACGATTGCTGCGATGATGTCCGTGCCGCCGGTAGAACCGTTCGAACCGAGTCCGAGTCCTACACCCGAGCCGCAGAAAACGGCACCGATGATGGAAGCCATAAACGGCTGATCGTGCAGCAGATGGCCGTGATAATTGGCGCTCATATAGGTCGTCGCAACCGTCAGTACTACAACGGCGTAGATGGTCTTCACACAGAATTTCCACCCCAGTATCTTCAGCGCTATCAGCAGCAGGATGGCATTGATGCCGAAGTAAGTCCACTGTACAGGTATGCCCGTTCCCCAGAAGATGACAGACGAGATACCCGGCACACCGCCTGTCGTGATGCTGTTAGGCAGGAGGAAGATGTTCCATCCGATACAATAAGACATCATGGCGATGAAAATCATCACATAATCACGTAATTCCGTGAGAAATACGGCTTTTGAGATTCCTATTTTGGTCATTTTTGTAGAATTTGGCTGCAAAAGTACTAAATAATTCTCAATTCTCAATTCTCAATTCTTAATTTTTAGTACCTTTGCACCAAAATAATTCAAAAGATGAAGAAATTATATATAGAAACCTACGGCTGTCAGATGAACGTGGCAGATTCGGAGGTGGTGGCGTCAGTGATGCAGATGGCTGGCTATGAGACCACCGAGAGCCTCGACGATGCAGATGCCGTATTCCTGAATACCTGCTCCGTGAGAGACAATGCGGAGCAGAAAATTTATCATCGGCTGGATGCGCTTGACGCCATCCGTCGTAAGCGTCCGCTGATCATCGGCGTGCTCGGTTGTATGGCGGAGCGGGCACAGCAGGATTTGCTCGACAACCATCACTGTGACCTCGTGGCGGGTCCCGATGCCTATCTGTCGTTGCCAGACCTCATCGCGCAGGCAGAGAACGGCCATAAGGCAATGAACATCGAGCTCTCCACCACAGAGACCTACAAGGATGTTGTGCCTCAGCGCATCGGCTTAGGACACAAGATAGGCGGATTCGTAAGCATCATGCGCGGCTGTAACAACTTCTGTCACTACTGCATCGTGCCTTATACCCGAGGCCGTGAGCGTAGCCGCGATGTGGAGAGCATACTGAAAGAGGTGCGCGACTTGAGAGACAAAGGATATAAGGAGGTGACGCTGCTGGGGCAGAATGTGAATTCGTATGCGTGGAGTGAGGAGCGTGGAGAGGGGAGTGAGATGACCTCTTTCCCGAGATTATTGCGGAGAGTGGCTGAGGAAGTGCCGGAGATGCGGGTGCGCTTCACCACGAGCCATCCGAAAGACATGAGCGACGAGACACTGACGGTCATCGCCGAAGTGCCGAACGTGTGCAAGCACATCCATCTGCCGGTGCAGAGCGGAAGCGACAGGATTCTGAAGCTGATGAACCGTAAGTACACCCGCGAATGGTATTTGGATCGTGTGGCCGCCATCCGCCGCATCATCCCTGACTGCGGACTGTCAACGGATATCTTCGTAGGCTATCACTCTGAGACGGAAGAGGATCATCTGCTGTCGCTCGACCTGATGCGCGAGGTGGGTTATGACTCGGCCTTTATGTTCAAATACTCGGAGCGTCCGGGCACCTACGCCTCGAAACACCTGCCTGACGACGTGCCTGAGGAGGAGAAGATCCGCCGCCTCAACGAGCTCATCGCTCTGCAGACAGAAATGTCGGCTATCCAAAACAAGAAGGACGAGGGCAAGGAGTTTGATGTGCTTGTCGAAGGATTCTCCAAGCGTTCTCGCGAGCAGCTCTGCGGACGCACGGAACAAAACAAGATGGTAGTATTCGACAAGGGCTCGCATCATATCGGCGAGACAGTACGCGTAAAGATTACCGGTTCTACCAGTGCCACCCTCTTTGGTGAGGCCATCGACTAAATATCTATAGTGTATGAAAGAGTTTATAGACGTACTGAGGCGGTTTGTTCCGCCGTATAAGAAATACCTTGTGGCATCGGTGATTTTCAATATCCTCTCCGTGATACTGAATATTTTCTCCTTTGCCGCACTCATCCCCATCCTGCAGATCATTTTCAAGACCGGTGACGGCGATGCAGCGACCTCGCTGATGGCGTGGGACTGGACAAACATCCAGGACGTGCTGATGAACAACATGAACTACTACGTCAACGGGATGATCGCCGACTGGGGCGCGACGACCACACTCCTTGTCATCGGACTCTTCCTTGCCGCGACTACCTTCCTGAAGACAGGCGCCTATTTCCTCTCCTCAGCCACCATCGTACCGATCCGTACTGGCGTGGTTCGCGACATCCGCAACCAGCTGTATCAGAAGATCACTTCCCTGCCGCTCGGCTTCTTCAGCGAAGAACGCAAGGGCGACATCATTGCACGTATGAGCGGTGATGTGCAGGAGATAGAGAACTCCATCATGTCGAGCCTTGAGATGCTGTTCAAGAACCCGATCCTGATCGTCGGCTATTTCGCTGTGCTGCTGTTCATCTCTTGGGAACTGACGCTGTTCACACTGGTCATCGTCCCGGTGATGGGCTGGTTCATGGGCTGGGTAGGCCGGAAGTTGAAGGCACAGTCCATCAAGGCGCAGGGTCTCTGGAGCGACACGATGAGTCAGGTGGAAGAAACCCTCGGCGGTCTGCGTATCATCAAGGCCTTCAATGCCGAGGAGAAGATGAACCGTCGCTTCGACACCATCAACTCCGCCTACCGCAACGACATCATGCGCGTAAACATCCGGCAGTCGTCGGCACACCCGATGTCGGAGTTTTTGGGCACGGTGATGATCGTTATCGTACTGTGGTTCGGCGGTGTGCTGGTGCTGAAGGCAGGAACACTCTCCGGTCCGATCTTTATCTATTATATGGTGATGCTTTACTCCATCATCAACCCGCTGAAAGACTTCTCGAAGGCAGGCTATAACATCCCGAAGGGACTGGCCTCGATGGAGCGTGTAGATAAGATTCTGAAAGCAGAGAACACCATCAAGGATCCGGCAATTCCCAAGCGCCTCAACCATTTCGACCATCAGATAGAGTTCCGTAATGTCAGTTTTAAGTATGCCGACCAGTGGGTGCTGAAGGACATCAACCTTACCATCCCGAAGGGCAAGACTATTGCGCTCGTAGGACAGAGCGGCAGCGGAAAGTCAACCCTCGTTGACCTGATTCCGCGCTACTACGACGTTCAGGAGGGTGAAGTGCTTATTGACGGCATCAACGTGAAGGATCTTGGCGTGCACGACCTTCGTAAGCTGATCGGCAACGTCAATCAGGAGGCTATCCTTTTTAACGACTCCTTCCGTAACAATATTTCCTTTGGCGTGGATAATGCCACTCAGGAAGAGATTGAGGAGGCCGCACGGATTGCCAATGCCTACGACTTCATCATGGCTTCTGAGGCTTGTTTCGATACGAACATCGGCGATCGCGGCGGGCGTCTCAGCGGTGGGCAGCGCCAGCGTGTGAGCATCGCCAGGGCAATCCTGAAGAATCCGCCGATTCTGATTCTTGACGAGGCTACTTCGGCGCTCGATACAGAGAGCGAGCGACTGGTGCAGGATGCCCTCGAACGACTGATGAAGACGCGTACGACGGTGGCCATCGCTCATCGTCTCTCTACTATCAAGAATGCCGACGAGATTTGTGTGCTGCATGAGGGCCGCATCGTAGAACGGGGCACGCACGACGATCTGCTCTCTTTCGATGGATATTACAAGAAGTTGCATGACATGCAACAGGTCTAAGGATTTAGAGTATGATAGAGAGGGTGAGATTCTTGGTGAAGACGTATCTTTGGACGGTGGTGGTGTTTGTCATCGCAAAGATCGCTTTTATGCTTTTTGCCTCAAAGGGCGCACAGGGGTCAGGAACCTCTGAGCCCTTCTCAGACATGTGTCAAGTGATCAGTCACGGCATCACGCTCGACCTCTCTACCGCGCTCTACTTCTTCATCCTGCCGTTTCTGCTGGTGATTGTAAGCGTATGGATATCCGGTAAATGGCTTATCCATGTACTTCGTGCCTATTTCCTGATAATATCGTTTGCATTTGCTCTGGCTTTTGTTGCCGACACAAGCCTCTATCCCTTCTGGGGCTTCAAGCTCGACGCCTCGTGCCTCGGTTATCTGGAAACGCCCAACGAGGCTGCTGCCAGTGTCACCACATCTTATATAGTAATACGTGCGATAGCTTTACTAATCTCCACCGCCCTCATCTTCATCGGCTATCTCTTTGCGGGCGTTCGCACACTGGGGACTGTCCCCTTTGTGAGCAGGGAGCAAAGCGACCGAATTACAAGGGGACTGTCCCCACGTGTGCGCCATTCATTTTTCCCAAGATTGCGCGAAACACTCTTCTATCTGATTTGCATCCCCCTTATTGTCATTGGCATCAGGGGCGGCGTGGATGAATCGACGACCAATATCGGACAGGTTTATTTCTCACAGAACCAGTTTCTGAACCACTCGGCAGTAAATCCCGTGTTCAGTTTCCTGGCTTCGATGGAAGGCACGGCAAGTCAGAATACCAGCTATAACTTTATGGATGAGGCCGAATGCCAGCGCATTGTCAGCGGGATATACAACACTGAGAGCATTGGCGGCGACACGTTATTGACCACCCCGACGCCCAACATCATTGTGATTCTCATGGAGAGTTGCGGAGGGCAGTTTACGGAGATTAGCGGCAGGAATGACATCACCCCGAACCTCAACCGCCTGGCTACGGAAGGCATCTATTTCGCCAACTGCTATGCCAACTCGTGGCGTACTGACCGTGGAACGGTGTGCACCTACAGCGGCTATCCCTCCTTCCCGACGATGTCTGTGATGAAGATGCCCGCCAAGACCCGTTCCATCCCCTGTATCGCCAAGACCCTGCGCGAGGAGCGAGGCTACAGCACGCACTATCTTTATGGTGGCGACATCAACTTCACCAAGATGCGCAGCTACCTCATCGCCGGTGGTTTTGAGAACCTGAAATGGAAGGCTGACTACGACGCTGCAGACCAGAGCTCTGCGAAATGGGGTGTCCGCGATGACATCACTTTCGAAACGCTCTACGAGATGAGCACAACCCTCCAGTCGCCCTACCTCATCGGCTTCTCCACCCTCAGCAGCCATGAGCCTTGGGATGTTCCCCTAAAGCATTTTGACGATGAAGTGCTGAATGCCATGTATTATCTCGACAAATGCATTGGCGACTATATCGCAAGGCTCCGTAAGACGCCTGCATGGGAGAAAAGCCTTATCGTGCTTCTCCCTGACCACGGCATACTCTATAAGGACATCGATGACCTTAACCCGCTGAAGAATCACATCCCGATGATTTGGATAGGCGGAGCCGTCAAGGAGCCGCGACGCATAGAGGCCGTCTGCAATCAGACCGACCTGCCTGCAACACTCCTCGCACAATTGGGAATCAATCATGATGCCTACACTTTCAGCCGCGACGTACTCAGCAAGAGCTATCACTATCCGCTGGCAATCAACACCATCACCGAAGGTTTTTCCATTGTCGACAGTACCGGCTTCACCTATTTCGACTTGAACAGTCAGAAGGTGTTGAAAGGCAAGGGCGACGTAAACATCGGTAAGGCGATATTGCAGGCTGCATCAAAAGACTTGGACAAGAGATAAGAAATGAGAAATGTTGATTACTACATAAAAGACAGGGCCTGGGCTTCGGTAGCTGCAACGGCATGGAATCTGTTGCTGGTATTTTTTGTTTATCAGATAGCACGATTCGAGTATTTCCTTGTCAATGCCGACTATCTCTGCTATACAACCGACGTCTTCTGGGGAGGATTGCTTTTCGACACCTCTGCCATCATATACACCAATGCCTTGTATATCGTACTGATGCTATTGCCTTGGCACAAGAAAGAGACCAAGGGCTTTCATCTGTTCTGCAAGTGGCTCTACCTTGTCGTCAACGGTCTTGCCTTCGCCGTCAACCTCGCTGACTCAGTGTATTTCCGATATACGATGCGACGTACTACGACGACCGTTTTCAACGAGTTCTCCAACGAGGGCAATCTTGGCACGATCATCGGCACAGAACTCATCCGTCATCTGTTTCTGATACTCTTGTTCTTCCTTGTCATGCTATTGCTCTGGCGATTGTATGCAAAGCCGAAACCTGCAGGAGGGCGCTGTTACTATATCGCGAACACGGCGGCACTGCTTCTTGCCGTTCCTCTGTGCATCGCAGGCATGCGAGGTGGCTTCACCACAGCCGTGCGCCCCATCACCGTCTCCAACGCCAACCAATATGCCCAGCGCCCCACTGACGCTGCGCTGGTGCTGAATACTCCGTTCTCGCTGATACGCACCATCGGCAAGAGCGTCTTCGCGGTGCCTCATTATTTCGCCAGCCAGGAAGAGATGCAGGCGCTCTATTCTCCTCTGCATAATATCTCTCCTATAGATACTATAGGTACTATAGTCACTATAGATACTATAGAAACCATCGCCCCTCAGAGGAAAAACGTCGTCATCCTCATCGTCGAGAGCTTCGGCAGCGAATATATCGGCGCCCTGAATAAGAATCTCGAAGGCGGTCGCTACAAAGGCTATACCCCTTGCGTGGATGCCCTCATCAGCAAGAGTGCAACATTCCGATACAGCTTCTGCAACGGCAGAAAAAGCATCGACGGTATGCCGAGTATACTCTCCAGCATACCGATGTTTGTGGAGCCATTCTTCCTCACACCCGCCTCGATGAACGACTACACCGGCCTTGCTGGCATCCTTGCTGCAGAAGGCTATGAGACAGCCTTCTTCCACGGAGCGCAGAACGGTTCCATGGGCTTTGAAGCTTTTGCCCGCAAGACCGGCTTCCAGCACTACTATGGCCGGACGGAATACGAGGCAGCACACGGCACCGGTGACTTCGACGGCACTTGGGCTATTTGGGACGAGCCGTTCATGCAGTTCTATGCTGACGAGATGACGAAGATGAAAGAGCCGTTTATGACTGCCGTCTTCACTGCCTCAAGTCATCATCCCTTTGCCATTCCGGAGAAATACAAGAACGACTTCCCTGAAGGTACCCTGCCGATACATAAGTGCATCCGCTATACGGACATGGCCATCGGCAAATTCTTCGAGAGCGCCTCGCGCCAGCCGTGGTTTAACAACACTATCTTCGTGCTCACCAGCGACCACACCAATATGAGCGACCATGCGGAATATCAGACCGACCTGGGAGGATTTTGTTCACCTATTATAATATATGAACCGAATCAGGAAGACAGCCACATGGTGGTTGATAAGATTGCTCAGCAGATCGACATTATGCCAACAATCCTTGGACTGTTAGGACTTCCAAAGGACGACCAAGGACATCCTGAACCCTATTTGGCTTTCGGCATCGACTTGTTCAGGACCCTGTCAGAAGACACTTGGGCAGTCAACTATCTTAACGGCATCTATCAGTATGTAAAGTACGGATACGTGCTGCAGTTCGATGGTCAGAAAACCAAGGCCCTGTATAGCCTTGACGACCGCTTGATGAAAAATAATCTTAAATGGAAAACAGATGTAGAGTCGAAAATGGAACGCGAGTTGAAGGCCATCATCCAGCAATATATGACGCGGATGACACAGAACCGTCTGCTGCCTTGACGACTACTTGACAAGTCCGCACAGACGGTTTATCTCGTTGTCTTTAGGAATCACCTTGCCGTTCACAACGTCAAAGCGTTCGTCAAACTCTTGTCTGGTGCGCTTCCATCTGTCGTGGCTCCATAGCCAGAACTCCGGTGCACGGCGTATGCTCTTCTCCAGCATGTCGAAGTACATATCCGTCACTTCATAGTCCTTCATCTTCTGCGGTTCACGGGTCATCAGCTTAAACTCCGCCTCGTAATAGCCACGTCTTACACGGTGCATATCCAAGTAGAACACCGCGTGGTTCATCTTCTTCACAATGCGCTCCGTACCAGTCAGCACCGGGGTGTCGTGGCTCAGGAAGTCCACCCAGTGATGGATGTTCACCCAGAACGGTTTCTGGTCTGAGATATATCCGATAATGATCGGCTGGTTCTCACGCTTGTATCTCACCACTTCGCGCAGCGTGTCGTTCATGGCGATACACACGGCCCCCGTCCGCTCGCGACTGCGCAGGAAGAGCCTGTCGAAGTCCTTGTTCTCCAATGGATGATAGATTTGTCCGCATTTTGCTTTTGGCGTGCACCAGAGAGGAATTGATGTCACCCATTCCCAATTGCAGTAGTGGCCCAGATACAGCGCGACAGACTGTCCGCTCTCGACAACTTCGTCTATCTGCTCCATACCCTTGTAAGTCATCCTCCGCATCAGCTCCTCACGGCTGATGGTCATCATTTTCATGGTCTCCACGATATAGTCACAGAAGAAGCGATAGAAGCCGCGTTCTATCCCTCTCAGCTCCTCTTCGCTCTTCTCCGGGAACGACTCCGAAAGATTCGTCCGGACTACCCTTTTGCGATAACCTACCACCTTGTACAATAGCCAGAACAGCAGGTCGGAGAGGACATACAGCACCCTCAACGGCAGGAGCGACATCGCATACCATACGGAAAAGACGATATAATAGAGGATTTTATTCATATTATGAAGCTACTCGTGATAATTCTTATAAGATTTCTCCAGATCCAGATAGTGGAAATTATGCTGCCGCTGGTGATTACCGTCCGGAATGGTCATGTAGTCGCCATATTTGTTGGAGAGATATGTGTCGTAGTGTTCTACCCCCAAGGCTGTCGTGCCTTCAAACTCGTAGGGCGTCGGCGTGCCCAGAACAGACTTCTGCATCACGCCCTTGGAACCGTCGTCATAGTCAGCCACGAGGTCACATTCGTCATAATTGTATTTCAAGAGAATCTTTCGTATCTTCTCCTGAACATGTTTCAATGAGTATAGCTTCCTGCACAACAAGGGAATCCAACTGCTGGGTCCATGCCCATGCTTATAGGGGTCTCGGAAAAGCAGATAGAGTGCCCGCTTGTAATACTCATAGCGCCCGAAGTGCCATTTCTGGGCCAGCCACCCTTTAGGCGCACCGTCAATAGGGAACACGTCGAGATAGATGCCGCCAAGATATTTCAGGTGCATACGCTCAATCAGCGTCGTGCTGCCATCCTGAATCTTTGCAAAGGGTAGGGGATAGACAGGATCATTTTCTGCGCATACCATCTCGAAAGGCTTCGGCAGCCACTCCTCACAATGAGCTATCAGTTTGTCGTAGTCAGGACGCGGCATGGCGATGTCGAGGTCGTCATCCCAGGGGATAAAGCCCTTATGGCGGATGGCACCGATCATCGTGCCTGCCCAGATGTAATAACGCAATCCATGCTCCCGACAAGCTTTGTCGACAGCCTCGAGAATAGGCAGAATCCTCAGTTGAAGTGGACGTATATCGTATGCTGGCATCTCTTTTTTTGGTGCAAAGATAGCAAAAATAAAATAAAATATGTAACTTTGCACCCAAAATTATGCATCGGATATGAATAAAAGGAAGATTTACTACCTGTTACATAACGGAAAGAACAGCAATCTGAAGTTCTTTATCAAGGGTTATCTGCGCGAGTATACCCCAAAGATCTTCTCACAGATGACACTTGAGCGCAAGCTTCACAAGATAGAGGAACGTCCTGACAGAGACTATATCCATCAGCGTGCCGACTACTATTGCAAGCTCACGAAAGATGCCGTTTACGACAGGAAGGAATGGGAGGAGAAAGCCGTTGAGATAGGCCGCCAGCCGATGACGCCGCAGAAAGTGTATTATTTCGATGCAAAAGAGATATCGCGCTACTTCGACCAGAGCCTGAAGTGGATACTTAAGTCGGGCGACATCACCAACCTGTGGCCCGTGCCCTACGTGGTAAAGAGCCGTCCCCTTGGCGACGACAACCAGAACTCCACGATACTGAAGTTGGAGAAGGTACGTCATTTCCTGTTTGTTGACGATAAGAAGCCCTGGCGCGAGAAGAAGAACATGACCATCTTCAGAGGCGACCTCGGACCCCGTAAGGAGAATCGCGACGTGTTCATGGCCAAGTTTGCTGACGGACAGAGCCCGCTGGTTGATGCAGCCTCGACAAACCGCATAGAGGCGCATCCCGAGTGGCAGAAAGGGAAGATGACCATCGGCGAACATCTCGACTATAAGTTCATTATGTCGCTCGAAGGCAACGACGTGGCATCAAACCTAAAATGGGTGATGTCTTCAAACTGTATAGCTGTCAGTCCGCGTCACACCTGTGAGACCTGGTTCATGGAGGGAACGCTTAAGCCCAACTACCACTATATCGAAGTGAAAGAAGATTTCTCCGACCTCGAAGAGCGCCTACAGTACTATATCGACCATCCCGAGGAGGCGGAGGCCATCATACAGCACGCCCACGAGTATGTGGACCAGTTCAGGGATGAGGAGCGTGAAAAACTGATATCGCTCTTAGTCCTTAAGAAATATTTCGAAGTAACAAACGGCCGCTACAAGAAGTAGCAGCCGTTTTTCTATCTTAGCCAGTAGAGCAGTCGTTTGTAATTCTTCTTAAAGAACCAGCGGATTTCTATCATACGGTCTTTCTTCTTTGACAGTGAAGACCGGAAAGCGCCCGTAAATGAACCCTGTGTCGCCAAAGCCGGCTGGCACCACAGGTAGTCGATGACACCACGTTTCAGCAGTTCATAATGATAGAGGTCGACAGGAATGTCGCTTGGCTTCTGTTTAAGGCAGTCGAGTATGGCCCTGGCTGCATGGTGATTGATGAAATAAGCACCGGCCATACGGCCATTGTGTGCCGGATAGAGCATACGCCCTTTTTCACGCTGGCTGCGTGGAACGAACTGTAAAGAACTGTCTTCGTATGATATCAGGATCTTCTTGTCGGAATAGTTCTTATGGTACTCTAAGATGCTTTCCCTGAAACGGGGCATGAAGTCTTTGTGTAATATGATGTCGTCTTCAAGGATCAAGGCCCCCTCCAGACCGTCGTTAAGGATCTTCTCATAAGAGAGGAAATGCTTGATGGTACACGACGCGCGTGAGGATTTCTTATGCATGTCTTCCGGACCGTCGGCAAGGAAGCGGTCAAGCAGTTCGTCTGTCAGTTCATCGGCATCACCTTCACGGATAAACTCATAGTCCAAACCTATCTCATGGAGCATATGGTCAATATGCTCACCACGTTCCTTCAGCTTTGCTGCGTGAATCACTAATGCTTTCATCTTTCTACTACTTTAGTTGCATGGCCAGGCGCAGGCCTATTGTGAAATCATTGCGCCAGGCGGCATTACAATAACGGTTCGTCACTCTGGCATTCCGGGCATTGCCCCTGAATCCGCTTCCGCGTACCACCTTGAAGCGGCTACGGATGAGGCGTGTGAAGAATGTGCCTTTGTCACCGGCATAAGGCTCGTAAGGAGCGTCACACCATTCCCAAACGCCGCCGCTCATATCGTAGAGTCCAAGTTCGTTCGGCTGTTTCGAAGCGACAGGCATGTGACGCGCCCACAGGCTGTCGGTATACAGCCATGCTACCTTAGCGGTATCATTGCTTCCGGCATAGAGATAACCCTTCGATTTCCGACCTCCACGGGCAGCATACTCCCATTCAGCCTCCGTAGGCAGACGGAAACGACGGCCTGTCATCCGGCTCAGTTTCTCTGTGAACTTCAGGCAGTCATTATACGACACGTTCTCCATCGGCCAGTTCTCGCCCCTGAACTTCGCCCGGTTCTTGCCCATGACCGCCTTCCAAAGCTCCTGTGTCACCTCCGTCTCGCCGATATAGAAGTCTTCCACCGTCATCTGATGCGCCGGTTTCTCGTCGGCATCGGCCATCGGGTCGTCATCAGCCGCCCCCATCATAAATGTGCCGCCTTTAATATGCTTCATTGTGAAACTGACACCACCGACGCGGTAGTGGCGGTCTTGCGCCTGGATGCCTACGGCACACAGCAACAGAAGGACGGTGGCGACAGCACGCCCGAAAGGCGGGAAAGACGTGCGCCCCGGCTTTACTGCCCACCAGACGATACGCAGCCATGCCAGCAGCATACAATAGACATCGAACCAGAAGTTATCATGGAAGAATCGATAGACAGGAGTAGGACAGATGGCATCGACGGGAAGGATACAGAAGTTGACGAAGAGCAGCCAGAACAGTACCCAGTCCAGCTTCGTTCGCTTCGGCTGAATCCAGAAAGCCATCAGATAGCCAACCAGTGTTATCATATACGTATGCGTCTCAGGACTGTCGCTGAACAAAATGATATAGCCCATCATCACCGCCAGTGCCTCCACCTTGAAACGGAAATCAGTCCAGCGCTTGTAGCACCAGAAGAAAAGCACCACCATGACTGCCAATACCGACAGTTGGACGATACGGAGATTGGGCAACAGCCATTGCTTCAGTCCCGGAGCGAAGAGAATGCCCGGATAGTCCGTCGTACTGCGATGAGATTCGTAGGTGCTCCACATGCTCTGATAGAGTAGGAACACATTGTCGAAAGCCGTATTGATTGTCGGCAACAGCAGCAGGACAGCACCCCAGAACAGGGCGTAGCCTATGTTGCGCCATAACTTAGGATAGCATATCAGCAGCCCTAATTCGATGGCGCCATAGTATTTTGTGGTGGCCGATATCATGATGAGCAGCGTTGCCCAGAAGAATTTGCCGTGTTCCATCAGTGTGAAGGCGAAAAGGAAGATATAGCACACCACCATATTGTACTGGAAGCAGAACGTGCTCTGCAGGATCAGCATCAGCAGAAACAGGAATATCTTCATCCTGAACGGTGCCAACGGTTGGGGCAGCGTCTTGATGGCCAGACAGAGCATACAGTAGTTGAACACGTTCCATACATACGGTCCTAACCATTCCGGCAAGAGGAAGATAGGGGCGTAAATGGTTGTGAAAACAGGCGTATAGAGGAACCAGATGCTGTGCGCCTCAATAAACTCCTGTGTATAGGGATTGATGCCTGCCCAGAACATATTGGTGGCATCGTAGTAGTCGTAGAAATTGGTGGCGCGTCCGCGCAAGGTCTCTATCGTCGTCGCCGTAAGGACTACTGCCAGACCAAGACAGAACACACAAGTCGGATTGGTAAAGAACCACTTGACGGCATCGGCAATCCTCTTCATACGTCAGTCTAAGATTTCTTGGATATTATAAAGTGGACGGTGCTTCACCTCGGTATAGATCTTTCCGATATACATGCCGGTGATGCCCAGTGAGATCAGGATAAAGCCGCCTACGAGCCAGATAGACAGGATAAGAGAAGACCATCCTGGAACGGCAGTCCCTGCAATAAGTGCGTGAACGACATAGATGCCGATACAGAAAGCAATGATCAGGAATAGCCAGCCGAGATAGAAGATGGCCTGCATCGGACGGTTGCTGAACGATGTGATGCCGTCGACTGCCAGATGCAACATCTTTCGTAACGTATATTTCGACGTGCCAGCCTCACGCTCGCCGATAACATCGTCGACAGTGGTCGATTGCAGACCGATCAACGGGATGAGACCACGCAGGTAAATGTTCCGTTCATCGTAGCCAGCCAACATATTCAAGGCCTTGCGGCTCATCAGGCGGAAGTCGGCATGATTGAACACACTCTCCACGCCCATGGATGCCTGGAGCTTGTAGAATGCCTGGGCAGAAAGGCGCTTCATGACCGGATCGGCCTTCCGCGACACTTTCACGCCATAGACGATGTCGTTGCCAGCCTCGAAGTGACGCACCATCTCGGGAATACACTCGATATCGTCCTGAAGGTCGGCATCGATGGTGACCACTGCGTCAGCCCAGTCCTTAGCCGTCATCATACCGGCCATGATGGCATTCTGATGCCCGACGTTACGCGCCAGGTTGATGCCTCGCACATATTTGTTCGTGCCGTGGAGCTCGCGGATGATTTTCCACGTCTTGTCACGACTGCCGTCATTGACGAACACCATCATGGAATCCTCAGAGATGAGTCGCTCACCTATCATTCGCTCGAAAAGAGTTGTCAGGCGCTCTACGCTGTGGCGCAGCACTTCCTCCTCGTTGTAACAGGGCGATACGGTCGCTAATCTAATCATGACGGTTCCTTTCTACAAATTCCGTATAGGTGATAAATGCATGGTTACGGGCCTTCAGCATCTTGATAAGGCTGTCAAGCCGTTGCATCATCTGGCGCCCGCTATGGTTCTTGATGATGAAAGGCATCTTATACTCCGGATGCTCCTTCAGGTCGAAGAATTCCCAGGGATGGAAATAAGTGACGAAGTAGCCGTCGTGGTTGAGCGTGCGGCGCACCAGCCAGTGGTAGAGACCCTCCGGCAGGTTATGCAGCGCCAGCCAGAAGAGCGGGAAGCGAATCCAGGGGGTAACGGATGCCGGGATCTGCATCACACCGCCTTTCATGAACCATGTGCGTGGCTCGGTGAGGTGCATATAACGGCCGGGAATAAAAGCGGGGTTCAGCGATGAGTTGTAACGATAGCCGGCTTTCGCTATCTCCTCGTCGCTGACGGCAAACATACGCGGTTGGCGATAGCCGTTGACGGTGATGCCGGTAACGCGTTCTACTATCTGTTTCGATACTGCGAAGTCTGTGGCCTTAGGTTGCCAGTGGTCGACACCGTGACAGGCCACCTCGTGCCCCTCACGCATGATGCGCTGCATCACCTCGGGGGCATTCTCCGCGAAGTTGCCTGTACAGAAGAATGTTGCTTTTACATTGTTTTGTTTTAGTACGTCGAGGATGCGGTTGGTGCCTTCGATGCTCACCTTCATCCCATCCTCTAAAGAGAAGTCGACCCCATGTTCACGAGGCACGTCAAACTCTTCAGTATCGAAACTCAATAGTATCATATCAGATTCTGAGGCATTGATGCTGTTGCTTTCTGGAAGTCCTCAGGCGTGTCGAGCTCGTACGAGAAGAGGTCGGTGGTGTCCACGACCTTGAATGTATGTCCCTGAGGAATCAGACGCTCGAAGGCGCGCTCATAGAAGATGTCGATGAGCCCCTCGTCGAGAATCATCTTACGCAGTTCCTGATAGATGGCCTCCGTGTATGCCGGCGTCATCTTCTCAATCCCCACTGATTCGCCTACGGCATCCTCCACACGACAGGTCTTGCTGATCTCCGTGATGTTAAAGTCGGCATCGACAACGATCTTCATCTCCTCCTCACCCAGCTCATGACGCTGCATGGCGAGGGCTGAGCAGTCCTGACGCGCCACGCGGCGCACTGCCTCCGGGTCACAGAGGATGTCGCTGTCCATCAGCAGCACCTCCTGGCCGTGAAGCTTCTGCATCGCCAGCCAGAGGGAGAAGATGTTGTTATTATGCTCATAGTCGGGATTGTCTATATAGGATATCCTAAGATTCCTAGGACTTCCTAGGGTATCCAGGAAATCCCGGATCATATTCTCGCGGTAGCCGGTTATTACGAGAAACTCGCTAATACCTGCCGATGCCATCGCTTCGACAGTGCGCTGAAGCAGCGTCTTCCCGCCAACCTCCAGCAGGCACTTCGGTTTGGTGTCTGTCAGGGGCCTGAGCCGTTTCGCCATTCCGGCAGCTAAAATCACTCCTATCATCGCGGTAGCAAATTCTTCACTCTTCACTTTTCACTCTTCACTACCCTCAGGATCGTGTCAACGACGGTCTGTGTCTGTTCCTTGCGGCCAAGGGTGATGCGCAGGCATGACTCCAGCCCCTTGTCGCTCATGAACTTGATCTTGTAGTTCTGGTCGGCAAGTGCCTTCTGCAGCGCCTCCTTGATCTCTACCGGATATTTGATGAGGATGAAGTTGGCCACAGACTTATAGACCTTGAAGCCAGGCTTGTCGCCCAGTTCCTTCTTGAAGAGCTGACGCCCCCAGTCCATATCGTCGGCCACTTTGCGATAGTGTTCGTCGCTCTCAAGGGCTGCCAGTGCCACAGCCTCAGAGAAACGGTTGTAACCGAGATACTTGTTGATATAGCTGATGAAATGGGTATGTCCCTGTCCGATGAATCCGAAACCGCAGCGCAGACCGGGCAGTCCGTAGAACTTAGACAGCGTACGTGAGATGATCAGGTTACGGTACTTGTTCACCAGCGGAGCGATATAGTCTGTATCGCTGGTGATGAAGCTGGCGTAAGCCTCATCGACGAGCACCATCGTGTCGTCAGGGATATTCTCCATGATACGGCCAATCTCCTCACTTGTCAGGCTGTTGCCCGTCGGGTTGTTGGGCGATGCCAGCAGCAGCATACGGGGATGGATGCGGTTGGTGTACTCAATCACCTCATCAACATTGTATGCGAAGGTGTCATCCTTTTCATAGAGCGGATACATCTCGAAGGTACCGTAGCACTCGCTGGCTACCTTGTTGTAGTACCACCATGAGAACTCCGGGATGAGGATCTTCTTGTTGTCACCCTTCATCAGATAGTAATGAATGGCATTCTTCAGGATGTCCTCACCGCCGTATGCCAGTAGCACCTGCTCTTCGGGCACGCCATAGATCTCGCTGAGGCGTACTGAAATCACACTTTTCTTACCCTGATCGTAAATACGGGTATAGAAGCAGAGGGTCTTGGGATCAAAGTTCTTAATAGCGTCGACGACCTTCTGACTTGGCTCAAAATTAAACTCGTTTCTATCGAGGAAATTCATTTTCTGTTCCATATAATGCATAATTTGGGTGCAAAGGTACAAATTATTTGAGAATTAAGGGGTAAGAGTTAAGAAATATTTGTATCTTTGCACCATATTTTTTAAAATATGGACAAAAAGGAGACTTTCGGAGAGATAATACGCTTTGGTATCGTGGGTACTACTTCCGCTGCCATTCACTACGGCATCTACTGGATATTGCAGCACTGGATCAACGTCAACGTCGCATATACCATCGGCTATATCCTCAGTTTTCTGGTCAACTATTACCTCTCCGCACATTTCACCTTTAAGGAAAAGACATCGGCAAAGAACGGCCTCGGATTTGGAGCGGCACACCTGACGAACTACCTGTTGCACATGGTGCTCTTCAACTTCTTCCTTTGGATAGGCCTCAGCCGCGAGCTGGCGCCGATCGCCGTACTCGCCATCGCGGTGCCCACCAACTTCGTATTAGTAAGATTCGCATTCAAGCATTTCAAGAAGTCATGAACAGACCACTCACCATAGGCTATGATGCCAAACGCGTTGTCAGGAACGGCACAGGACTGGGCAGCTACGGACGGACGCTCGTCAACGACCTCTCTGCCGACAGCAGCCTGAACCTCCGCCTCTACGCCCCGGACAAAGGACGCGACGACCTGCGCGGTCAGATTGTCATCAGGGACAACGTGGAGTTTTGCTATCCCAAGGGCTCAGGCATCCCGTTTGAGAAAGCCTTCTGGCGCACAAAGGGCATCGTAAAGGACTTGGTGAAGGACAAAGTCCAGATTTATCACGGCCTTTCAGGAGAGTTGCCCTTTGGCATCAGCAAGAGCGCTGTCAGGAGCATCGTGACCATCCACGACCTGATCTTCCTGCGCCACCCGGAGTTCTACAACTGGATTGACACGAAGATCTATGCCTGGAAGTTCTATCAGACCATCCGCGAGGCTGACCATATCATCGCCATCAGCGAATGCACTAAGCGCGACATCATCGAGTTTGGCGACATCGACGACAGCGAGATCTCCGTCGTCTATCAGAGCTATTCACCCAGATACAGTTTAAAGTGCAGGACTGAGCGTGCAGCCGCTCCGTACCGCTACATATTGAGTGTCGGTTCCATTGAGGAGCGGAAGAACATCCTTCTGGCAGTCAAGGCGATGCACTATCTGCCCGACGACCTCCATCTCGTGATTGTAGGCCGCCATACCGCCTATACCGACAAGGTCTCTGACTATATTAAGAGCCACCGGCTTGAGCACCGTGTACACATACGGCACGGCGTGAGCGACGATGAACTGCCCGCTATCTATGCCGGCGCAGAGAGCTTTGTCTATCCGTCTGTCTATGAGGGCTTTGGCATCCCCATCATCGAGGCCATCAGCAGCGGACTCCCTGTCGTGGCTTGCACGGGTTCTTGTCTGGAGGAAGCAGGAGGCCCCGACTCCATCTACGTTGCTCCCGACGACGAGCGGGCGTTGGCAAATGCCGTCTCGCTGACCCTGAAGGGGGCAGAAGGCCGCCAACAGCGTATTGAGCGCAGCCAGGACTATATCCGTCGCTTCGAAGGCCGCGACGTCGCGTCACAGGTCATCGGACTGTACGATCGCCTTCTTTAGAATTTCCATCTCAGCTGCAGGTCGAGGTCGGTCTGCGATGAGGCTTTTATCTGCTGGTAGCTGGTGCCTGTCTCAGCGCGGTCGAAATAGTCGGTGGTGCCTATCTTTGCCGTCAGCATCAGGCGTTTGCCGATATTGGCGCGGCACATCATCCAATATCTTATTCCCTGACCGTAGTACTGACTGAAACTGTAGCTGTAGAGCGGTCCCTGTTCGTACAGATAGATGCGGCTGTCGTAGTCGTCGGTATGGAAATAGCCCGCTCCCGCGTTCAGCCGCAGCCAGCGATGGCTGTATCCAAGCGTCTGGCTGACCATATATCCCCGATGACCCTCTGCCGAGTTTATCATGTTGAAATCCAGTTGTGTACGGCTGTTGAGGCGACCGTCATACGCAGCTGTGAGGCGTCCGCGATGCTCGTTCTGGTTGATCAGGCTTTTCTCTCTGTCTTTCTGTCGGATACGGAAGCGGTAGCGTCCCGACAGTGTCCATCGGTTGCGGGTATAGGTAGCCTGCAGCAGATTGTCCCACGAGCGGGAAGGCTGTGACACCTGATAGCGCGGACGGGGAAAATAGGCGTAGTCGGTATAGGCCGACAGTTTCCAGCTGGGCGAGGGCTGCCACGAAGCACCGAGATAGACGCCGCTCTCATTCTGTACCCTGCCCCCGTCGCTGAAGCATCGGGCGTAGAGCGACGTATAGCGGTAAGAGTAGTAACGCTGGAGCACCATCATGCTCCACTCCCCGTTGAGCCTCAGGCTCAGGCTGTTGACCGTCGCCAAGGCACCGTCTTTGTTAATTGCTGTCTCGCCATTGAAGGCGAAGCGATGCTGCACGTAGCCGTAGTCAGCGCTGATGTTAAGGAAGTCGTAGCCCTGAGGATAGTACTTACGATAGGCTACGCTGGTGTTCGGACTGAGCCGGCGGTTCAGGTGGGTGCCGACCGCGTTCAGAGCCGCATGCAGGCCGTGGTCCTGATATCTGACGCTGCCACCGAGTGTGGTGGTCTTCAGATTGTTCTTCTTCTCCATCTCCGTCTTGGTACGGTGATAGCCCGAGGTGACGATGGCAGATATCGTCCCGTCCTTCTTTAGCGTCGCATCCTGACGGCGGTAAGAGAAGAAGGCTGTTGCCGTGAGTCCTTTGGCGATACTGACGGTGGCGCCCGCGCCATTCAGATAGTCGGCAGCAGAGCGCGAGGCGTGTGCCCTGAGCGTCGTCGCGCTGCGTCCGAGATTCTGAAGCGTCGAGAGCTTCCCCAGGGCAAAGCTGTTGTTGATGATCAGCCCCATGCCCATCGACACACGGTACTTGCCTGCGACGAGGTTCTCTATCCTCCCTAACTGCTTCAGTTGCAGATAGACCGAATAGAAATCATAGCCCAGACGGTTTTTGTTGCTGAAGAACGGTTCTCCGGCATCCTGCGCCCCCACGATGCCTGCCTTCACCCTGTCGCCGTATGTCAGCTGATATTTCACCCAGTGCCGATACGGATAGCCCAGATAACCATCCTTGTCGCCCTTTCGTTCATAGAAGGGCACGCGAACCGTCGCCATCAACTCATTCCTCAGATAGTCTTTCCCGGCTTTCTCATGCTGTGCTTCGCCTATATATATAAAAAAGGTGAGGAGTCGCCGCCGCTCATAATCCAGCGAACGGATCATCTGCAGCTCCGCCAAAGACTTCATCGGACCATAGCGGTAGAGATATTCCACGATTTCCTCCACCTGTTGGGCTGAGAGGAAAGGCAACTGTTCCAGTTCCTCCCTCGTGGCTTGGTTCACGTCCATCGGGTGCAGCGCCAGTTCACACAGCGTCTCATAGCAGTCCTCCCACTCTGCCGACTCCATATCCTCAGCCGTCATCACCTCGTTGAGATACTTCTCCCACTCATGTTCGCTTTGGGCATTCCCGCCCAGCGACATTGCCAACAAAACAATTATAATATGCGCCTTCATTGCGTTTAAATTTAAGTTTCACGCCCCAAAGATACTACTTTTTTCCGAAACAAATGCAAAAAGGCGCAATTTTTATAGATTTTTATTCTAAAGCACAACGGGGACTGGTCTGCTGTGAGTAGCGTAGCGGATTACAGCGGCCCTGTCCCCGATGTGCAGAGGCCTAATTGTTGTCAGGCTGGTCACCGCTGCTCTTGGTGAAGGTCTTAGAGGCAACTTCGCTGCTCTGACCGTCCTTGATGGCGATGGCCTTCACGGTAGCCGTGTCGCTCAGTGTGAACGCTGCGCTATAGAGCGAGCTTTCAGCTGTAGGTGTCGAGCCGTCAGTCGTGTAGCGGATCTCCGCGCCGTCAGGGCCGCTGATGCTCACCGATGTACTCTCGGCAAACGGTGTCTCGCCGCTGATGGTCGGCGCCGCTACGCTCTGCGTCGGACTGCCGCTCTGCGAGCCGGAGCCGCCACTGTTCTGCGAACCACCACTGTTCTGCGAGCTGCCACTGTTGCCGCCGCCGTTGTCACCACCGCCTCCACCGTTGTTGTCCTCGGTAGCGTCGCTGCCGGTGAGGCTCTTGATCATCGCCTTGGTCTTCGAGGTGAACGAGAGCTTGGCGTCTGTGTTCATCTTGTCGATGGTAGTCTCGCCCGTGGCCTGCATGATGAGTTTTACGTCGCTGACGGCAAACTGCTGAGTGGCGGGGTTCGCCTGCAGCTCCTCTTCGGTGCGCTGGGCACCGCGTCCTGCGGAGACCTTCGAGCCGGTCTCAAGCGTCAGGCCGTTGCCCTCGACGGAGGCTTTGAACAGTCCGAGGTTGTCGATCTTGATGACGTAGCCGTCCATGGCGAGGTGCTTGATACAATAGGCGATGTCGGTCAGTATGCCTTCCACCAGACCTTGCGAGTAGATCGCGTTGTGTTGGTGCATGTGCTTGGCCAGG
>JAEEGL016353825.1_pt1 | contig 30483 bp, 14 predicted proteins | sample 9134231 | NCBI WGS metagenome assembly JAEEGL01 (sample SAMN16246548, study PRJNA631951) | gut metagenome | biome: gut microbiome; feature: rumen; material: fiber-attached | host: Bos | place: Iran: Karaj | collected 2018-10 | reverse complement strand
CCCCAATCCCCAATCCCCTCTTTAATACTTTTAAATTTATGCTTTTAATGATTTGAGCTTTTCACAATTATTTTTTTTAAATAAATATTTTAAATTTATTTAAATTTAATATTAAATGGTTTTAATTCAAATATATTATTAACTACCTATTATTAAAAATGATTTTTGGAAGAAATGGGGGGAAAATTTTAACGCAAAAAATTTAAACGCTTAAAAATGAAAAATTCGGGAGGGGAAATTTCAAGGCAAACTACGGAATTATGAATCAAAATGAAGATGTTATGTTAAAAATTCATACACCTTGGTATGAATATTATAAAGAAGTTGAAGATTTAATAAATAATAATTTTTAATTTTTGTTGAAAGTGATGGAAATTTTAAATGTATTTGAAGATTTTATTTTTTATTTATCCTTCTTTAATCTATATTCTTGGAAATAAAAAACTACTAAACCTATTGTTATTCAAAGGAAGAGAAATGGTAATAAAGGGGACCTTTAAGTTAATTTTATTGTTAAAATGATATAAAAAAATTTTTAATTGTTAATAATTTATTTCAAATAATGTATAATTTAAATAGATTATACTTTAAAAAAGTAAAAAAATGAAAATGAATAGTTTTTTTTCATAAATATATCATTTGATTCTAATATAATAAAATTCAAATTAGAATTATTCCTTTAAGACAAAGATATTTTTAAAAGAAATTTTTTATTATTTAGCAATTGAAAATTTAGATTTTATAGATTCATTAATGAAAATGCATCTCAAAAAGTAAAAGTATTGATTTCATATTCATATTATCCTTTTTATATGGAGGTTCAAAAAGTTAATTATTATTCAAAAATTAAATTTGAATTATATTATTAAACTTCATTAGATTTTTTAATGATATTTAAAAGAAAATTATTAAAATATAACTTAATTTCCTTTTTAATTGTAACTCATGTTTATGGATAAGAATAATATTTTATTTTTAAAAGGAAGATATGAATCACTAAATTTTTACAATGATTTTTAAAAAACTAAATAACAAAAAATACTTTGTGACAAATTAAATATAATAAAGAATCCAATTATCTGATCTGAGAAATTTTATAAGAAAAGAATATGATTTAAATGAAATTAAATTGATTTGAGTAATAAATAATGTTTTTATGTGGGAAATTACTTTTGAACGAATTTTATTTGGAGATTTTAAATTAATGAGTTTTAAAGAATCAAAATTAGTTTTAAATTTTGATTTAATTGGAATTCCAGAATATTTTATGAAATGGTTAAAAGAAAAGATTTTGATAATAAAAATCATAAAGAAATTATAAATCATATATTTATTATTCTTTTTCTTGTATCAGAGATTTTAATATTTCAGTTTCTTTTTATAATTGAATATAATAGAGATTGTGGAATTATATTTTAACTTTGATTTTATTATTATATTTTTTATTATGATTGGAATCATTGCCTTTCTTTTTTTTTATATCCTTAATATATTAAATAAAAAAAGGAAATGAACAAATGAAATTTAATATATCTTTTACATATATTAATTAATTTAATTTATAAATTAATTATTTTTTAAATATTCCAGAATTATAATTAATAATTAATCAAACAGCATGACATTAAATATATATAAATTTAATTAATCCAGAATAAAAGTTTTCAAAAAAAAATAAAAAAATAGAAAATCCACGAGTCAAAATGATGTCACCTGAATAAAAAATCATATAAATATTAAATAAAGAAAAAAAATAAAAAATGAAAGAAAATGAAGATTCAGGGGGTATTGAAAAAACGGAAGAACCAAAAGAAACAGAAGACTTTCCAAATAAAGAATCAAATTTAAAGTCTTCACAAAACCTGATTCAACCTTCAGAAAAACCAGAGCGTGAATACCGTATAGAAGACGATGATGATTCAGAAGAGGAAGAATTAGATTTAGATTTCAAGGAAGAATTAGCAGAAATAGCGAGTGATCTTCGTGGGCAAGCAGATAATGAATTAAAGAAGCATCTTCTCTTCGAACAAAAAAATATTTCAATATTTCGTTTATTAGGTCACTTATCAAGCAATTTAGATTTATTTCTTATGTGTTTAGCAGTAATAGGATCTATTGGTGCTGGAATAGCTATGCCTTTAATTGCCTATTTATCTGGAAATATGTTTAGTGATGTTGGTGATACTTCTGCTTGGCAAGATACTTCTAATCCTGTTTTTTTAAAAATGATGAGAGATGCTATTAATGATGCTATGAATACTCTCATTTATCGTTTTCTATGGGTTGGTGCTATAATGCTTGTTGCTCATTTTATGAATGTTACTTTCTGGACTTATACTTCTTTAAGACAAGTTCTTCAAATGAAAGAAAATTACTTCACTGTTATTTTAAAACAAGAACAAGGATGGTTTGATGCACATAATGCTTTTGAATTTGCTACTAAAGTTCAAGCTCAATTAGAACAAGTTGAAATGGGACTTGGAGAAAAATTCGGTAATGTTATTATGTGTATTGCACAAATGATTGCTGGATTCATTATTGCTTTCACTACTTCATGGAAATTGACTTTAGTTATGTTATGTGTTGCTCCTTTAATTATTGGAGATGTTCTATATTTAGTTAATGCTCTAAGAAGTGGAATTATTATGGGAAGAAAAACTTTCGAAAAAGCTGGAGGAATTGCTGAGGAAATGTTATATAATATTAAAACAGTTACTTCTTTCGCCAATTTTGATTATGAAATGAAAAGATTTAATAAAAAAATAGAAACTTGCTTTATTTTAGATAAAGGAACTGTTCTTAGAATGGCTGGTTCCATTTGTTGTCTTATTTTCTTAATGAATTCTACCTTTGTTGTGGCTTTTCTTTATGGAAGACATTTAGTTCTTCATCATGAAAAAAATCCAAATACTGGAAAGCCATTTACAGGAGGTAATGTTATGACTGTAATTTTTTCTACTGTTATGGCTATTATGAGTATTGGATTAATTGCTCCTAATCTTAAAATCCTTCAAGAAGCTTGTATTGCTTCTTCAGATTATTTCACTTTATATGAAAGGAAACCTGAACTTGATTTAAGTACTTCTTTCGAAAAACCACCTAAAGAAGAAATTAAAGGAAAAATCGAATTTAAAGATGTTGTTTTCTCTTATCCTTCTGATGTCACTCACAGAAAAATTTTAAAAGGAATTAATTTATTGTTTGAACCTGGAAAAAAAATTGCTTTAGTTGGTGAATCTGGATGTGGGAAAAGTACAACTGTTAATTTAATTGAAAGATTATATGAAACCGAATCTGGAACTGTGTTAATTGATGATAAAAATATAAGAGATTATGATTTATTTTATTTAAGATCTTTAATTGGTTATGTTCAACAAGAACCAGTTTTATTTAATAGATCAATAAGAGAAAATTTAATATTTGGAAGAGAAGAAGAATTAAAAAAAATAGGGGATGTAGATAAATTAATATTAGAAGCTTGTGATGATGCATATGCAACTGAATTTATAAATTTATTACCTGATAAATTTGGTTATACAGTTGGAATAAAAGGAAGTAAATTATCAGGAGGTCAAAAGCAAAGAATTGCAATAGCAAGAGCAATATTATGTAAACCAAAAATATTAATTCTTGATGAAGCAACATCAGCTTTAGATAATAAATCAGAGAAGGAAGTTCAAAGAGCATTAGATCACATAAGTCAAAAAAATGTAACAACAGTAATAATAGCCCATAGACTTTCTACAATAAAAAACGCAGATTTAATATATGCAATCAAAGAAGGTAAAATAATAGAACAAGGAACTCATAAACAACTATTAGAAAAAAATGGTTATTATGCAGGTTTAGTTCGATCTCAATTAGCACAAGATGAATTAGAATCAAAAGAACAGAATTTAGACCCAATGATGAAAAAAAAATCATCTTTACGTAAAAGTGGAACATTAAGTGGTTCTTATCAAATTCAAGGAGCAACAACAAGTAAAGTATATATTAAACAAGATGATGTTAAAGTTGATCCATCAAGATTACTTCATGAATTAAGACATAATAGATTAAATTTAATAATTGCTACTTTCGGTGCAGCTGGAGTTGGAGTAATGTCACCAATAACTGGTTTTGTAATGGGAAAATCAATGAATGCTTTAAATTCATCTAATGAAGATACAATTAGAAAACAAGGTTTAAAATGGGGTTTAATGTTTTTCGTTATTGCTTTTTGTAATGGATTATCTCATTTTCTCATGATATGGAAATATGCTACAATTGGTGTTACTTTAGCTAGAATTTTTAGAAAGAAAATGCTTAAAAAATATTTACAATTACATGTTGCTTTCTTTGATATTGATGATAATTCACCAGGTGCTCTTTTAACTAGATTATCTATTGATACTATGCAACTTAATAGTATAATTCTTTCACTTTTTGGTTCTACAGTTCAAGTTTCTTGTGTTATTATTGTTTCTTTAGGAATGGGACTTTATTATGATTGGAGACTTACTTTAATTATTGTTGCTTTTGTTCCTTTCATTGCTTTTTCTATCTTCATTAGAACTCAACTTAGAAAAGGTTCTTCTACAAAAGGAATTAAAGCTAATATTGAAGCTGGTGCTATTTTATCTGAATGTGTAGTAAATACTAAAACAATTTATTCATTTAATTTCCAAAGACCAGCTGTTGAAATGTATTTAGATGTTCTTGAATATAATAGAAAGAAATTTGCTCATGATGCTTTCTTTAATGGTATTTTCCTTGGTATTGGACAATTTGCTGTTTTCTGTGCAAATGCTACTACTTTCTATGCTGCTAAATGTTTCCTTTTGGACAATTCTATTGATTCAATGAGAATGTCAACGACATTTAATATTGTTATTATGATGGCTGGAGGAGTTGGTAATGGTCTTGGTCAATTAGGAGATTATAAAAAAGCTTCAATATCATTTAAATCATTATATTCAACATTAGATACTCAAAGTTTAATAAATCCATTCCCTAAATTTAATAAAAATAAAAAAAGTGCAGAAAATATAAAGGGAAAAATAGAATTTCGAGATGTAACATTTTCTTATCCAACAAGACCAGATCAAACAATATTAAAAAAAGTATCATTTACAATTCATCCAGGACAACAAATAGCATTGGTAGGATATTCAGGATGTGGAAAAAGTACAATAATTCAATTGTTAGAAAGATTTTATGATGTTGAAGATGGAAAAGGAGTAATATTAATAGATGATGTTCCAATAAAAGAATATAATTTATATGAATTAAGAAAAAAAATAGGTTTAGTAAGTCAAGAACCAATATTATTTAAAAGATCAGTATTAGAAAATGTACGTTATGGAAGATTAGATGCCTCTGATGAAGATTGTATTAATGCAGCAAAGCAAGCAAATATAATGAAATTTTTTGAAGGAGATAAAATGCATCAAGTTTTAGGAAATGAAGATAAGAAAGAAGAAAAAGAAAAATTAAATGAAAAAGGTAAAGGAAAAAAAAATGAATTGAAAAAAATGGAAAGAAAAAAATCAAGTTCAGGTGTTGGTGATAAGGAAGATCCAGTTTCAGGGGGAGAAAAACAAAGATTAGCAATTGCTAGGGCATTTATAAAAAATCCAGTTATTATTTTATTAGATGAAGCTACATCTGCTTTGGATAAAGATAGTGAAATTGAAGTTCAGAAATCTCTTGATAAATTAGCTGAAGGAAGAACTTCTATTGCTATTGCTCATAGGTTAAGTACTATTGAAGGATGTGATATGATTTTTGTTTTGGAAAGTGGAAGAATTGTTGAAAAAGGAAAACATGATGAATTAATGGCTTTGAAAGGGAAATATTATGTTTTACATAAATATTCTGATATGGGATAAAGTCTCATTCTTTTTTAAATATCATTTTTTTAATCGACTTTTAAAATTTTTTTTTTTTTTCAGAATTTAGAGGCAAAGTAGTTTTATATGTTTTTTTAACTTTTTTTTGATTAAAAAAAATATTATAATCATTTTGAAGAAATTTATGACGAAATAATTAAAAAAACAATAAATATGTGAGAAACAATAAGAAAAAATATAATAAAAAAAAAAAGAAATTTGTTCTTTTTAATAAATTTAAATTTTTAATAATCAAATTAATTTTTATATAAATTAAAAGGGATTTTTTATAAGGATTGAATTTTGTTTATTATTCAATTTGTGAAAAAAAAAATTATTGTAAAATGATATTGATAATATATATATAATAAAAAGAAAACAAACAATTATCATAAAGAAAAAATATCAAATATAAATAATAAACATAAATAAAATTAAAACAAAAAAAATTAAATACTTTTTTTTGAAAACTTTATATTTTATATAAAAATAAAACAATAAATGAATCTTTTCAAAAAATTAGATTTATTTTCCTATAAAGCCAATTTTACATTTAATGATGAAGGAGATAAAGGTTATAAAACAATTGCTGGAGGAATTCTTTCAACAATATCATTATTAATTTCAATGTTGTTTTCAATTTATTTTTTATTAAGATTCATAAAAAAAGACGATGTGACAATAATTTATTCTTCTAAAAGAGATCAATCTGTAAATATTTCATATTCAAATACATTACCTTTTCTTTTTAGATTAAGTGATAATTATTCTAATCCATTAATACAAAATGGTATATATAATATTTCATTTAAAATATGGTATCGAAATTCAACAAGTCAAAATTATGAATTAAAATACGATGAAATATTAATTGAAAAATGTAATATAAATAAACATTTTGGAAATTATATTTCAGAATTTAGTGAAATGGAAGATTTAAATTCATTTTTTTGTCCTTCATTAAGATCAGGTAATCAATCTTTATATGGAATTTATGGAAATAAACAATTTGTTTATTATAATATTATCATTTCTAAATGTAAAAATGAAACTAATAATAATTCTTGTTTATCAGAAATAGAAATTGATAATATTTTGAATTATGCTTATTTAGATATGAGATATATTGATTATTCCATAGATAATTTAAATAATAGTCATCCAAATTATATAAATATAAGAAATGAAAGATTTTTAACTTCAATAAAAGTTTTTAAAAAAATTATGTTAACATTTAAAACCATATATTATTCTACTGATAAAGGATTATTTTATGAATCTTTTTTAAATAAAATATTTCATCAATTCGATAGATTACTAATCGATACTTTTTTAATAGAAAACGAAAATTTTTTTTCATTATCAATTCTTCATAGTGGAGAAGTAATAAAGTATAAAAAAAAATATTTAAAAATTCAACATTATATAGGATATATAGGAGGAATTTTTTATTCAATTAATTTTCTTTTTTATTATATAAATTATTTTAATTCAAAAAATTCATACTATAAAAAATTAATAAAAGATTTTATTGTTAATAATCATATTAAAAAAAAAGGTTTGAATGTAGATAACTTAACTTTTGATAAAAATGCAATTAATTCAACAAATAATAAATTATTAGTTACTAAACATAATCCAACTTCAGAAACTAAAAGAGTAAGTATACAACCAAGAATTGACAATTTAAGAACAGTAAGTAATAATCTTGAAACTAGACATTCTTTAAATCTTATTGATAGAGTTAAAGAAAAAGATGATATTGATAGAAAATTTTCATATACTTTTTTCCCTATGAATATGATTAAAATGGATAATAGAAAGGAATTAAAATGGTATATTAAAGAAATTAATAAGAGATTGAATATAATATATATTTTAAATGTTTTAGAACAACTTGAAATTCAGATAAATAATGAGAAAAAAAAAAATAATAATCTTATTCTTAGATCTACTATTTCTAATGTAGGTTGTAAAAACAGTGGTCCTAATATTTTTAATAATCATTCCAAAATTTATCAAAAAAACAATTATATTAAGGAATTGGAATAAAAAGATTTAATTTAAATTAATATTTAATGTTTATATCTAAAATTTTGGTTAATACAAAGATAGTTACTTTTTTTAGGTGTATTAATAAGTTATTTGAAATTTAAATTTTTAAAGTATATCAACTTAACATAAAATTAATTAAATTAAATAATGTAAAGATAAAGAACTAAAAATATATATATTTTAAAATTGATTTTTATACAAACAATTAATCAAATTTTTATTCATTTTTACAATAAATAATATAAAATTATAATGTAATAGTAAATAAATAAAAAAATAAAAGTTAATGTTTAATATCTCATTTTTAATAATTGTTTGTGTATTAAATCCAATAATATCAAATGATAATAAAAATGCAAAAGAAAATCCTCCTCCAAATTCTTGTGAAGAGAAATATAATAAAGAATATTGTAAAAATCAAAAAGTTGCCAAAAAAATTTCAATAATAATAGGAATAATATTGATCTTCCTTTTTATTTTATTAATAATATGTATGATATTAAAAAGAAATTCTTTAGAAAGAAATGATATACAATCTAATTTGGAAATAACTCTTTATATAAATCATTTAAATGATTCATCAAATGAAAATATTGGAAAAAAGAAAAAAATATATTTATTTCAAAATATTATGAGACCTATAAAATATAAAAAGGAATATGAAATTTATGGAACTCAATGTATGATATGCTTAGATAATTTTAATGAAAATAATAATGAAATATGTTTAACTTCTTGTAAACATGTATTTCATTGTAATTGCTTAAAAGATTATATGATGAAAACTGAGGATTCACATTGCCCAGATTGTAAATTCGATTTTTTTTCTTTGTTAGAAAATAAAAACATAGATTATTCAGAAATTAGTTATGAAAGTAGTAGAAATGATAATGAAAATTTGAGTGTTCTTTTACTCCAAAGTAATATCAACAACAATAATAATAATGATAATAATACAAATACTAATATTATAAATAATAATAATCAAAGTGAAGGAAATAGAAATATCAATGAGAATAATACTGATAATTACAGATTAAGAAGTAGCTCAAATAAAAATATAAATCATTCAAATGAATTTTTATTAAATGAACTTATTTCAATTGAAAATAAAAATACTGATGGAGATAATAAAAATATTAAAGATGATGATAAAAAGAATAATAAAAATAAAAATACTAATCTATGTACAGATATAATGAATACTTATATAGAAACAAATCCAAATAATGAAAATAAAAATATAAATAAATCTAACTATATTTGAATTTATATATTACTCAACAATAATTTAACATTTTTTAAATATGAATATAAACAAATTTTAAAATATTTAAAAGAAAAATATAAAATTACTAATCATAAACTCAATTTCTAAGCAGTAAATCTATATTTCAATCCTAAAAATTTTAAACAAACAAAAATAAACATAAAAGCAACAATAATCAAATTAATGAAATTTTTAAAAACTTAGTAAAAAAGATTTAAATAATTATAAAATGCTAAATTAAAATTTTAAAACTGAAAATTTTCTTTATTTTGAAAGTTATAAATTTGAAATTCAGTATTAGGTATTGTTAATGATAATAATATTATTATAATCAATGTATTTTCATTTTTTTATTTTACTTTATTATCTAAAATTCTTCTTTTATATTCTTATCTATATATTACCAATTCCTATACTTTAGGGGTGTTCTTTGGTCTAGTGCCTTTTTGGATTTTAAATTTTTTGAGTATATATAATATTCAAATCTTTATAATCTAAAGTAGTGGGTTCTATTTAATATATTTGGAATTGATTTTTTTAAGCAAATTTAATTTTATATTTTTTAAAATAAGTTTTTTTGAATTAATTACGTTTTTTAATATAATTTTTATTCCAAAATATTAGTTTTTTTAATAAAGGATCAGCACATTGATTATCTTCACTATTTTTATTATTATTAAATAAAATTATTTAAACAAATATCTTAATTATGATTGTTGCTGAGAAAACAATCAACACAATAAATAATCAAGATTTGTATTATGAATATTAAAATATAAATTACTTCATATAATAAACATATTGAGCAATATTTATAGTTATTTTCAGAAATCTTATAATATATGTTAAAGATTTAAAGGAATCTCCCTTTTCCATCATCAAAATTTTAATCTCTAAAATTTGGAATGAATTTATATCTTTAAAATTATACTTTTTTTTCATCACAATATTAAATTAATATTGTCCATAATTATTTATTTGAAATCTCCTTTACTTTAAATTTAAAAAACAATTAGAAATTGAATTTTTTCTAATATTTCATTAATTTCAATTGAACTATAAGAATCTAAAAGGATAATACCAACTTAGTGAGTGAGATATTTGAATTCTTTTTTGATGTCATAATATAGGAACTAGAATAATAAGGGTGATTTTAATAATAATATATTTTTTCAATTTTTAATAATGTATTTGAAAGAAAAAGAATTGAATTATCTTTTTTGAATATTCTATAATAATTAATTTTATATTTATATTTTTTCATTTTTTATCTATCATATATTCATTTCATATTTTTTCAAGATTCAAGATAATTTGAAAAAATATTATCACTATAATGACAATAACCATCAATTCTATTTTGATATGATAATATTACAATGTATATTAAGAATTATCCCTTTTATAATATTAAATCATCTTTATTTCAAATTTCGAATATAATATTTATAACTTTTATTATATATATCAAAATTATTTATGTTAATTATAAATTGTATTCTTCAATATGTTTAGCGTATCTAATTAATTAGTTTCATTTGAAGTTGATGAAGAAGTGGAAGCAGGAGATGAATAATAATATTTTTGTGATAAATTTGTATAATTATTACATTTTTAGCAATTTAAACATCCAAAACAAATTTTATTGGTTGAAGAAGATTCCTTAAAAAAATAAATTTCGAAATTAACAGTTTATAATAATAAAAATTTTTTAAATATTTGGAATAAATTTTAGTCAATTAATTTATTTATGATAATAATATAATTTTAATTACATTTTTAGATTTTTTCAAAGGATATGTATGATGATTTAACTGATATATAAAAATTTAATTTCAAAAAAAGAAATTAAAAAAGGAAAAGAAATTATAATTAAAACTAAAAATATTCCTAATCTTTTTACTTACTATATTTTATTGATATTTCTGAAAGAAATATTCATATGAGATGATATTTAATTTAAATTATAAAAGGGATTTTTAGAAAGAGATTAAATAGGATATATTTAAATAATAGTAGTTAATATTATAAAAAAATAAGAATATTTACTTTATTAATAGGAAATAATCTTTTAAAATTTATAAAAATAATCCTAATGTTATTAAAAATATTAAATTAATTTTCTAAAGATATAATTCATATCAAACACTTTTTTTTATTTATTTTTCATAAATTGTGTTATATAAAATTGATTCATCAATCCAATTTATTTTAAATAATTATTTTTTCATAAAAATAGAATTTATATAATTTATTTTGATTTTGATTGTTATTCAATTAATTATATAATAAAGGTATAAGACAAGAAAAAATATTCTTTAATGAAATTTAAACATTTAGAAATTTTTCAAAATCCATTTAATTAATAATTAAACTTTTAAAAACAAAATGAATTATTTCTTCAATTACATCTCTAAATTCTTAGTTCTTAATAGTTAAAGTTGGAATAAATCATCCTACAACTTTTTTAAATTAATTGAATAATTCTATAATAATGTAATTTTCAATGTTCTCTTCTATGATTTTTTCTATATATTTTTACAATATAGAAAATAATATTTTCAAATATTTTAATTTTTCCTTATAATTTTTTAATTATAACAAAATTCTATACACAATAAAATTTGTAAGATTGAAATTTTACAAATATTTTTTTCAATCATATTCATCAATAATTTTTGAAATAAATATCGTTTTTTTAATTTGCTTTAAAAACACTAACTTTTAATGCAAATTCGAATTTATCATGAATAAATGAGAAATGATTAAATTAAATTAAGATTCTTTTACCTTAATCTAATATATAATTTATCCGAGATTTTACCATTTTTATAATATAAATTCCCTATTTCACAATTATTTTTTCGGGGAAATAACTTTGAGCTTTTTTTTTAATTAAAATATTAAATCATCAAATAGTATGAAATAATAAGAAAAAGGAAATAAATTTATAAATTATTTAAAAAAAGATTTAAATTAAATATCTGATACTAAAAATCAATTGTATTAATCTTGTTTTTATTTTAGCCAAATTTCTTTTTTTCATTGTTTTTCTTTTATTTTAAAATGATTCATTGTTTATTATCTTCAATGTTTTTATAATTTTTTTTATTATTTATTAAATAAGAATTTAATATTGTTTCACTATTTGATTTTTGAAAATGTTTTAAATTTATTTTAATTTCATATTTCATTAAATCTCTCAAATCTATTTTTATACTAAATCTAGATTTCTTATTTAAAATATTTGATGAATTTGATTTTGTTATATTTAATTTTTTTTTATTAATTTTTTTAGCAGAGAAAGAAGTTTTAAAATTATTTTTATTATATATAATTTCTTTTTCTAAATTTTTTATATGAGATATTTTAGAATTTGTTTCACTGTCCTTTTTTTCAGAAATTGTTCTTTTCAATTTTCTATTGAGATTTTCGTTTTTCTTTTTTGAATTCATAAACAAATTATTTTTATTATTATCATATAATTTAATTTCATAAAATTTTTTTTGATTTCTATATTTTTGAATATCTTCTTGATTACTTTTATTTGAATAATTTAATCCTTTTCTAAAAGAATTATATTTTGCATTTTTAATAGTTTCCTTCTTTAATTTATTATCATTTTTATTTTTTATTATATTTAAATTTGAATAATTGATTATTGATGAATATTTTAATTTTTTTGAATTATTATATGAAGAATATGAAGAATTTGAACTAATTGATATAAAGTTATGATTGTTTGAATATTTTCTTTTTTTTTTTGGAGTTTTTATTGTTTTTCTTAGGTTATTTGTTTTTTTAATCTTATTATTATTCAAAAAATTTAGATTTAAAAGGTTAGATTTTGAATAAGATTTATTATTATTATTACTTTGATGATTTGATGATTCATTTGTTTTTTCTTTTATTTCTTCTTCAATTAAGCTTTTTTCTTCTTTTTTGTTATTTATTTTATTATTTATCTCTTTACTTGGGTATAATTTTTTTATTTGTTTAATTTCTTCGTTTAAATATTCTTGAAAAGTCAGATAATCATATTTATTTATTTTATTAATATTTATATTATTTTCTTCAACTAATAATTTATTTTGCTCACTTTTTTCTCCATTATTTTGAACCTCAATATATTTAAAATATTCTTTTTTGTCTTCTTTTGAACTAATTTTTTCAAATATAATACTGTTATTTATATGTTGATGATCACTATTCTTTAGGTTATTATTTTCAATGATTTCATATTCTTTTTCATTTTTCAATAAAAATTGTTTTTGATATTCATTTATAATTATCAATTTATTTTTGTGAAATAATAATTGTTTATCTAATAAATTTAATTGAGTACTTAAGTCTAGAAAATCTTCTGATAAATCGAAAGTTATTAAACTATGGTAAATAGATGAATGAAGAAATTTTAAAAAATATGTTGAAAATAATTTATTTAGGATAGAAATTGAAGAATAAATAGAATCAAATTTATTAATGTTCAGTTGATTAATTGTTTTTTTATTTATCATATTGGTTTTTTCCCTTTTTATAGAATTCATAAAATCTTTATAATAAATATTAAAGTTGGTTTTTTTTTCAAAATCATTATCTTTTTTTTTATCCATCCTAATTAAATAATAAAAATTTTAATATTTTAAATCTTTATATTTTAATCAAAATAAAATTATTTTAATATAATTATACTCAATTAAGCATTTTTATTTTTCAAATTTAATTTTAAATCTTATTTTAAGGATTAAATAATCATTATCATTATTATTATTTTCATATTTAATAAACTAAAAAATTATGTTTTGATTTTATTCTGTATTTTTTTAATATTCTCCTTTGACTAGTTTAAAATAATCTTCATTTAAAATAGAGAAAATTCATTATTTTGACTTATAACTTTTTTATTAATTGAAATAAAATTTTGAAAAATCATTTTCTTTTAATTCAAAAAAAATGTGTTTTATGACTAGATTTTTATGTTAATAATTCAAAATCAATTTTTTATTCAAAATTTTGCTTTGACCCCACTAAGCACAATCTTTATATTTGTTTAATTTTTTTTTTTATGTTGTTATTTATTTTTTATTCTTTAACTTGTTCAAGAATTATTTTTAATTATATCAATTAAAGAAATCCTTTTTAAATATATAGAGAAAGAATCTTAATATTAATAATTAAAATGAAATATACAATTTATATTAGTTTCTTCTTCATATTTCAAAGTATTTTAAACATAAATTTAAATGAAGAAAGAAATAAAATGTTGGATGCATTAAAAGAAATATTTAAAGATGTTGCTAATACATTTCCAATTGGAAAATATAGTAATTATTTAAAAAAACCTCAAACACGTGCCCAAACATACGTTGATTTTATAGATATTATAAATTATGATTCAATAAAACAAAAATATGGTTTTCCAGATGAAGTAATGAACCAACTTAAAAGAATGTTATATTCTTCTGTTTATGCACGTGAACAAATAAATTATATTCAAAGGGCAGATTTATCATATTTAGAAAGAGTATTTGGAGTTGCCAAAAAATTAGATGAAAAAGTTATTTTTGCAATTCTTAAGACACAAACAAGATCAGATTTAGTTATAAAATATAATATAGTTAGAAAAAGAAAATGTAGAACAGTGATATTCTGGGAAGAATGTGAATGGGTTAATGAAAAAGTCAGAAGAGGGTTTACAGAATCTGAAACAAATATGATTAATGAAGGTATAAAATTACATAGTGAAATTTCAATGAAAAATGAATTAAATAAATTAGGTTCATCATATCAAACTGTGTTAACTCAAGGAAGTTATTTATATTCACCATCTGGATATACTGTTTTATCAATAATTAGAAATGGAGAAATAAATATTAATGGTATACAAGAAAAATTTGTTTGGCATTCTGGAGTTACTAGATCATATAAAGGATTTATTAATAATATTAATAATAAAATAAATGGAGAACCTCATTCTTTAATTATAACAGATAATGGTAATGTAATTCTAAATGATAAAGATGGTAAGAAAAAATGGGAAAGTAATTCTGGAAATAGAGGAAAGCCACCATATTATTCTTTCTTATCTGATGAAGGTATTTTTTTTGTTTTAACTGAAAAAGGTTTTCCTGTGTGGAATAGTGGAGGTAAATTTAATGATGTAGATCAAATAATGATTCAAGATTATAAATATTATTCTAAAAATGGAAAATTTTTTGCTTTTCTAGAAAATAATGGTTCACTTTACACATCTTTGGAGCCATATGTTTTTGAATCATATTTTTCTCATATTTACGATTATAGTCCTAAGCATAAAATTAAATACCCTCCTTTCTATGTGATTAAAAAAAAAAATACTTCAATTATTCAGGTAATTGATTCTAAAAATCAAGTTTTTTATGAAGCTGGACCTTTTTATTGTGGAGATTGTACTCTAATATGCTCTGATAGGGGATATCTTGACCTTATTGATTCTAAAGGTAAAATTTATTGGAGTTCTTATAGTTGAGATTAAATAAATGTTTTTTTAAAAGTTTAAAATAATTTGTAAAAATCAAGATAAAATATAATATATTTATTCATGTATTGAATTAAATAATGGAACAATTGCTTCTGGAGGAAATGAAAATATTAAAAATTGAAACATTAACTTTTTGATTTTTTATTTTCTTTGATGAATTTGATAGAAAATATAAAGAAAACAATTACAAATAAAAATTCATAAATTAGATTATAAGTATAATTATAATAATAATTAGGATATTTATCCTTTACAAAAATAATTTTTTAAACTAACTAATAACAAAATAATTTATAATGACAAAATAATACTAATAAAAATTATAATTAAAAAAACATTTTAAAAAATAATTTATAAAAATATTTATAATATTATTATTTTTTCCCAAACTTTTCATCATATTGTTTCTATTAGAATTAAATTAATTATCATCTTTATGATGTATTCAACCAGTTTTTAAACTATCATAATCATTTCTATAACTTTTCTCATTTGTCTGTTTAAGCAATAAAATTTTATCTTAAAAATAAGTATCAAAATTTTGTTTAATTTTAATCTTATATTGACATCTTAAATATTCTTCAAAATTTTTATCTATTCTTCTTCCTTTATTTATGTTGTATTTTTATTAATGATTGTCTTTTTGTATTTAAATAAATAATTAATTATTTTTCATTGAGAAGGAGAAATGTAAATTTAAATTTTTAATTATTGTTTGAAAAAACTCTTAATTGTAAAACAAAAGGAATAAAATTTGAATTTGATAAATTAATTATCTGACTTTCAGGAAAAATAATATTTTAATTTTTGTTATTACTTTTTTTCAAAATTCACTTTCATTAATTTCATTTTTAGTTTCTTTTATTTGATTATTTAATTTTTGTAATTCAATTCTAATTTTTGTTTTTTAAAAAAAATAATTCCTATTTTATGAATAAAATCAGATAAATAACTCATTATAATTTCTTTTCCAAGATTTTCAATTTCCTTTGTAATCTAAATAATCTATGTATCTTTTTATTCTTTTATTATTTGACAATAATAAATATATAATATATCTTCTTTTTAACATTTTTGTTCTTTCAATTTTAAAAATTTGTATTATTTGAAATTATTCTTAATAGAGATGCTCATAAAAAATAAATATTCTAATTATTGAATGAGAAATTTTTTGAGTTTTTATTATATGTGAAACTCTTTTTTTTTTTCAGTATTTTCTTTATTTTTGCTCAAATTAAATTTTCATTTTTATTTATAATATTTACCATAGAACCTCCTAATTTTCTTGATTTTTTTCATTAATTTTTTATTTTCTATATTTATTTAAACTAATTTTAATAAATAAATTATTTTTTTCTTTTTGTATCATTGTAAATTTTGAAAAATCAGTTAATATATTTATATATAATTCTAGTCATTTATTTTTGAATCCGATTTTAATAATTCTTCTGCTTTTCAATCTCTTTTTTTTTTATAAATTTGTTATTTATTTGAAAATAAAGTTCTTGAATTATAAAAACATTTAAAAATAAAAAATACAATTTAAATAAAAGAAAGAGTAATTTACAATTATCTGAGGTGTATGAAAAAAATAAAAATAAATAAAAAATTAAAGAAAAAGAAATAGATCAAAAGTTTCTTTTATTAGTAATTAAAGTTTAAGTACAAGATTTAGATGACTCATAAAATTGAAAAGAAAAAGATGAAAAAATAATAAAAATTTAAAGAAATTATATTTAAATATTTTTGTGGAATCAATTGTAAAGATTATTTAGTTTAAATTGATGAAAATAAAATTGGAAGATGGAGTTCATTCATTCTATTGAAAATTGATTATTTATTTATAATTGAATTTAATTCAAAGAAACTAATATTTTTTTTATTTAAAAAAATAAACACAAAATCAAATTAAAATAAGAGTTTTTTATATATATAAAATATATTTTAATTAAAAATGGGAAATATCCAAATTATTGAAAATCATGGAAAACAACAAATGGAATTGTATTCAAATTTAAAATCATTTAATATTCATTTTGCAATTCGTTGTGGAACATGTCCAGTTGTACCAAAAATAATGTATAGAATTCAAAATAATAAAACAAAAATAGAAACTGTTTGTGGTCAAGGACATGATAAAATTAATACAATATTAAAATTTAATGAAGAACAAAATGATTTATTATCAATGTTAAAATGTAAAAAATGTAATTTTGATAGTTTAGAAGTTAATAATCCATTTTATTATTGTCCAGTATGTAATGAATTATATTGTAATGCTTGTAAAAGTGAACATATTCATTTTTTAGAATTAATATCTTTAAATTATTTTGATTCTACTTGTATTGAACATAATAAAATTTTTAAATATATTTGTCTTGATTGTAAATGTAGTTGTTGCATTGATTGTAAAGATGATTACCATCTTGATCATATTTTATCTAGAATTAGAAATCAAAAAATTAATCCTAAAATTATTGAAGAACTTGAAGAAAAAATTCAAAATATGAAAAATGAATTAAGTCATAATAAAAGTGTTATTGATTCTAAAATTATGGAATTACAAAATCAAATTGTTCAAATTCATGATAAATTTGAAATTTATAGTAAAGAAATTAAAGAAGAAATTGCATTATTTAAAAATATTATTGATACTTATAAAAATAAAGAAAAAGAAGATGATTTAAATTATGAAATTATAGTTAATGTGAAAAATTTATTAAATTTTGAACCAATAAAATTTAATTTAGAAAATCTAAAAACAATAGAACAAAAATATGAAAATAAAGAAACTTTTGATGATTATATCCCAAAACAAATAAGTGAAAAAAGAATTGAAGAAAATAAAGATTCAAAAATATTACAATTAGAAAAATCAAATGCCTTTAATTTTGAATCTAAATTTGTAAATTACGTATTAATGTTAAGAGATAATAAATTAGCAATATCATTAGATGAAGAAATCAGAATTTATGAAACACAATCATATTCACTTCAATTAACAATAAATGAATTAAATGCAATTTTCACATTTTTAACAGAATTAAATGATGGAAGATTAATATGTTTATCACAAACTTTTTTTGCAATTATTAAATTTACTTCACCTAAATCTCATCAAGTAGAACAAATAATAAAAGATGTTTATGTTTCATATCTTTTTGAATTAAGTGATAATTCTTTATTTGCATGCTTAAAAGATAGTATTCATATATATAAAAAATCAAAAGAATCAGAAAATCAATTTGAAGATTTCTTACAAACTTTTGATAAAAAACAAAATATTGTTTATGCTATTCAAGTTAAAGAAAAACAAATTGCTTGTATTTCACAATCCAAAAAATCTTTATTTTTTTGGGATTTTGAAGAAGATTCAATTGTTGATGTTATAAAGAATATTAGTATATATTATAGTAAAAATTATTGTAATACTATGACTTTAGTTAATGATAAAGTTTTAGGAGTATGCGGAGGAGATTGTTGTGGACTAATTCTTATAGATATTAATTCTTATCAAGTCATTAAAAGTATTCCTTCTCATGATAATATTATGAGTATTCAAAAAATTAAAGATAATGTTTTTATTACTTTTGAATCTGTTAATATTTCTCCTACTATTGATAATTATAAAAGTTTTATTAGGGAATTTGTAGTTGATAATAATGGAACTAGTTGGAATTGTGTTAATGTTAAAGAAAATATTATTAAAGGAGAAGCTACTTCAATTGTTAAAATGCAAGATGATAAATTAGCTATAAGTTTAACAGATGGTACTTTAATATTTTTGAACTAGAATTATTTTTTTTAATAATCTTGAGTTAAAAAATATTCAATATTAAAATTATTTCTTAATTTAACTAAATTTTACTTTTATATGAAAGAATTTTATATTTTTTATAATATTTGAGAATTTTCCTAAAAAAATATTTTAATTAAAAGCTAAAAAATAAATAAATGTGGACATTCATGATCTTTGTTTTTTACATTTTTAAACTAATTTACAATGATGACATTGAAATAACTCCTACTTTAATTGCTCAAGGTTCACAAGTTCATCTGTCTCAATATTCAAAAGGATATATGCTTATATTTCTGTCTGACTCAAAAATTAATAAATATGTTTATGATTCTAATGGATTATTACAAAATATGACAGAGTGTGGAAAAACTTATAATTATCATTCGTTTTTTTCCAGTATAAATAAAGGAAATAAATTTGTTATTTCAAATAAACAACCAATAGTATTTTCTGATGAAGATAATAATTGTCAAGAATTAAATGGGAATGTTGCTGGATATGGATTAAGATTAGCATATTTTCCAAATGGTTATTTTACTATAGTAACTCGAGATGGTGTAAAAGCAAAATTTTCTCATTATTCTGAAACTTATACTAAATTAGAATATGAACATGAATTTGATGAAAATAATCTTAAATTAGATAATGAGATCTTAGAGGTAATAGGGACAAATGATAATATTCTCCTTTTATTTCATACTCCAAATTTTAGTGGGGAAAATTTACATGTTAGATTAATCAATACATATCAATGGACTATAGTAAATACAATTAGGGTAAATGTTTCGAAACCTACCAATATAAATTTACTTTTTTTGAATTGGGAACCTAATGATTATTATTTAATTATGTATTGCTATACAACTCAAACTGACAATAATTTATTTTGTTCATGTGGATATTTAAAAAAAAATGATCAAAATCAATTAATTTTTGAACCCCAAAACAATTTTGAAATTCTTCAAAATTGTGAAAATGGAAAAAACAATGGTTTTATTTCTTCTTCAATTATTGATAATGATTATCATAAAATTGCAATTGTTTGTAAAGGTAATAATCCTATTTATTTTCATTTTACTATAATGACTTATCATCAAGTACAATATAATGATATTGCCGCAAACACATTTATTGTTGGGATAAAATATAGTTTGAAATTTACGAAGGAAGTTAAATTTCCAAATTTTGCGCCTTTTACTAATAATTATGCCCTTTTTTACGAATATGATGGTAAGGCATGTGTTACTTATTTTTTTTTATATTCATGTAAAAATGGAAATTTAACTAATGCTGAAGTTGGTACAACCATAACTATTTCTTTTTCAGATTATTTTGAAAAAGGAGTTTTAGAAACAAGAGATATGAAATTTAAAATAACTTCAATTCCTAATGAAATAACTATTAAAAAAGATTCAAATTCAATTTCTGCTTCAGATGAGACTGAATATTCTCCAACTCAAACTTTTGAACTTACTGGAAACAATCATGGAACATATGAAATTGAATTTTGTGTTAAAGAAAAAGAAAATATAAAATGTAAATTATCTATTAAAATTATACAAGGTTGTGATGAAGGTTGCGTATGCGATACTAATAATATATGTATTGAATGTACACATGATGATACAAACGAAGAAAATAATTATTATAAGAAAAAAGATGAAAATCCTATTGTTTGTTATAAAGCATCTACTGGATTAAATGGTTATTATATTAATAAAACTAATAAGCAATTTGAAAGATGTTTTGATTCTTGTGAAAGATGTAGTGGACTTGGAACTTTTAGTAATAATTTATGTGAAAGTGGGAAATGTGAACAATATTATTTTGCGGTTGATGGTGATGATAAAGTTAATGAATGCTGGAATAATACTATTAGAGATAATGTTGCTGGTAATTATTTTTTTTATTCAAATAAATATTATAAATGTGATGAAAATTGCTTAAAATGCTCTATTTTAAAATCTAATTGTACTGAATGTAACACAATAAATAATTATTATCCTGTTGATGGAGAATCAAATACTTGCTATGAATATAATAAAGAAGGTTATTATTTTGATAATAATCAATTATATAAATGTGATCAGTCATGTAAAACATGTGAAAACTCTGCTACTAATTGTATTGAATGTAACACAATAAATAATTATTATCCTGTTAATGGAGAATCAAATACTTGCTATGAATATAATAAAGAAGGTTATTATTTTGATAATAATCAATTATATAAATGTGATCAGTCATGTAAAACATGTGAAAACTCTGCTACTAATTGTATTGAATGTAATACTTCTTATTATCCAATAATCAATACAAATTCTCCTTGTTATAATTCTGCACCCCAAAAATATTATTTAGATAATAATTTTTATAAACCCTGCTACTCTTCATGTAAAACATGTTCAAACTCAGGAACTTCAGAAGATAATAATTGTGATAGTTGTGAAGAAGGATATTCATCACAAATTTCAAAAACTACAAATTGTGTTTTAGATTGTAATAAATATTTTTATATCGATAGTTTAGAATCTAATAAATATACTTGTCATAATGAAGATGAATGTCCAAACCTCTATCCTTTATTAGCAGGAATTCAATGTGTAAAATCTTGTCAAGATGATAATGATTGTAATTTGTGTAAAGAAAAAATTTTATATGAATATAATGGTGAATGTATAGAAAATTGTCCAAATGAATATCAAGTAAGTTCTAATGGAAAAAAATGTGAGAAAATTATGGTTCTAGATGATAATAAATGTAATTTTGAAAGATCAACAATTGAAGTTTCAGTTAATAATCTTGATAATAATATTGATGGATTTGCTCAAAATTATGCAACTGAAAATTATTTAATTAAAAATAGTGTAAGTATAATAAATCACATTGATTCATTGTATTCAATTCAAATATTTAAAAATGAAATATGCTTAAATGAAGAATCTTCAATTTCAAAAATTGATTTGGGAAATTGTCCTACTATTTTAAAAGGGAAATTAAATTTAGAAGAAATAATAATTTTAAAAGCAGATGTTCAGAAAACACAAAACAATCAACAAAAAACAGTAATAACATATGCATTTTATTCTCCTTTAGGAGAAAGATTAAATGTGAGTTTATGTTCAGAAGAAAAAATAACAGTAACTATACCATTAACAGAAGAAAATGGAGGTGATATAGAATTAGCAAAAGAAATGGCACAACAAGGAATTGATATATATAATATTGATGATCCATTTTTTAATGATATTTGTTATCCTTTTACTTCAAAAGAAGGTGAAGATGTTTCATTAAATGATAGAGTTCAAAATTATTATCAAAATGTTAGTTTATGTGAAAATGATTGTGAATATAAAGGTGTTAATTTTGATAATGGAAATGGAGAAGTTGAATGTGAATGTACAGTTAAAAGTACTTTTTTAGATAATTTTGATAATGAAATTACAGGAGAAATTTTCGAATTGGTTTCTTCTGCTCAATTTAAAATTTTTCAATGTTATAAAAATGTTTTCAATAAAAATTATTGTAAAAGTAATTTAGGTTTGTGGATTTTTTTTGTTTTTGGTGTTTTTAAATTAATTTTAATTTCATTATATATGAAAATTGGTTTAACAAAAATTAATAGTTATTTAATGAGAAGAATTAAGACTAATTGTCCTCCTGATGAAGAAGGAGATAATAATAAAAATAATAAAATTAATAATGAAGAACATAAAGAGGCTAATCCTCCAAAAAAAAGTGAACAATATTCTCCAGAACAAGATTTTGTAATATATGATTTAGGAAGAAATTCAAGAAAAAATAATAATGATATTAATTATGAAATTTCACAAAATTATATGAATAACAGTTATTCAAATTATAGTCCAAAACAAAATATGGATCTAACAAAATATGATAATTTGAAAACAATAAATATCAATCAAAAAAAGAATTCCTATTATAATGATAATATTCCTATAGGAACTTCAGATTCATTAAGAGAAATAACAAATAAAAAGAATATACAAAAAATAAATCAAAATATAGATATTGATGTTAATATGTCAGACCCTAAAAATTTTAAAAATCAAAACCAAACAATATCAAACACAAACGAAATTTCAGTTTTTAGGGGGAATCCAGAAATATTACCAAAACTTCAAAGACAAAATACAATAATTTTAGAAGAAAATGTGACAAAAAAAATAAAAAAAAAATATACAAAAAGATTTTTAGTAGAAAAAGTTAATGATGATAATATGTTTGATGAAGATGAATTAAATGGAATGAGTGTTGAAGATGCAAGAGAATATGATAAAAGAACATTTTGTGAATTTTTTTGGGAACAATTAATAAAAAAACAAGATATATTAAATTTAATTTTTGATGATGATCCTTATCAAAATGTTCATATAAGATGGATAATATTTATTTTTGAAATTGAATTATATTTTTTTATAAGTGCTCTTTTTTATATTGAAAGTTTAATAGCAAAAAATATACATAAACCAAAAAGTAATTCATTAATAGAAATATTGGTTAATGAAATTGAGAGATTAATATATTCTGAAATAATAAGTATTGTTGTTGATATGTTAACAAAATGTTTAACAGAACCAATTAAAAGATTAAAATTATTAAATGATACTGAAAAATATCAAGAAAGATATATTGAACAAGTTTCAAAAATAACAAAAGATATGAAAATAATGCATATTACATTTATTATTGTTGATGTTGTTTTTTATTTTATTTTTTGGTATTATGTTTCTGCCTTTAGTGCTGTTAAGATTAATTCAAGAAGAAATTGGTTAGAAGGATGTTTAATTACTTTTTCTATTATTCAATTCTTCTCATTTTTCATTTGTTTTCTTTCTGCTAGTTTCAGATATATTGGGTTAAGATGTAGTTGTCTGGGTTTTTTATATGGAATTGGTCAATTCCTTATTTAGGTATTTTTATTGTTTATAAATTTAAATAATTTCAATTTCTTTTTTTTATTTAGAAAAAATAAATTTAAGGAAAAAACATATCACCCTTTTTTATTCATTTTAAATGGAATAATAATATGGAAATATAGAATATTATTTTTGTAAATTTATCCTAAATATATAAATTTTCTATATATTATTTCCATTGGATATAGAAATAATAGTATTAATCCTTCTTTTATTTAAGAATTCAAGAACATTAAAAAATTACAATTTTAAACATACTACACCATTAAAAGGATATAATCATTTAATTTCATCGTATTTATATTTTAAATCTTGTTTACAAAGAAAAATAGTCGCTGAGGTGCTTTTCTCTTTTTTGTTATATTCATTTTTATTTCCAACATTATTAATAACATAAATAATATTATTTGTATTTGTCATATAATAATTCCTTATTCTTAAAATTGATATTCCCAAAAAAAGCAATAAAATTAAATTCTAAATGTCTTTTTTACAACAATATACCCTCTTATGGTATAATAGATATATTTTTTAATAAAAAAGTTTTTATGTAAAATTGAATTTTAGTAAGTATTTTCCCGAAAAAATAATTTTTTTTATTATAATTAATCTATAAATGAATTTAATTTAGATTATTTTATGAAAATTAGTAATATTACTGAATTTGTATTATTAGAAATTATTTTCAATTTTTTCAATTTACAATTAATTTTGTTGAAAAAAGAATTGAAAAACATTAATTATATAAATTAATTCACTCTAAAAAGATAATTTATCTCAAAAAGCTAAAGCTCCTTATTCTTTCAATAAACATTGTTAAAAATATTGCAAATTAAAGTGAAAATGAATAAACATTAAATTATTATTTTTCTATTAAAAAATTTTCTTCAGTCCTTTCAAAGTCTTTACTTGATTATAATTTTAAAATAAAACATGAGTATAAAAGATTTGCTAGATGAAAATACGTTTTATTAATAAGGTGATATTTTTTTATATTATTTATTATTTATATAGAATTCTTGTTTTTTCAACATTCATTTTCAATATTATGCTTATTTCCATATTCAATTATTTGATTTTATCAAAGAAAAATTATTTAAAAATTTTTAAATAATAATATATTTATAAATAAATAAAATTATTTATTTTAATATATAATTAAAAAATATAAAAGATTTTAATCACATTGATTTAAATTTATTTCTTCTAAATTTTCAAAATCACTATATCCACTATATTTACTTTCTGACAATATTTTATTTATATTTCGTGAATTTTTTTTGTTAAGAAGTTTGATACTATTCTTACTTAAACTTTGTGAATTATTCTTACTAATATTTTTAGAATTATTATCATAATTATCTTCATAATTTTTTTTACTTATACTTTTTGAATTAGATTTACTTAAACTTTTACTTTTACTTTCAATAACAATTTCTTCTGGAATATTTCTTTTACTATCAATTTCCACATTATCTGCTTTTTTCGATAATTTAGAATCTATTAATTTATTATCATTGAAATAACTATTAAAATGAAAAGCAGGTTTTGGAATCATTTTTTTCATTTTTATCATTGGTAAACTTTGGTGAATTAAATAATTTTCAGAAACTTCTTTTTCTAATTGCTTTAAAACATTATCTTTTGTAAATGGAATTGTATTTGATATTAATTTATCTTCTTCAATTTGATTTTCAATTAATTTTATATCATTTTCTAATTTCATTTTTTCTTTTAATAATCTTTCTTTTTTCTTTTGATTCATTTCAATTTCTTTTTGAAAAATTTTTTTATTTAATTCTAATTCATTTTTTTGAATATTATATTTTTCTTCTAATTCTTTCCTACTATTTTTTTTTGAAATAGGTCTTGAATTAATAATATTTTCTAAATTTTTAATTTTTATCTCATTATTTTCAATTAATTCTTTATTTTTAACATTATGTGAATGTAAATTATTAAATTTTTTTGAAATTCTTTCAAAATCACTTTTAATAATATTATTATCAGGATTATTATTAATAGGAGAAGATGGGTTTTGTTTTAAAAGTAAAGGAGGCAAATTATCTGCTTTTATTAAGTTTATTTTATATTTATTATTTAATTCTTCATAATAATCAATATTTGAATTTATTGATAATAATTTTTGTAATGATAAAAATTTTGAATCTATTGAATTTGAATATAAATATGATATTTTTTTATGAAATTCAAACAAAAGTTGTTTATCTGATTTTTCCTGTTCAGATTCATCTGGAAGAAATTTTATTATTTTACATAATATATTTAAAAGTTCTTTATTATTTTCTATTATATTTTTTGGTGACAAAATGTTTTTTTTTATATTTATTATTTGATGTAAATCTTGACTTAAACCGAAAACATCTAATATTGGTTTTTCTGAAGAATAAGAAAATGTTTTTTTTGATTTGATTGAATTAACATTTGAATTTTCTATATTCTCAAAATTCATTATATTTTTTGGATTTACAAACTCTTTATTTAAATTAATGATTTTAAAAGTTTTTTGTGTTGAATTTCTTTTAACTGTTAAATTTTTTACTAGTTCTTCTGCATCTTTACTTAAAATTATATTACTATTAGAATTATTATTTGTGATATTTGATAAAATTTTAAGAGATTTTTCTTCAATATTATTTTCTTCTTTTTTTATTTCATTATCACCTAATATTCTGCTTATTATACTTTCTATTTTTGATGAATCTTTTTCTTGTTTATTATTATTTTTTTCTTCTTCTTTTTCTTTTTTTATATTATTTTCTTCTAATTTTGAATTAGTTTCAAAGTCATTATAATATATATAATCTACTTCAGAAGAATCTGTTATAGTTTTTTTTGGTATTACTTTATTTTCTTTTATTTCTTTTTCTTCTTTTATAATATTAAGAAAAGAATTTTGATTGTTATTTATATTTTTATTCTCTTTATCTTCATAGTTTTTTTCTTTACTTTCTTTTTTCATTTCGATACTTTTTTCATAAAATCTTTTAGAATTATCTTTTTTCTCATTTTCAAAAGTATTGACTTTATTATTATTTTCATTCATCTCCTTATTTTCTATATTTTTTTCAGAATTAATTTCATTTTCATTTTTATTGTCCCCGATATTATTTAATGTTAAATTTATTTCCTTTTCTTTTTTAATTTCTGATTTTTTTTTTGAATTATTTTCTGGATTTTTTGTGTTTATTTCACAATTATTTTGATTATTATTGTTTTCTAAATTAAATTCATTAAATCCATTATTTTTATTTTGTTCATCATTTTCATTTTTTATTTCATACTTATTTAGATTCATTTTATTATTTTTCTCATCTAATTGTAATTCAATATTTTCAGTCTCTGTTTTTTCATTTGAAATTTCTTGAATTGTATTATTTTTATATTTATCATTTTCTTTATTAATATTATTATTTTCAGTTTGACTTATATTATCAATTAAATCTTTTTTTCTTTCTTCAATTATTTCTTCTTCTTTTTTTTCATTATCATCCTCATTTAAAAGTTTTGATACATCATTACTTTTTATTTCTGACACTGTTATTTTATCATCATCAAGCCAATTGGGATTATTATTTTTATCTTCTTTGTTATTTATATTTTTTTCTATTTCATTATTAATTTTAATTATTATAGAATTGTGAATTGGAGAATTTGTATCCATTGAATCTTGAAAATTATTAAAGTCATTATATTCTTCATCCTCTTTTTCCATTTAATTTAAAAAAATAATTAAAAATATAAAACATTCCATAATATTTATTATCTCTGTAAAAAATTAATATAATATAAGAATGCAAAATTTATATAATTTTATTTAATAAATTTATTTAGATTAAAATAAATATATATTAGGAAATTAGCCTTTTAATTCTATTTTCATATTTATATTTATTTAAAATAATAAAAATAAGATAAATTAATTAAATATTTTTTCAATTTTATATTATTTTGAAAAAAAGTTCCGTGATGAAACTTTGATTTCAAATTAAAAAATGAAATAAGATATTTCAAATAAATGAATAAAAATCAATTTCTAATTGGTTTTAGTGTCAATATAATTTTTTATACAGAATATTATGTTTTTAAAATATTTATAAATAAACTTATCAATTGAAAGAGAACAAAATAATATGCAAGATATCCTTTTGTTAAAGATATTGATATTGAATAAACAAATCTAAAAAATTAATTTATTAAAATTTTTTTAATCTTCACTATTTTTTCTAAAACAAAATAAATTTCACAATATAATATTTGTAAATAATTTAAGAAAAATATTTCGATCACTTAATATGAAATATTTTTTTAATAACAATTAAATTCAAAAGACATCCATAAATTTCTGAATTTCATCTGATTTAATAATTATTTCTAACAATTTTATACAAATATTTTTTTGATATAAGTCTAAACTATTTAATCAAATATTTAATAACTATCAATTGGTTTGTTATATTTAATAATTAAAAATAATAATATTATTAGAAACATTTTTATCAAAATTTAGTGATAGTGAATTTGAATATTGAAAATCCTTTTAAAATTGAAACAATTAATTTTTACTTTTTTTTTTGCATAAATATATTATCAAGAAAGTAAAAAAATAATGAATTCAAAACTAGATTCATCACCAGAAATTCCAATTTGAAACACTATTATTTTTTGATAATTCGCTGCAAAGGTATAACAATATATTGTTCCTTCTTCGCAATTATTAGAGTAAGATAAACTATTAATCGAAGAATCGCACATTTTTCTAGAATCAATAATATTTAAATCTCCAAATTTATATTCAATTAAATAAATATATCCTTGGTTTGAACCAATCAAAACCTTGTCATCTTTTAATCCTAATAAACATTCAGTTATATTAAAATCAGGCAAAATATAATTCTTATGAATAATTTCATTAAGATTTACTAATTCAAAAACTCTAAAAAAATTAGAAAGAGCCCAAATTACTTTATCGCCATCGATAAAATCAATAAAGCCATTATAACCTAATTCACTAGATTTAACTAATTTTCCGATATCAAATTATAAAATTTAATACCTTTGTTATCACTTACTATTAATAAGCTTCCTCCATAATTAGAATATATTAAAGATTGATATACTAAATCCTCATTATCTTTTGTAATAACTAAACCATTATCTCCATTTTTTGCCTTTTCAAAATTTTATAAATTTATATTATTGCTTTTTTGAAAATTATAAACAGCTGCATATCTAGTTGTATGATCATAATATATTCTTAAACTATCATAACACGATCCTAAATTATTAAATTTTATTTCCCCTAAATAATTTAGGTTATCAAAGGTTTTTTCTCTATTTTCTTCAAATAAATATATTTACAATCTTTCGTTAAAAATAAAGTATAAAAACTAAAAACTGTATTTGTGTACAATAAAGCATTTCTATAAAGTTTTGGAGGTAAAGTTGTTTTTTTTTGTTTATTAAGATTATAGACATTTGTATAATATTTCCATATAAAATAAACATTTTTATATGCAATTATAGGTTTTTCGTTTCCTCTTTCTCCTGAGTTATAAAGTATTCTTATTTGACTTTAATCTTTTTTGGTTGACTCATCCTTCTGAATCAACTAATGAATTTATTAATAAAATATTTATGGAAAAGAAGAAATAATTAAGTGATTTCATTTTTAAATATTTTATTATTCATTATTATTATATATTCATATTTTTCCAGAAATATTTAAATAATTTTGTAAAAATAGTTAAAATATTTTTGAAAAATACCAATTATTATTTTATGAAAAAGAAATTGGAGATTGGGCCCAATCCCAAATAAATAATTTTGAAATTTTGAATTCATTTTTTAATCAAAAATTTATAAATATTTATTCCTATATGAAAGAAATATTTAGAAATATTTCTGTGAATATCTATTTTTAAAGCAAATCAATTCTTCTAATCTAACTTATATAAGAATACTTCAAAGTTTGTTTCCTTCTTTTTTAAATTTATTTTTAAGTTTTT
>JAEEGL010253024.1_pt1 | contig 30484 bp, 27 predicted proteins | sample 9134231 | NCBI WGS metagenome assembly JAEEGL01 (sample SAMN16246548, study PRJNA631951) | gut metagenome | biome: gut microbiome; feature: rumen; material: fiber-attached | host: Bos | place: Iran: Karaj | collected 2018-10 | reverse complement strand
TTCCTTCCTGTTCCTTGAAAAAACCACTGACAGGACTCGTGAAAACGGTCCCGAATATTCATGGGGGTTATTTTGCGAAAACGTCTTTCCGTCACTTGCCGCGCTCGTGCGCGAATGCGATCTTGCCAAGCAGAACGGATTCCATTCGAGGACCCACGGTCTGCCCCGCGACTTCGGCGGCAGCGTGAACGTAAGATACGTAAACGGTGAAAAAATAAGCTTTTCAGACAATCAGTCTCCCATACTCAAATACGATACGGGACTCAAGATATATAGGTTTTTCGATAAGGCACTCAGAGGCAAAAAAGCCGTCTTACCCGAGCTTTCCGATCTTTGCGCGATCGTGTATTCGGAGGAGAGGAAAAACGGCGGATATACGAAAGCGACCCTCACGATAAAGGACGACGGGAGCGCCGTCAACGAAAAAGCCTCGAAATACGATGACGACAAGGTATACAAGAGCGTCAAGGACGTAAGCGCTGAAACGGTATCCGGCATAAAAGAAACGATCCGGACGACCGGCATACTCGCATGGTCCATGCTTCCGAGATCGAAATATTCTTCAAGCGATCCGGCGTCCCTGTCCTTCGTTTTCAAAAACGGCGAGAAGATCACAGTGACGAACGACAGAGAAGTCCCGGACAGACTGAAAGGCGGATTCTTCAACATAACTTTTGAGCTCACGTAAGTCATAGGAGGAACAAATGAAAAAGGCCGCTTTCGTCATGATATTTCTTTTCCTTTTCCTCTGCTTATCTCCCCTCTTCGTCTCCGCGGCAAATGACGGCTTAGGAAAGACGTCCGTGCTGAGCCTTACGTCTTCTGCAGATAAGACGGAAGAGACTTCGGATCTCACGGAAAACGCCGGGGAGCAGGAAAAATCGCCCCTCTCTATCGTCTTTTCGGTGATATTCGTCATCGCCGTTGCAGCCGCCGTTTTCTTCATTCGCAGGCCGAGAAAACGCTTCCCGAGATAAAATAACAAAAAGCCGTGATAAGATCACGGCTTTTTTATCGTTTACGGTTTTTATTTGACCGGGCTTTTAAGCAGTTCCGGCATGAGCTTTTGCGCATCTTTGAAAAACACGCCCGTTTTCCCCGCGTCCGTTTCATTGAAGCTCCTCTCTTCGTTTACGTGTTCAAAGCTTCTGTAAAGCGCGAACGGAACGGGAGAACTTATTCTGTCTCTGAGCTCGCAGGAGGAGGAAAGATCGGAAACGCAGAGTGCGGAGAACTTTTCTCCCGTCGTTTCAAGGAAGCGGAGCACGGGCCCTGCTATCTTATCGTCCGCCTGCTCTATGGAAAACACTTTTCCGAGGACGTCGCCCCTGAGCGAACGTTCCTCCGGCTCTTCAAGATGAATCACTACGAGATCGGCTCCGTCGGAAAACGCCTTTATCGCGCTCTCCGCCGATTTTTTATATCCGGATATACCTTCGGACAGATCACCTGCACGGAGCGCATCTGCTCCCGCAGCCTTTGCAATTCCCGAAACAAGATCCGAATCGGATATGACGACGGCGTTTTTTACCCTGAAAAAGCCGCCGAATGGCGGAAGCAAAACCTTCTTCCCTTCCCCCCAAAGCCAGAAGCCGTTTACCGGCGTCCTTCTGCCCCTGTTTACGAAATGATCTCCCAGCTCGCGTAAGGACCACTCGGTGATCTTTGAAAGCAGTTCCGAATTGCGTCCCTGCGGCATGAAATCTCCGATCTTCTTCCCCGACACCTTGAACGGAGGCGTCTGCACGCCGCCGGCTTCTGCGCCGTGAAGGATGAGAAGAGCGCGGTGTCCCCTTCCCGCGTAAAAATCTATCTTTTCACCGGAGAAGGCGTTTTCCGCCGCGATAAGAAGCTTTCCGGTCTCCTCCGCGGAGATATCCGCGCAGCCCGGGTCGAGCATAACGGCGTCGTCGATTTTGCCGCTTTCCGAAAGAGAGACCATGCTGCAGCAGTAGGCCGCGTCGTCTTCACGCAGACGGACTCCCACGCCCTCCGCCTCGAACGCCGCTCTGCCGGCGCCGTAACGTTCCGGATCATATCCCAAAAGAGACAAGACGGCGTCGGCACGCCGGATCTCCCTTTTTTGACGCACCGTTTCGGCAGTGCCGAGGATACCGTATCTCGCAAGCTTATCCATATTGCGGTGCAGAGCGACCTCAAGCGGGGTCTTCCCCTCAAGCTTACCCATCCCTTTATCGGACATGCCGCCGAATACGAAAACAACGTGTCTCATCTTTTTCTCTCCTTAAAGGACGCGGGCTCACGGCGCCCGAAAAAACGTTTCACTTATTTTATCATCCTTTTTTTCTTATTGCAACTTATTTTACCCGATGATATAATATGATCGTGCCGATAATAACGCCGGATCGAACGGCCGTTCCGATCATGAAACACGGAGGTTTTTTAAAATGAATGAGCGCAATCTTACCATGCTTACCGACTTTTACGAGTTCACGATGGCCAACGGATACCTTGAAAACGGACTTGCCGATACTATCGCGTATTTTGATATGTTCTTCAGAAAAATACCCGACGGCGGCGGATATGCCGTGATGGCGGGCGTCGAACAGCTCTGCAACCATCTCAGCAGTCTTCATTTTTCCGACGAGGATATCGAGTATCTGCGCTCTAAAAAGTGCTTCTGTGAAGACTTTCTCACATATCTGCGCAACTTCAAGTTTTCATGCGACGTATGGGCGGTGCCCGAAGGAAATCCTGTATTCCCCGGAGAACCTCTCGTTACCGTCCGCGGGCCCGTCATCCAGGCTCAGTTCATCGAGACGATGGTCCTGCTCACCATAAATCATCAGAGCCTCATCGCGACTAAGGCAAGCCGTATCGTCCGTGCGGCGCAGGGCCGCCCCGTCATGGAGTTCGGCTCGCGCAGAGCGCAGGGCGCGGACGGCGCCGTCCTGGGCGCAAGGGCCGCCTATATCGCGGGCGCGTGCGGAACGGCGTGCGCGCTTACCGACAGAGATTACGGCGTTCCCGCCGTCGGGACCATGGCGCATTCGTGGGTCCAGCTTTTTGATTCCGAGTACGACGCCTTCAAGGCGTATGCCGACGTATATCCCGACAACTGCATCCTTCTCATAGACACCTTCAACGTTTTGAAGTCCGGCGTCCCCAACGCCATAAGGGTCGCCAAAGAGATACTCGAGCCTCGCGGCAAGCGCCTAAAGGGCGTCAGGATCGACTCCGGAGACATTGCCTATCTCTCGAAAAAGACGCGCGAAATGCTCGACGCCGCAGGCCTCAAGGACTGCAAGATAACCGCCTCGAACTCGCTTGACGAGTTCCTAATAAGAGACCTTCTTTCCCAGGGCGCATGCATAGATTCCTTCGGCATAGGCGAGCGCCTCATCACCTCGAAGAGCGAGCCCGTCTTCGGCGGCGTTTACAAGCTTGCCGCGATCGAAGACAAAAACGGGAACATCATCCCGAAGATAAAGATATCCGAGAACGTGGAAAAGATCACCACGCCTCATTTCAAGCAGATATGGCGTCTCACCTCTCACGAGGACAACAAATACATCGCAGACGTTCTTACACTCCGCACCGAGAGGATATCCACCAAAAAGCCCTACACTATATTCGACCCCACTCATACGTGGAAAAAGCGCACGCTCGTCGGCTTTGACGCAGAGCCTCTTCTCGTCCCCATTTTCAAAAACGGCAAGCAGGTATATAAATGCCCCGACATTGAAGAAGTCAAGCGCTTCTGCAGCGAAAAGCTTTCGAATCTCTGGAGCGAAGTCATCCGTTTCGAGAATCCCCATCCCTACTACGTCGACCTTTCGCACAAGCTCTGGAGAATAAAGATGGATCTGCTTGAAAAATGTTGACTTTTGCCCCTGCCGCGAATATACTTTATTTATAAAAAGACATGCATAAAAGAAAACAAAATACGGGGATAAGGCAGACGGGAGAGCGCGGATCTTTCTTTCTCTCCGCCGCCGAAGAGGAAAGCCTCAGTCCTTGAGCAAGGACTCCGGCGAAGCTTTCAGGCACAAAGGACCGTTCTGCTTACCCGACTTCCGAAAAGAGCTTCTTCCGTAATTATGCGGCAAAAAACGTGCGTTTTTTGTCGAAAAACGTCGGGCGTTTTTGCCGCATGATAAAGGGAGAACGACTCGCCGAAGGAGTAACACTCTCAGGCTGAAAAAACGGGAGACAAACGGCTCGCATCTGTTTGCGACGCCGTTTTTTATATCGTAAATCAGTCAATAATATATAAGTTTGGAGGAAAAACACATGTCTGAACCCAAAAAGACGCCGCTTTGCGCGAGACACGTGGAGCTCGGCGGAAAAATGGTCGATTTCTGCGGATGGTATCTGCCCGTCCAGTATCCCACCGGCATTATCGCCGAGCACAACAATACCAGAAACGCCGCATCGATCTTCGACGTCTCACACATGGGTGAGATCTCGGTAGAGGGAGAGGGCGCGGAAGCCTTCGTTCAGAGCCTTGTCACCAACGATCTCGCAAAGCTTCACAAGGGACGCGCGGTCTATTCCCCGATGTGCTATGAAAACGGCACCTGCGTCGACGATCTCATCGTTTATCCCGGACGCGACGGAAAGCTTTTCATCGTGGTAAACGCCGCGAACGACGACAAGGATTTCGAGTGGATAAGCTCTCACGCTCCCGAGGGCATCAAGGTCACCCATCTTTCCGACAAGTTCGGTCAGATCGCTCTTCAAGGTCCCAAGGCGGCCGAGATAATGGAATCGATCGGCCTTGCCGAGGCAAACAAGCTCGGTTTCTTCGGAGCCGGATATTTCGAGCTCTGCGGAGTCGAATGTCTCATTTCCAAGACCGGCTATACCGGAGAAAAGGGCTTTGAGATCTATATGCCCGCCGAAAAGACGGTCGAGATATGGGATCTGCTTCTCTCCGCCGGCGCAAAGCCCGCAGGGCTGGGCGCGCGCGACACCCTTCGCTTTGAAGCCTGCCTGCCCCTTTACGGCCACGAGATCTCCGATCAGATCAAGCCGAACGAGGCGAATCTCGGCTTCTTCATCAAGCCCGATACCCATGACTTTATAGGCAAGGAGGCTCTTGCGAGCGCACCCGAGCGCAAGCAGGTCGGTCTCAATTTCATAGGAAAGGGCATCGCAAGAAACGGATTCGCGGTCTATGCCAACGGCGAAAAGGTCGGATACGTCACGACCGGATCTCCTTCCCCGACAACGGGTAAGAATCTTGCTCTCGCCATCGTGTCCGCTTCCGTTCCCGACGACGCGCAGTATACGATAGAGGTCCGCGGCAAGCTCGAGCCCGCCGAGAGGATCTCCACCCCCTTCTACAAGAACAGCAAATAATCACAAATAAAGATACGGAGGAAATCAAAATGAGCAAAATCGTCAAAGGTCTTTACTACTCAAAAGAGCATGAATGGGTCAAGGTAGACGGAAACGAAGCCCTTATCGGCATCACCGATTTCGCACAGGACGCTCTGGGCGACCTGGTCTATGCGGACTGCGGTACAGTCGGTTCGGTCGTTGCCGCCGGAGACGCCGTCGCAGTTCTTGAAAGCGTCAAGGCTGCAAGCGATGTCTATTCGCCCGTTTCCGGCAAGGTCATCCGCATCAACGAGGAGCTTGCAGACGCGCCCGAAAAGATCAACGAGGACGCATTCGGCAACTACATCTTCGCCGTCGAGCTCTCCGACAAGAGCGAGCTTGATTCTCTCCTCGACGCTTCCGCATACGAAACCTTCTGCAGCGAGCAGTGATCGAAGGAAAACGCTATGAATTATATTCCTCAAACAAAAGAGGAGCAGCAAAAGCTGCTCTCGGAAGTCGGTATCTCCGACGTTCGCGAGCTTTTTGAATGCATACCCAAAAAAGCCCGCCTCAAAGCGCTTCCGAACCTCCCCGAGGCAATGACCGAGCCCGAGCTCATCGCATATTTTTCCAAGCTCGCCGCGAAGAACCGCCCCGCGGGACTTCTGCCCTCCTTCCTCGGCGCCGGCGTTTACGATCATTACGTTCCCGCCGTCATCGACCACGTCCTTTCGAGGCAGGAGTTTTATACCGCTTATACTCCCTATCAGCCCGAGATATCTCAGGGCACTCTTACGGCGATATTCGAGTATCAGACCATGATCTGCCGTCTTACCGATCTTGACGTTTCCAACGCCGGTCTTTACGATTCCGGTACGGCGGCCGCCGAGACCATGCTTCTTGCGGCAGCAGCCGTAAAGCGTAATAAGGTATGCGTCGCGTCCTCGGTCAACCCCGAGCTCCGAGCCGTTATCGAGACTTACGCCCAGTTCAAGGACATAGCGATAGAGTATCTCCCCTTCGGCTCCGACGGCAAGGTCCGCATAAAGGATCTTTCCGACGCCGCCTGCATCATAGTCCAGAGCCCCAACTTCTTCGGCGTTATCGAAGACCTTCCGGCCATAGCCGAAAAGGCTCACGCTGCGAAAGCGCTCGCCGCTGTCTGCGCAGACCCCATGTCGCTCGCGCTTTTGAAAACGCCCGGCAGCGCCGGCTTTGACGTTGCTTTCGGAGAGACGCAGGCCCTCGGCCTCAAGATGTCCTTCGGCGGTCCTTACTGCGGCTATATGGCCGTAAAAGAGCCGCTCATGAGAAAGCTGCCCGGCAGGATCGTCGGTCAGACGGTCGACACGGAAGGCAGACGCGCCTTCGTGCTTACCCTTCAGGCAAGAGAGCAGCACATCCGCCGTGAGAAGGCGACCAGCAACATATGCTCAAACCAGGCGTTGTGCGCGCTCGCAAATACAGTTTACCTTTCGCTCCTCGGTCCCGAGGGTCTTACCGACGCTGCCACGCAGAGCGCCCTTAAGGCGGCTTATCTCTGCGACTCCCTCTGCAAGACCGGCAAGTTCGAAAAGGTCTTTTCCGGCAAGTTCTTCCGCGAGTTTGCAGTCCGCTGCAAGGCAGATCCCGCAAAGCTTAACCGTGCGGCGAAAAAAGCCGGCTTCGTAGGAGGCTACGAGCTTTCGCGCTCCTATCCCGAGCTTTCGGACTGCATGCTCTTTGCCGTTACGGAAAAGCGGACCCGTGCCGAGATCGACAGCTTTGTTGAAAGGATGGCGAACGTATGAAGCTGATATTTGAAGAAGGCGCAAAAGGGCGCCGCGCCTATTCCATCCCGCCCTGCGACGTGCCGAAGAAAAGCCTTGACACGGTCCTCGGCAAAAACAACGTCCGCACCTCGGCCCTTTCGCTTCCCGAATGCTCCGAGGTCGACGTCGTCCGTCATTTCACCAACCTTTCTCAGCTCAATTTCGCGCTTGATACCGGGTTTTATCCCCTCGGCTCCTGCACGATGAAATACAACCCCAAGATAAACGAGTATCTTTCCCGTCTTGCAGGCTTTACCGAGCTTCATCCCCTTCAGGATGAGGAAGACGCGCAGGGCGCTCTTCAGCTTTACTACGAGCTCGAGCGGGCGCTCTCGGCGATCTTCGGAATGAGCCGCTTCACCCTGCTTCCCGCTGCCGGCGCGCACGGAGAACTCACGGGAATGATGATAATCGCCGCTTATCACCGCTCACGCGGAGATAAGGCGCGCAAGACCATCATAGTCCCCGACTCCTCGCACGGCACCAACCCCGCCTCTGCAAGCATAGCCGGCTTTACCGTAAAGACCATCAAATCGGGTCCCGACGGACTTCTCGATCTTGAAGCGCTCCGCGCCGCGCTCGGCCCCGACACCGCAGGCATGATGCTTACCAACCCGAGCACCCTCGGTCTCTTCGAGAAGGATATAATGAAGGCCGCGGACATGGTCCACAAGGCGGGCGGTCTGCTCTATTACGACGGAGCGAACTCCAACGCCATACTCTGCAAGACCACGCCTTCTCTCATGGGCTTCGATATCGTCCACACCAACCTGCACAAGACCTTCAGCACGCCTCACGGCGGCGGCGGTCCCGGCAGCGGACCTGTGGGCGTCGTCGAAAAGCTCGTTCCTTTCCTTCCCTATCCGCTCATCACCTTTAAGAACGGGAAATACCGTTTCGAGCGCAAGAGCCGCTATTCGATAGGCAAGATGCGTTCCTTCTACGGCAACTTCGGCGTTCTGATAAAGGCATACGACTATATCCTCGCCAACGGAGCGAAGGGCCTCGACGAGGTCTCCACGGTCGCCGTCGCGAACGCCAACTACCTCTGCCGCAGACTTTCCGGCACGATCACGCTTCCTTACGGAGACAACAAGTGCATGCACGAGTTCGTTCTTTCGGGGCAGGATATAAAGGACAAATACGGCGTATCCACACTCGACATGGCGAAGAGACTTATCGAGATGGGCTACCATCCGCCCACGATCTACTTCCCGCTTATCGTTCACGAGGCGATGATGATAGAGCCCTGCGAGACCGAGTCTCCCGAGACTCTGAAGACCTTTGCGGACGCGCTTTTGAAGGTCGCCGCAGAGGCCGCGACCGATCCCGAGCGTCTGCACAAGGCGCCTCAGAACAAGCCCGTAACGCGGCTTGACGAGACGCTTGCCGCAAGGAACCCGGTCGTAAAGGCAAGTCTCTGATCTTTCAAAGCTCCGACACAATTTCAAGGCATGACGGGACCGCGGTCCCGTCATGTTTTTTATTATAAAAAATCACGCTATTCACAATTTGTGTATTTTTTGTCGTTATCTGTCGCATATTGTCGAAAAATGTCGAACAATGTCAAAGTGTAATCAAGAACGATTTTTGTTGTATTTTCAGATGTTCGGCAAAAGTGCTCGCCTTAGTAAGATCTTTCATTTGCATCCGCTCATATAATAAAAAATTCACAAAATGTGCTTGAAAATAAAACAACTTTATTATAAAATCAAATCGGGGTGAGAAGGAATGACCGATTTTGCCGAAAGGCTCAAAGAAATAAGAAAGAAGAAATGCATTTCTCAGAAGGAGCTGTCGGACGCTCTCGGAGTATCTGCGAGCACCGTATCGATGTATGAATGCGGCAGCCGTGAGCCCTCGATCAGGATCATCGAAGGACTATGCCGCGAGCTTGAAGTCACACCTTCCGAGCTGTTCGGTTTCGGCAAGGTATCACGGTCCGAGCTCAAGCTCGCCTTGTTCGGAAGGACCGACGCTTCCGACGGTATGCTGAACGAAGTCCTGTCCTTTGCCGGGTATTTGAGCAGCCGCGGATCGGGCAAATGATCATTCAGCCAAACACAGAAAGGATGCGGCCTTTATGCCGCGCTCTGAAATGACGGACAAAAACGACAAATACGGCTCTGTTACAGCCTTTCCGTTTGATACCGCGCTTTCTGCAGACGACTCTTCTTTCCCTTACGTAAAGGACAGAGTCCGCGGGCTTTTGGATCACGCACTGCTCCGGGCCGACGCATCCTCGGGCGAGATAATCTCTATGTGCGAGGACGCCGAAGCCTTCGGAGCCGCCTCGGTATGCGTAAACACGAACTACGTTCCTCTGTGCAGACGCAAGCTTTCGGGACCAGAATCTCCCCTCATATGTGCGACGGTCGGCTTCCCTCTCGGCGCTTCTGCGACGGCAGTCAAGGTCTTTGAGGCCGAGACCGCCGTAAGAGCCGGAGCCGACGAGATCTGCGTCGCAGCAAACATAGGCTGGATAAAGGAACGTGCAGACGGTCCTCTCATCCATGAGATACAGTCGGTCGTCCGTGCCGCCGGCAGACACGTGTCCGTCAGGCTTGTCATAGAATGTCCCCTGTTGACCGACGACGAGATAGTATATATATCCGGGATCGCCGCGCGGTGCAAGGCAGACGCCGTACAGACATCCGCGGGATACGGCGGAAGAGCCGCATCCGTCCGCGACGTAAGGCTCGTTTACGATTCTGTAAAAGGAAGATGCGGCGTCTGCGCAGCAGGAGGTATAACGGGGCTCAAAAAGGCGGCGGCTTTAAAGAAAGCCGGCGCCGACAGGATATCCTCATCCTCCGCCGCCGCAATAGCCTTTGAAGAGAAGGAAAACGAGCGCAAATGGCGCGAAAAAAACAACAGGCTCCTGCCCGAAGACTTTGACGAGCGCGACCGTCTTTACTCATATACCGCAGAGCGAAGGGCGGCTGTCGCGGATTATTACGAGAAGCACGTAAAACTGCCCTTGAGAAAATTATGGGAACGCGAAATAAACGGTGAGCCCGTGCCGCCCGGGGAACGCGAGGAGCTTTTGAAGTTTGATTACACCCAGCTTGCCTGGGACTACGACCTTGAGCATTTCTGCGATCCCGATCCCTCGCTCATAGACGCTTATATAACCGGCAGAAGAATCCTCGACCATAACGAGCTTCATTACGATCTTACGGTAAAGGACGGCGTATACCATACCTTCATAGCTCCGGCAGAACGTCTTTACGAGCTCGGGAAAAAGGATCTTGAAGCATACGTCCGCGAAAGACGCGAGGAGACAAGGCGCAGTCTCGCGGGAAAAGCCGAAGCTCCAAAGGAGGGCTTTCGTCCCTTCACGCCCGACGATTCGGAGCTTTCAAGGCTCGAGGTCCTCCGCGTCATCGAAAAGATAGAGGAAAGGAACCGCATACTCAAAAAGCTTTCGGAGGAAAAAAAGGCGGAGGAGTTTAAACGCTCAGACCGGGAGACCGCGGAACGTATCGAAAAGGAACGCGCCGAGCGTATGCGCAGACGCGACGCCGTGCGCGATCACGGCGGCGACCCGGCAATGTCCGACGAGTTTGCGGATAAGGTGGCCGACGCACTTATCGCATCCGAAAAGCGCGAGGCTGCCGAAAGAGCCGAAAACCCCGACGGAGTGATCACGGAAAAGCACGTCGATCCCCCGTCGCACGATTACAGATACACACATCCCGAGGAACGCGTGCGTACCGTCGTCACCCTGCCCCCTACCGACGTAAAGAAGGAAAAGGACGGAGAAAAAAAGCCGAAGGGTGAAAAAGGAGACGTTTACGACATAGGCACCGGAAAAAAGCTGTGAGGTAAGCGCATTAAAAGCAGATCCTTAAATCAAAAAGATCCTTCGCGGACGACCGCGAAGGATCTTTATTTGTTTTGACGCCGGAAAAGGGATCGTCAGATGCCCATTTCCTTTTTGACTTCCGCAAAGACCTTGAGCACGAAATCAAGGTCTTCCCTGCTGTGGCCTGCGGAGATCTGAGTCCTTACTCTTGCCTTGTCCTTGGGAACGACGGGATAGGAGAAGCCTATGACGTATACGCCCTTCTTAAGGCATCTTGCCGCAAAGTCTGCCGCTACCTTGGCGTCGCCGAGCATGACGGGGACAATCGGGTGATCGCTCTCGGGAACGGTGAAGCCGAGCTTTTTGAGCTCTGCGCGGAAATATCTGGTGTTCTCGCGGAGCTTTGCGATCAGCGCGTCGCTCTCGCGGACCTGCTTGAGAGCCTCGAGCGAGGCAGCGCAGACTGCCGGAGCGAGGGTATTGGAGAAGAGGTAAGGTCTGCTGAACTGACGGAGCAGATCGACGATCTCCTGTCTTGCGGCGGTATATCCGCCGGATGCGCCGCCGAGCGCCTTACCGAGCGTGCCGGTTATGATATCGACTCTGCCCATGACTCCGCAGTACTCGGGAGTGCCTCTGCCGTGCTCGCCCATGAAGCCTACGGCGTGGCTGTCGTCGACCATGGTGAGCGCGCCGTATTCGTCGGCAAGGTCGCATATGCCTTTAAGATTCGCGATGAAACCGTCCATCGAGAAAACGCCGTCGGTCGCTATCAGCTTTATGCGGCAGTCCTTTGCTTCCTCCAGGCAGCGCTTGAGGTCTGCCATGTCGTTGTTTTTATAACGGAAGCGTTTTGCCTTGCAGAGACGCACGCCGTCTATGATCGAAGCGTGGTTGAGCTCGTCGGAGATGATCGCATCCTGCTCGTTGAGCAGAGTCTCGAAAAGGCCGCCGTTCGCATCGAAGCAGGAAGAATAAAGGATGGCGTCGTCGGTCCCGAGGAACTCGGAAAGCTGACGCTCAAGCTCCTTGTGCTGTGCCTGCGTTCCGCAGATGAAACGGACGCTCGACATACCGAAGCCCCATTTATCGTAGCTTTCTTTGGCTGCCTTGATTATCTCTTTGTTGTCGGCCAGTCCGAGATAGTTGTTCGCGCACATGTTGATTACGCCCTTCTTCTCGGTCGTGTCGATCTTGGAACGCTGAGGAGTGGTTATGACGCGCTCATTCTTATAGGTGCCCGCCTGTCTGGTAGCGTCCAGACGATCGGTGAAGATCTTCTTTACGGAATCGGTCATTTTATTTTCCCTCCCAATCAAGAATTACTTTTCCGCTGTTGCCGGAGTTCATGGCTTCAAAGCCCTTTTCAAAATCGTGATAATCGAATCTGTGGGTTATGAGCGGCTTGAGATCGAGTCCCGCTTCTATCATGGCGGTCAGCTTATACCACGTGTCGTAGGTCCTTCCGTAAATGCCCTTGAGGGTCAGGCCGTTCCAGATTATCTTGTTCCAGTCGACCTCGGAGCTTCCGCCTATGCCGAGCAGAGCTATCTTGCCGCCGTTGCGCATCGAGTCGATCATCTGATTGCGCGCCGCGGCAGCTCCTGACATTTCGAGACCCACGTCGAAGCCTTCGACGATGCCCTGCTCCTTCATGACGGCCGTAAGGTCTTCTCTCTTGGTGTTCACGACGGCCGTCGCGCCGAGCTTCTTCGCCATCTCGAGTCTGTAATCGTTTATATCGGTGACGACGACGCGCCTTGCGCCGTTGTGGCGGCATATGGCCGCTGCCATTATGCCTATAGGTCCCGCGCCGGTCACGAGCACGTCTTCGCCCGCCACGTCGAACGCAAGCGCGGTGTGCGCGGCGTTGCCGTACGCGTCGAAGAAGGCGACGAGCTCATCGGGGATGGTATCCTTGAGAGGAATGACGTTCGTCGCGGGGATGCAGACGTATTCGGCAAAGGCACCGTTCCTGTCAACGCCCACGCCCTTCGTATGTCTGCACCACTGCTCGTTTCCCGCGCGGCAGTTGCGGCAGATACCGCAGACTATATGTCCTTCACCGGAAACTCTCTGGCCGACATGGAAGCCCGTGACGCCCTGTCCGAGCTCCGCTATATGTCCCACGTACTCATGGCCTATCGTCATGGGCGGATGGATATGCTGCTGAGACCACGGATCCCAATTGTAAATATGTACGTCGGTGCCGCAGATGGCCGTCTTGGACACCTTTATCAGCACTTCGCCGAAGGAGGGAACGGGTTTTTCGACCTTCATAAGCTTAAGGCCTTTTCCCGGTTCCGCTTTTACCAATGCATCCATAAGCATAAATTATCACCTCGTCTTTATTATATTCTTCTTTTGGAACTTTTCAAGCATTTTTCGCTCCGTTTCCTTCCCAAAAGTTCTGTTTTCTGTGTATGTCGAACGGCATTTTGTCCATTTTAAAAAGACAAATCAAGTATTTTACAGACTCTTTTTTCCGATTTTGTCCCTTGAAAAAACACACATACTTTTTTTACGAACAATTTACGATTGTGTCCCTCAAAACACTTGAAAAAGTGAGTAAAATCGGATATAATAATCTGAAATATAACGATTTCATATACTCAAATATAAGGAGAAACACTATGTACGAGAAAAAAACGCCCCGCAACGTAAACGTTTCGGGCAAAAAAGTCCTTCTTCGCTGCGATTTCAACGTTCCGCAGAAAGACGGAGCCATAACCGACGACAGACGGATCGTTTCGGCGCTCCCTACGATAAAATACCTTCTTGAGAACAACGCGGCCGTCACTCTTTGCTCTCATCTCGGCCGTCCCAAGGGCGAGTTCAACCCGAAATACACTCTCGCGCCCGTCGCAGCGCGTCTTTCCGAGCTTCTCGGCTTCAAGGTCGAGCTTGCCTCCGACGTTATCGGTGAGAGCGCGAAAAAGGTCAGAGCGGCATGTCCCTTCGGAAAAGCCGTTCTTATCGAGAACGTGCGCTTTGACGCGAGAGAGGAAAAGAACGACCCCGAGTTTGCGAAAGAGCTTGCGTCGGGCGCCGATCTTTACGTAAACGACGCCTTCGGCGCGGCGCACAGAGCGCATGCTTCAACGGAGGGCGTCTCACACTATCTTCCCTCTTACTGCGGCTTTCTGATGGAAAAAGAGATCACCGTTCTCGGCAAAGCCCTCTCATCGCCCGCGCGTCCCTTTACCGCGGTCTTAGGCGGCGCCAAGATATCGGATAAGCTTGCGCTCGTCGAGAACCTTATCGACAAATGCGACAATATACTTATCGTCGGCGGTATGTCCTACACATTCCGCAAGGCGCTCGGCGGCGAGATAGGCAATTCAATCTGCGACGACGAGAAGCTCGACGTTCTGAAGGAGCTTATCAAAAAGGCGGACGGAAAGATAGTTCTGCCCGCTGACGACGTCGTCGCCGACAAGTTCGAAAACGACGCCGTGACAAAGACCGTCCCCGCCGGCAAGATACCGGAAGGCTTCATGGGCATGGATATAGGTCCCAAGACCGTAAAGGCTTTTTCGAAGATCATAAAAGCAAGCAAGACCGTCTTCTGGAACGGCCCCTGCGGTGTGTTCGAGATGCCCAACTTTTCCGCCGGCACCTTCGCGATAGCCAAAGCGATGGCCGAGACGAAAGCGGTCACGATAATCGGCGGCGGCGATTCGGCTTCTGCCGTTGAAAAGTCCGGACTTGCAGACAAGATGTATCATATCTCGACCGGCGGCGGAGCCTCTATCGAGTTCCTCGAGGGCAAAACCCTGCCCGGCGTCGCCTGCCTGGAGGATAAATAATGGACAGAAGATACAGAAAAACTATCGTGGCGGGAAACTGGAAGATGAACATGACCCCGAGCGAGGCGAAAAAGCTTGCCGTTTCCCTTCTGCCTCTCAATTCGGTCCGTACGACGAGCGTGGTCCTCTGCGTCCCTGCGATAGACATACCTGCCGTTTCAAAGGCCGTTAAGACCTCTCATTTATCCGTGGGCGCACAGACCTGCCATTATGCCGAAAGCGGCGCCTTCACGGGCGAGACGTCCGTTTCCATGCTGCGCGACTGCAACGTGAAATACGTTATCGTCGGACATTCGGAAAGACGCCGTCTTTTCAACGAGACCGACACCGACGTAAATCTCAAAGCTCTTGCCGTCCTTGGCGCAGGAATGCACCCGATCGTCTGCATAGGCGAGACTCAGGAGCAGCGCGACGCGGGCGTGACCGAGGAAGTCATAAATCTGCAGATAAAGCTCGCGCTCAAGGATATGACGGCGGCACAGATAAGACGTATCGTCATAGCCTATGAGCCAATATGGGCAATCGGCACCGGAAACACCGCGACCCCCGAGCAGGCCGAGGAGGTATGCTCCTTTATCAGATCGGTCCTGCGCGGCATATACGGAGCGAGGGTCGCCCGCGCCGTTTCCATCCTTTACGGAGGCTCCATGAACGAGAAGAACGCCGCCTCCCTGCTCAAAAAGCCGGATATCGACGGCGGTCTCATCGGCGGCGCTTCACTCTCGGCTGAAAAGTTCTCTGCGATCGTCGAGGCTTCAAAATGATTAAGAACGTTTCAAAAAAGCGCGGATCTGACGTCAAAAAGATATATTACGATTATCTTGAAGAGCTTGAAAGCGATTCGCGTCCTCCCCGCCTTAACGGGAAAGATTCGAGATCGGACGCGCATTTAAAAGGAGAGGTTTATCCCTTCGAACTCAAAGAGCACATCCCCTTTTCCCCAAAAAGCGGCAACGACGCGTCCGCCGCGGAAAAAAGCCGGCTCAGAAAGACATATCTTCTCCTTATAATGGACGGATGGGGCGTCGGTCCCGAGGATCGCTCCAACGCGATATTCCTTGCAGACCCTCTCTATTACAGGCGGCTTCTGGATACCTATCCCAACACTCTTCTTGAGGCATCCGGCGAAGCGGTCGGACTGCCTGCGGGGCAAATGGGAAACAGCGAAGTAGGTCACGCGAACATGGGCGCCGGCAGGATAATCTATCAGGATTTTCTGCGCATAAACAACGCCATACGGGACGGCTCCTTCTATGAGAACAAGGTCCTCTGCGACGCGATAAAGCAGGGCAGCACGGTCCATCTCATGGGCCTTTTGTCCGACGGCGGAGTCCACAGTCACATAACTCACCTGTTCGCGCTTTTGGACCTCTGCCGCAAATACGACGCGAGGGTCCGCGTCCACTGCTTCCTTGACGGCAGGGACGTTCAGCCGGGATCGGGCGTCAAGTATCTCGAAGCGTTGCGCGACAAGCTCGCCTCATTCCCCGATTCGGACATGAAGATAGCAAGCGTTTCGGGAAGATATTACGCAATGGACCGCGACAAGCGCTGGGAGCGTCTTGCCGAGACCTATTACCGCATAACCGGACAGACCTGTCCCGTCACGGTAAAGCGCGACGGCATCTCCCGCGAGCTCGTTTCCGATCCTGTCGAAGAGCTTAAAGGCCGTATCGCAAAGGGCGAGACCGACGAGTTCGTCGTTCCCTTCCTCTGCACCGACGACCCGATCATACCGCAGGACAGCGTGATATTCTTCAATTTCCGTCCCGACCGTGCGCGGGAAATAACCTCCTCGCTTGTCTCCGACAGTTTTGACGGATTTCCGAGAGACCGCGTCATAAAGCCGCATTTCGTCTGCATGACGCAGTATGACGAGAAAATGCCGAACGTGAGCATAGCCTACCCGCCCGAGCACATCAAAAACAACCTCGGCGAATGGGTGTCGGAAAAAGGGCTTTCCCAGCTGAGGCTCGCCGAAACGGAAAAATACGCCCACGTTACCTTCTTTTTCAACAACACGCGCGAAATGCCCTATGAGAACGAGGAACGTATACTCGTCCCCTCTCCCAAGGTCGCGACCTACGACCTGACCCCTGCGATGAGCATAAGGGAGATATGCAGAAAGGGGCTTGCGGCGATACGCAGTCACAGCTTCGATCTCATGGTCGTAAACTTTGCCAACTGCGACATGGTGGGACACACCGGCAGCTTGGAGGCGACGACCGAAGCCGTTAAGGAAGTCGACAAAGCACTCTTCTCGCTCTGCGAGGCGATAAAGGAAGAAGGCGGAGTCGCCGTCGTTACGGCGGATCACGGCAACGCAGACAGGATGCTGACCGACGACGGCAGCCCCTGGACGGCGCACACAACAAACCCCGTTCCCTTTATAGTCACCGACAAGCGGTATTCTTTGAGATCGGGCGGCAAGCTGTGCGACATAGCGCCGACCCTGCTCGAAATAATGGGCATCGAAAAGCCGTCGGAAATGACGGGAGAATCACTGATAATCAAAACGGAAAATCCGTATAAAAAGACAATAAAAAAAGGAGAGAAATACAGAATATGAAAAAGTTCATCGAGATCGTCGACATACTCGGCAGAGAGATAATGGACAGCCGCGGCAACCCCACGGTCGAGGTCGACGTTTACGTTTCAGACGGCGAGCAGGAGTTCATGGGCCGCGCAGCCGTTCCCTCCGGCGCCTCCACCGGCGTCCACGAGGCCTGCGAGCTTCGCGACGGAGACAAATCCCGCTTTTTGGGCAAGGGCGTCCTCACTGCAGTCAACGCCGTCAACGAAGAGATATGCGAGACGCTCCTCGGCTTCAACGCTCTCGATCAGGACGAGATCGACAACGTCCTTATAAGACTTGACGGGACCGAAAACAAATCGAGGCTCGGCGCGAACGCGATACTCGGCACCTCCCTCGCGGTAGCCAAGGCGGCGGCGAACGCCCTCGGAATGCCTCTTTATTCCTATGTCGGCGGCTGCAACGCCAACACTCTCCCCGTCCCCATGATGAATATCATGAACGGCGGCGCTCACGCGACTAACAACGTCGACATCCAGGAGTTCATGGTAATGCCCGTAGGCGCCCCCACGTTCCGCGAAGGCCTGCGCTGGTGCGCCGAGGTCTTCCACAACCTCAAATCCATACTCAAGTCCCGCGGACTTGCCACCGCAGTAGGCGACGAGGGCGGCTTTGCTCCCAATCTCGAGCATGACGAGGACGCTCTCGAGGTCATAGTCGAGGCGATAAAGAAGGCCGGCTACAAGCCCGGAGAAGATTTCAAAATCGCTCTCGATCCCGCAGTCTCCGAGTGGTATAAGGAAGAAAACGGCGGTTATTATCTCCTTCCCAAGGCACAGAAGAAGATGACCCGCGAGCAGATGATAGAGATGTGGGTCGATTTCTGCAATAAGTATCCGATAATCTCCATAGAGGACGGCATGGCAGAGGACGACTGGAAGGGCTGGAAGATGCTCAACGAAACGCTCGGCTCAAAGATACAGCTCGTGGGAGACGATCTTTTCGTCACCAACACCAAGCGCATCGAGCGAGGCATCGAGGAAGGCGTCGCGAATGCCGTCCTTATAAAGCTCAATCAGATAGGCACCCTTACCGAGACGCTCGACGCCATAAAGATGGCTCACAGAGCCGGTTGGACGGCGGTCATCTCTCACCGCAGCGGTGAGACCGAGGACACGACGATCGCCGATCTGTCGGTCGCGCTCAACGCGGGACAGATCAAGACCGGCGCCCCCTCGAGGACCGACCGCGTGGCAAAATACAATCAGCTTCTCAGGATCGAGGAGGAGCTCGCGGACAGCGCCCGCTATCTCGGACTCGACGCGTTCTTCAATCTGAAATAAAATAAACCTTACAGAATAAAAGGCGAAGGGAGAAAAAACATGTTATACGTTTGCCAGCTCGATCATGCGGATATCCCCTACCCGACCCATACCGATACCCCCGACAACGAATACGGCAGAAACAGCACGGTCAGAAGCTCCGGCTGCGGACTCTGCGCCTCCGTCATGATGGCGGACAGGCTCCTTATAAATCCGAACTTCGGTCTTAAGGACGCGCTTGAGCTTTCGTTCAGCACGGGCGCGAATCACGCCTCCGGCACCGATTACAAGCTCTATGCTCCCGCGCTTGCCGAGCGTCTCGGACTCGAGCTCGAGGTGACGAGCGACATCGATAAGCTTGCCGAGTGCCTCAAAACCGGAGGCTGCGCCGTCGCTCACGTCCGTCCTCATGCAAACGGCGAAAAGCCCTATTTCTCACACAACGGCGGTCATTACATCACCGTCATTTCGGTCGAGAGCGACGGCTGCTTCGACGTTCTCGATCCCTCCAACAGACCCGGCAAGTTCGACGATCCCTACCGCAGCGAGATGGTCAAGATGAAGGACGGCATAGCCGTCTGCAAGCCCGAAGCGCTCGTCAAGGACGTCGAGATGCTCGAAGGACGCGGCTTTTATCTCTTCAAGCGCAAATGAGCTTTTCAAAAAGGCGGGGAGAATCGCTCTCCCCGCTTTTTTTGTAATTGACTAAACCGAACGCGTAATATATAATCATAGATACTTATTTTTATGGAGTGATCATTATGTCGGAAGCACTTAATAAAGCCATCTCCGCACTTGAAAAGGTCCGCAAGACTTCCCCTTACTTCAACGAAGCCGGCGTTCTTCCCGATAAAAGCGATATCATTTCTGTCATCGACCGCCTGCAGAAGGTCATTTTCCCGGGTTATTTCGGCAAAGCCGACGGTTATTTCATCGGTTGGACACTCTCGAGCGTCCGAGAAAGCCTTATAAAGCAGATAAACGCGGTCGGAACGCTCAGCGAGCAGAAGATCGACGGCGAGAAGATCGCCGACGCCTTCATAGAGAAGATACCGGAAATACAAAGCGCTCTCCTTCTCGATATCGACGCTTTCTTTGAGGGAGACCCCGCCGCCGAGAGCCCCGAGGAGATAATCTTCTCATATCCCGGCTTTTACGCGATATTCGTTTACAGGCTCGCGCACGAGCTTTACGAGCTGCGCGTCCCCTACATCCCGAGGATAATGACCGAGCACGCGCACAGTCTCACGGGCGTCGATATAAACCCGGGCGCAAAGATAGGAAAGTCCTTCTTCATCGACCACGCTACCGGCGTCGTCATCGGTGAGACGACTGTCATCGGCGACCGCGTCAAGATATATCAGGGCGTGACCATCGGCGCTCTTTCGACTCGCGGCGGACAGTGCCTGCGCGGGCACAAGCGTCATCCGACCATAGGCAACGACGTAACGATCTATTCCGGCGCCACGCTGCTCGGCGGAGACACCGTGATAGGCGACGGCGTCACCATCTCGGGCAACGCCTTCATCACCAAGTCGGTCCCGCCCGGAGGCCGCGCGTAAAATCAAGATCAAAAAATAACGGGAAACCGCATTCTCTGCGGTTTCCCGTGTTTTATGCACTAAAGACTCAGATGACGTCTTTTTTAAGAACGGCGTAATTATGCGTATCGTGGTATCCCGAGGCGTTGTAGAAGCTTTCGCGCGACATACCCTCGTAGGACATGCCTACCTTGCGAAGGACGGTCCCCGCCGCGGGATTCCTGACCGCGTGGGAGGCGTATACCCTGTTGAGTCCCTTTTCCTTGAACAGGCACTTGATCACCGCCTCGGCGGCGTCGCTCGCAAGCCCTTTGCAGCGCTTAGACGGAAAGATAAAAAGATCGAGCCTCGCGCTTCTGTTCCTTTCGTCGATGAGCAGAGACAGATAACCTGCTTTTTCTCCCGTCTCCTTTTCATCTATCGCGTAAACCTCGCTTTTCGGATCGAAATAGCAGGACGTATCGGCAAGCGGGCAGGCGTCCTGAGGCATATCCTTTTCAAGGACTTCCCTGTTTCCCTCTCCTATACCGAAAAGCAAACTGACCGAGGTCTTTTCTGTGCTTATCATGCTCATTTATCCTCCAAAAGTTTTTTGTCTTCTTTAGATAAAACAACCTTTTCAAAAAGATCGGGGCGCCTTTCCTTCGTAATGAGCAGCTGTTCGCGGCGGCGCCATTTCCTTATGTTCTCATGATGCCCGGAAAGAAGTATCTCGGGGACAGGGACGCCGTGCCAGTTTTCGGGCCTCGTATACTGAGGATACTCAAGGAACCCGTCAAAATGGCTCTCATCTTCAAATGATGCCCTTTCGGAGAGGACGCCGGGCACCATGCGGCAGACGGCGTCGGTCATCGCGCAGGCGGCTATCTCACCGCCGGTAAGGACGAAATCGCCGAGAGAGATCTCCTCATCCACGCATTCGTCGACGAAGCGCTGATCTATTCCCTCGTAATGCCCGCAGATGATTATGAAACGCTCAAGCGCCAAAAGCTCCTTTGCCTTGCTCTGTGTAAAAGCCGCGCCGCGCGGAGAGGTGAGTATCGTCCAGACTTCCTCGCCGTTTTTTACGTCGGTAAGGCAGTTATAGAGAGGCTCGCAGAGCATTATCATACCCTGCCCGCCGCCGTAGGGATAATCGTCCGTCCTTCTGTATCTGTCGGTGCAGTAGTCCCTTATGTTATGGCACCTGATATCCAAAAGTCCTTCTCTTCTTCCCCTGCCTATCATGCTCTCGGACAGAAAGCTGTCGACCGCCTCGGGAAAAAGAGTCAAAATATCAATCTTCATCGGGATAAGACCCCTCTATCGTGCGGACAGTGACCGTTTTATCCTTCAGACTCTTTGAAAGGACAAACTGCGGTATGTCCGGCAAAAGCATGGTTCCCTTTTCGGTCTTTATCTCGAGCAGAATGCCCGACGGAGCCTCGGAAACGCCCGCGACGCTGCCGGTGACCCGTCCGAAACGCTCGTCAAACACCGAAAAGCCGACAATCTCGCTGTAAAAAACGCGGCCCTCGGGCATATCTATATCCTCACGCTCGGCAAAAAGTGTCTTGCCCTTGAGCTTTTCCGCCGCCGTCATGTCTTTTATCCCCTCGAGACGGAGAAGGACGTGACCCGCGTGTGTCCTCACACCGGTCACGCCGTATCTGACGCCGTCGGCGTAAACGGCACGGATGCGCCCGAAAAAGCCGTCGTCGCAAAAGGACCTGACCTTAAGCTCGCCGGTTATGCCGTGGGTGTTCACCGCAATGCCGCACTCAATTTTCATCTGTCGTCATTCGCGTTTCTTCCGGGCGTGAACGTGGCATACTTGACGCCCTTGTCGTCAAACGCCTTTACGACCGTTTCCTTGAGCTCGGGCTTGAAGGAAATGATGTATTCGTGCGAATAGGTATGGACGCGAAGACGGAAGCCCTTTTCGTTCTCAAAATCTATCGCGTAAAACTCCATGTCGGAAAAGGGCACGTTCTTCCCTGCGGAGATTATGCCGTCGGTCCCGAGGCCGCTCTTGACGAAAAATCCTATGATAACGAAGAGCGCCATCCCGCAGGGGGCTATGTAGGGATATTTGAAGGCTGAAAGCTTTACGAGTATGAGGACGCAGACGATGACGCAGAGTATCACGTTCGCCGCGACCCTGCCCGACGCCTTTCCTTCGACCTTTACCTTGTTGTTGAGTCCCAGCGCAAAAAGCTCACGGACTATAAGGAAAAGGGCTATTAGGGACGCCGCGATGTCATAAACCGACATTGAAGAAACAAAAGACGACATTGATATCAACTCCCGCAGCGGCGCAAAAAGCGCCGAAGTGTTTTTATTTTTCGGTTATTATATCATACGGAGATAAAAAAATCAATCTCGGAAAGCTTCGTATCATCATACGGCATCCCGCCCGTCCCCCGCGGCCTAATAAGGAGCTTTTTTGACGATTTGTTCAAATCCTTCTTCTTTTATTTGATTTTTTCGCACCTTTTTGCTATTGATTTTACTCACTGTATGTGATATATTGATTAAGATAAAAGACAAATTATTTAAGGGGGTAACCAAAAATGCCAAAAATAATCACCTCGAAAGAGGCGGCTGCCCTTGTTAAAGAAGGCAGTTCAGTAATGTTCGGCGGCTTTGTCGGCTGCGGAACCGCAAAAAAGGTCGTTAAAGAGATCTGCAATCTCGGAACGAAAAACCTCACCATCTTCTGCAATGACGGCGGAAGGATCTATCCGGACGGCACCTTCTACGGCGTCGCGGAGCTCTTCCACAATCATCAGATCAAGAAGTTCTATGCGACCCACATCGGCATCAATCCCGAAGTCGGCCAGCAGATGAACGAAGGGACCCTTGAGGTCGTCCTTTGCCCGCAGGGCTCTTTCGTCGAGATGATCAGAGCCGGCGGCGCGGGCCTCGGCGGCGTCCTCACTCCCACCGGTGTCGGCACCATTACCGAGAACTATGAGTACGTATATCAGAAGATCAATCTCGGCGGAAAAGATTATCTGCTCTTAAAGCCCTTCACCGCCGATTTCACCATAATCGAAGGCTACAAGGTCGACAAGAACGGCAACGTATGGTACAAGGGCACCGCCCGCAACTTCTGCCCCATGATGGCGACCGCAGGCAGGACGGTCATAGTCGAAGCCGAGAACCTTGTCGAGCCCGGCGAGATCGAGCCCGAAAACGTCGTAACGCCCGGTTCTTTCGTTGACTATATCGTTTATGACGGAGGTAACAAATAATGGATAAGAACGAAATAAAAGCCTTTATTGCCAAAAGAACGGCTCTTGAGCTCTCCGACGGAGACGTCGTGAACCTCGGCATAGGTATCCCGACTCTTATCCCGAATTATCTCCCCGAGGGAGTCAACATCATCCTTCAGGGCGAGTGCGGCATGCTCGACGCAGGCCCCACCCCCACCCCCCGCGAAGCCCACCCCCGCCACGGTGTCGACGCAGGCGGCTGGCCGGCGAGCCTCAAGAAGGGCGGCGCTTTCTTCGACAGCTCCACCTCCTTCGGCATGATCCGCGGCGGTCACGTCGATACCACCATCCTCGGCGCTCTCCAGGTCGATGAGAAGGGCAACCTTGCAAACTGGATAATCCCCGGCAAGATGGTCCCCGGCATGGGCGGCGGCATGGACCTCGTGGTAGGCGCAAAGAAGGTCATAGTCTCCATGGAGCACACCGTCAAGGGCAACCCCAAGATCCTTAAGGAATGCACCCTGCCCCTCACGGCGGTCAACTGCGTTGACCTTATCATCACCGAAATGGGCGTTATGGAAGTTACCGACAAGGGCATCGTCCTTACCGAGTACAACCCCGAGTTCACGCTCGACGAGATCAAGGCCGCAACGGCAGCCGATCTCATCATCAGCCCGGACCTCAAGAAGATCGTGTTCTGATAACCCCTCTCTCTTTTCCGTAAATAAAAAGCGGCGGAGCAAATGCTCCGCCGCTTAAATTATACTGTCCGTATTATTTCCCGAATACAGCAAGGCTGTTGAACAAGAGCAGGATCATAAGGAATCCGAAGTTGAACGCCGAAAACTGTATTATGTATTTCAAGGTGTTCTTCTTATAATGTCTCGTGTATTCGCGGAAGGTTATGAGGCTCGCGAGCGACGCTATCAGCGTCCCCGTCCCGCCTATATTCACTCCGACCAAAAGCTCGGGATAATTGTTCGTAAATTGCGAAAGAAGTATCGCCGACGGCACGTTGCTTATCATCTGGCAGGACAGCGCGCTGACCAGAAGGGTGTTTTTCGAAAGCAGCGAGGAGATGAAATCACGCACCGGCTGTATGCGCGCCATGTTGCCCGCAAAGACGAAGAAGAAAACGAAGGTAAGAAGCAGAGGATAATCGACCTTTTTGAGCGCCGCCGGATCGGAAAGCAGGATGAAAAAGGGCACTATGACGAGTCCTATCCAATAAGGGACGATGCGGAAGACGATCACTATAGAAAGCACGAACAAAAGGATGTAAAGAGTCGTCTTCGCGGGAGGAAGGTCTACCCTTTCCTCCGGGATGGATAAAGGCTCCGGCTTTACGAATATCACGCAGCAGAGTATGATGAGCGTGACCGAAAGCAGAAAGGACGGCGCCATGATGCGGATAAACTCTCCGTCGGGTATGTTGTATTTGCCGTAAAGGTAAAGATTCTGCGGATTTCCGAAGGGAGTGAGCATCCCGCCGAGGTTTGCCGCTATGTTCTGCAGTATGAAGGTGACCGCCATGTATTTTTCCTTGCGCGTCTCGCTCAGGACGATATATCCGAGCGGGAGGAAGGTCAGCAGAGCCATATCGTTGGCTATCAGCATCGAGCCGATAAAGGTTATACAGACGAGCGCCAGAACGCTCATCCGGGCGTTTTTGAACATGCGGACCACGCTGTGCGCGAGAAGATAAAAGAATCTTATGTCCTTGAGCGCGCAGACGACAGAGAGCACGCAGAAGAGACAGGACAGGGTCTTAAGATCGAAATAGCCGGTATATTCCCTGTCGATATGAACAAAAACAGTAGTCACGACGGCTGCGGCAAGCGCGACGAACATCACCGCGTTCTTCTTGGCGAAGCTGAGCACCGCGCCGTCCTTATGATGCTTTTCCGTAGTATGCCTCCGAACATGAAAGCTTGCGCTTCCGATTTTCCCGACCCATTATACTCTCGCGAAAAATCAAAATCAACTGTTTTTTCAAGGTCTTTCATAGTTTTTTCGACAAACGCCGAAAAGGCAGAAAAAAACCCGTGCATAAGCACGGGTCAAGGTCGCTTTTTTTACTTGGTCTCCATATTGTAACGCTTTTTGAATCTGTCTACGCGTCCGCCGGTGTCGACGAGCTTCTGTTTACCGGTAAAGTACGGGTGGCAGTTGCTGCAAATTTCAACGCGTATATCCTTCTTGGTCGAGCCTACCTGGAACTCGTTTCCGCAGGCGCACTTGACCGTCGTTACCTGATATTTCGGATGGATTCCCTCTTTCATCACTTTCACCTCGCCTAAGTCATATTTTTCGCAAGGTTTATAATATCATAATTGTAAACTAAATGCAACATTTTTTTTTAAGAGCTATCAATTTTTTCAAAACGGTTGACTTTTACCCCAAAACAGCGCATAATTAAACGGTATTCAAAAGCAAAAGGATGGTAAAAATGGCTAAAAAGCAAACGACAAAACAGCCCTCCGGACAAAAGGGCATTATCGCGGCGATAATAGTTTTCGCCGTTCTTCTCGTACTTGTTACGGGATATTCCATCATCCGCTACGGCACCGGCATACTGCAGCGCAGCACCGCCGCCGTCACCGTCGGAAATCAGAAGATCACCGCAATGGATTACAGGATCGTTTATGCCGACACGAGAGGAAGCTTCCTTTATCAATACGGATCGCTCCTTGAAATGTACGGCGTCGATCTGTCGACCATAGACTCGCAGACCTGTCTTTTTGACACGAGCATGTCCTGGAAGCAGTATTTCGTCAACCAGACCCTCAGCTCGGTCCTCAACACCGCCGTTCTTCTCGACCTTGCCGAAAAAAACGGAGTCACTCTCTCCGAGACCTCAGAGATAAAGGTAGCGAACTACATCCAGAGCATCAAGGACGCCGCAGCGCAAGAGGGCATTTCGGTCAAGAAATACCTCAGCGAGGTCTACGGAAAGAATACCACACTTGCAGACGTGGAATCCTCCGTCCGCAAGACCTATCTCGCAAGTGACTATTACAATCTCGTTTACGACGGATATAAAGACGCGATCACCGACGATGAGATAGCGGAGTATTACGAAGAGCATAAGGACGCATACGATTATGCAGAGCTCTACTCTTTCCCGATAAAATACAGGTCGGACGACACCGACACTACCCTCCCCACCGTGAACGAAGCGCGGAGCAAGGCGGAGGAGATACGCGAAATGGTCACGGTTTCCAATTTCGATTCCGTCGTCAAAGGATATGCTGACGAGGACTTTAAAACGGCATATAACGGAAGCTTCGCTCTTGCGGACGACACGCCGGAGAGAGAATGGATCACCACAGAGGCCCAGCCCGGAGACAAGCAGGTCCTCACCGACGACACCAATCACGAGTTCCACGTCGTCATCTATATAAGGCGCTACACCCCCGAGGAGCCTACGGTAAACGTCCGTCATATACTCATCGAGACCGCAGAGCTTCAGGAGATCCGTTCCGAAGCGACTATGACCGAGCGCGCACAGATCGAAGCCGCCAACGCGGCGGCGGAGCTTGCGAACGCTCAGGCAAAGGAAAAGGCGGAAGCACTCCTCGCACAGCTTAAGGGCGCCGGCGAGGAAGCCTTCATCAAAGCGGCGAGAGAGAACTCCGCCGACACCGACTCTAACGCCGAGGGCGGTCTGTATGAGGACGTTACCAAGGGCAAGATGGTCGAAGCCTTCGACGAGTGGATCTTCGACTCAAGCAGACAGCCCGGCGACATGGACATCGTCGAGACCGAATACGGTTACCACGTCATGTATTTCATTTCAAAGGGCGACTATGAGTATAAGGTCTCCATAAGAAAGACCCTTACGGACAGCAAGTATCAGAGTTTCATAGATCTTAAGGCCGAGGAAGCCGACTACAAGGTAAACGAATACGGCATCTCGATAATCTGAACCCCTTATAAAAAGCATCTCCCTTCCGTGTGAACGGAAGGGAGTTTTTTTATGCCGAGCTGATTATTTGAGCATGAAGCCGATGGCGTTCGAGGTGGCCGATCTTCCCCAGAAGCCCTTGTTGTTGCCCGTCTTGAAGGGCAAAAGCTCCTCCTCAAGCTCGGGTATTTCGGTCACGGCTCCGGTAAGATAATCCTCTATCCTTTCCCTGCAGCTTTCGACGCGCCTGAGCAAGCCGCCTATGCGTATGTCCTGAACGTCGAAGCCGAAAGGATTGTCGTCTGTAAACCATCTTTTCTTATGCGCACTGTAAAAAACGTTTATCCTGAGCGAAAGCTCCATAAGCTCGGACAAAAACCCCTTGAGCGCCTCTTTGTCCTTATTCTTATACGCTTCCCTGAGCCTCAGTCCGATGTCGCTCTTGAGCTCGAGCACGCGGGCGAGCTTTGCATATACGTCGTAAAGATAACCGAAGTCGCCTCTCTCCTTTTGGTTCTCTATGCTTTGGGCAAGAGCGCCGTAGAAGGTCCTGTCCTCAGAGGAACAGAAAACGTCGTAAACTCCGCTCAGCACGTCGTTGTAGAAAACGTACTTGGACGGATTCCTCATGTGCTTTCCGCCGGGATAATCGAGCTTGTCGAAGAGCATGAAGCCGTCGAAGTCACAGCCCGTAAGCTCGCGGAACCTTTTCTTTACGTCTTCTTCGTCGTCGTTGCCTTTTGCCATCTCCGCGGCGGCGCAAAGGGTCGGAAGCACGGCAAAGGGCGAGCACTCGCCGCCGTCGTCTCCCCATATGGTGAGGAAGACGCCGTCCACGCCGCACTTGTCGCAGGCGGAAAAGGCCGCACGGGTGTTTTTTATGCTCATGGCGTTCGTCGGCGCAAAGCCGTTCCACGTCCACGCACCGCCGGCAAAATAGACCTTTCTGCCGAAGAGCTTGTTGGTCTTTATAAGTCTTTCGTATCTCTCGGGGTCGTCGGAATAATAGTCCCAGTAAACGAGCGAGATATTATCGGGAAGCGCCGCCTTCTCGGTTATCTTGGAAAGATCGGCGACGGCATACTGGTTCTCCGTATTCATGGCGAGCTTGCAGAACATGTCGCTCCAGATCATGGGCTCAAAGCCGTATTTCTCCGCGATATCGCAGACGGCGTGGAGGTGCTCGTTAATCACGTCGAATCTGTCGCGTGCGCCGTGCTTGTTTTTATATTTTCCCGTGCCGACACGGTAAGCCTCATCCATGCCTATATGTATCTTGCGGGACGAAAAAGCCTTTGATATGCTCTTGAACATATCCTCTATGAGCTCATAGGTGCGCGGCTCGCCGACGAGGAGTATATCGTCGCAGTCGTTTATATCGGAATATTCTCCGTCCCATCTGAACATGCAGTTGAGATGCGCCAGGGTCTGTATGCAGGGCACGAGCTCTATCCCTAAGCCCCGGCAGAATGCGTCTATCTCTTTGAGCTCTTCTATGGAATATCTGCCCCTGCGGTATCCGAAGAAGGGCTGTCCCTCTACCTCGTAGGTGTCCTCGGTGTAGAGCATAAGAGTGTTATACCCCATTTTGCTTATCAGCGACGCAAATCTCTTGACCGCATCAACGGTCATGACGGCGTTTCTCGAGCAGTCGATCATGACTCCGAACATTTTGTCCATAAAAGCCCCTCCGATCCTTTATCTTAAAACTCAGGTGTTGCCCTCGTATATCCTCGCGCTCTCGCCCCAGGGATGATAACCGGTGCCGATGTGCTTGAAGCCGAAATGCTCGTAATATCCTATATGTCTCGTGGCGATATATACCTTCTCATAGCCCGCCTTCCTGGCGTCCGCGCGCGCATAGTCGAGCAGCACGGCGCCGAGTCCCTTGCCGCGCTTTTCGGGAGTAATGTAAACGCTGCATATCCAGGGCGAGAGATCCTGCCGGCTTATGTAATCGTTTGTGATGAGCCCGGCACAGCCGATTATCTCGTCGTCCTCTTCGAGCAGATAGTATCTCGGCAGGAAGGACTTGGTTATCAGGCTGTATGAGATGGCATTCTCGATCGCCTGTCTGTTCTCGTCGTTTCCCCAGACCTTCTCGAAATACTTCACGGCTGAGGCCTTGTATTCCGGTTTCTCGCGAACTGAAATGATATGCATCCTCTCACTCCTTAACTGAAATGCCGTTTTAAAAACGTCCCCCGCTCCCATGGTGAGCACGAGATCGCCTTTTTGAACGTTGTTTTCTATCCACCTTGCCGCCGCCGAAAGACTGCCCGCCGCGACCGCGCCCTCTATCCTGTCTGCAAGGGTCTGCGCGGAAATGCCGAGATCGTCGGTCTCTCTTGCGGAGTAAACGGGACAAACGCAGACCTTGTCCGCAAGCGAAAGAGCCTTTGCGAACTCGGGCAGCAGTGCCGCCGTTCTCGAATAGGTATGAGGCTGGAACACGCAGAGCACTCTGCCCTCCGTGATGCTCCGCGCCGTTTTGAGTGTGGCTTCTATCTCGGAGGGATGGTGCGCGTAATCGTCGAAGACCTCCGCGCCCATATAGCTCCGTATATGCTCCATCCGCCTCCCGACACCGCAGAAGCCGGCTATCGAGGAGCTGAACTTTTCACCGTCTATTCCGAGGACGTAAGCCGCGGCCGCCGCCGCGAGAGCGTTGAGAACGTTATGCTCTCCCGAAACGGGCAGCTTGACCGACGCCCATTTTTTACCTTTGAAAATTACGTCGAACTCGGGCGTGCCCGAAAGTCTCACGTTTTCGGCGCGGAAATCGCATGAATCCGAAAGCCCGAAGGAGACCTTTTTCCTGTCCACTCCCTCGAGAGCGCGGCAGGCGTTGCCGTCGTCTCCCCTGTAGACTATCGTGCCGTTTTCCGCGGTCTTGAGAGCGAACCTGCGGAAGGATGAAATGACGGAGTTTATATCGGGGAAAAAGTCTGGATGGTCGAACTCTACGTTGAGTATGACCGAGACGGAGGGGTTGAAGCTCAAAAAGGAGTTTTTATATTCGCACGCCTCGGCGACCATGAGCTTTTTGGAGCCGACGCGCACGGTGCCCGAAATGGCAGTCATCTCACCTCCGACCATTACGGTCGGGTCGAGCTCCGCGTCTATGCCGAGGGTGGCGAGCATTGCCGTCGTCGTGGTCTTTCCGTGGGTCCCGGCGACGCAGACGACCTTTTCGTAATCGAGCATCAGAAGCCCCCACGCCTCCGCGCGCTCCATGACGTAAACGCCCTTTTCACGCGCCGCGAC
>JAEEGL016566037.1_pt1 | contig 30488 bp, 32 predicted proteins | sample 9134231 | NCBI WGS metagenome assembly JAEEGL01 (sample SAMN16246548, study PRJNA631951) | gut metagenome | biome: gut microbiome; feature: rumen; material: fiber-attached | host: Bos | place: Iran: Karaj | collected 2018-10 | reverse complement strand
GATGATGTATCTACTAAAATATATTCATCATTCATTTTTAAATCTATTAATCTACTAGTTTGGATTTTATCACTTATAATAACTTCCATATTAAACTTATTATTTATTATTTTATTAAATTTATAATAATCATCATATTTAATAAATCCAAACTTTATTAATTCATCATATAATATACATTTATCTTTTATAACTAATTTTAGATCTCTCATAAATATCACATAATTATTTTAGCATATAAAAAGAAATATAGTTTAATATATTTCTTTTTTCATAACTTATACCTCCTTATTACCCCCTGTAATTCAAAAGATTTTGAATAAAAAAATATAAGCAGGCACTACCAATTTAGATAACGATTAACTATTATAATAATAATTTTTTTATTTGCGATAACATCGACAAATGTTACCAAAATAAGCCATAAAAAAAGAAGCCATGCTTCTTTAGTAATATAATCTTCCACCTAGAATTATAGCAAGTAGTATATAAAGTACTATTACTAAGAATACATAGTTGGAATTATTGTCATTTGAATGACATTTATTTGAACAGTTCATTTTATTCCTCCTTTATATAAATTAAATGTAAGCTCCTACAATTATAATAAGTAATATAAATAATACTAATATAATAGCGGCGCCGATTCCATTATTTCCACAATTCATAGTTCACTCCTCCTTTATGTCTATTCATTTATAATTTATGGTTAATATTTTTAAATGTGAGTGCTTAATTTAATTGTATTTATATCTTCATTTTGTTATAATACTCTTTAGGAGGAAAAATGAAAAAATATTTTATATTATTATTATGTGTATTATTATTAACTGGATGTGGAAAGGTTAAGCTTAAAGATGGTAGCGAAGCTGTTGTTTCTTTTAAAAAAGGTAAAACCACTTATAATATAACTGCTGATGATTTATATGAAAAGTTAAAAGAAACATATGGATTACAAGCTACTATTAGAATGATTGATACTTATGTATTAGAAACTGAGTTTAAAGATTATATTGATGATGCTAAAAAAGAAGCTGGTGAATTAATTAAGTATTACTCTGAAATGCTTGGAGGAGAAGATAAATTACTTGATTATGTTAAACAAAATTTTGGTTACTCTGATTTAGATGGTTATAAAGATGCTTTATATTTAAGTGTTATGGAAACTCATTCAGTAAGTGAATATGCAAAAACATTAGTAACAGATAAAGAAATTAATAAATACTATAAGGAAAGTATTAAGGGAGACGTTGAAGTATATCATATTCTTGTAACACCTAAAGTTAAAGATGATATGACTGAAGAAGATAAAGAAAAGAAAGAAAAAGAAGCTAAAGAAACAGCTGAAAAGATTATTAAAGAATTAAATAAAGCTGATAATAAGTTTGAAACATTTAAAAAATTAGTTAAAGAATACACTGATGATGATTCAACTAAAGAAAAAGATGGTAATTTAGGGTTTATTAATTATGGTGATCTAGGAGAAAGTTATGATGAATTATTAGATACTGCTTATACACTAAAAGATGGCGAATACAGCAAAAAAGTAATTGGAACTGAACTTGGATATCATGTAATATATCGTAAGAGTATTAAAGATAAAAAAGCATTAAAAGATGTTAAAGATAAAATAATTGAAACTTTATCAGAAAAGAAAATAAATGAAGATAGTGATATATCTGTTAATTCAATTAAATATTATAGAGAATTATATAATATGAAAATAAATGATTCTGAATTAAAGAGTCAATATGGAATTTATTTAAACAATTTATTAAATCAAAAAGATGAATAATTAATTATTCATCTTTTTATATATAATTATCTACTTTAATTTATGTATTTGTGCATTATAATCATCTTCCATACATACAAACGAACCGCTTATAATATTATCTACTCTTAAGTCTTTTAGATATTCTATTGTAGTATCATTAATACCACCATCTATACCAATTAATACATCTTTATCTTGTAAATATTTAATTGAGTTTATTACATCTGTAATAAACTCTTGTCCTCCTAATCCTGGTTTAACCCCCATTATTAAGACATAGTCTATTAAATCTATATATTTATCTATTAAATGTATATTTTGATCTGGATTAATAGTAATACCAACTTCTATATTATAATCTTTTATATAATCAATTAAATAATTAATATCATCATCTATATCTAAATGAAATGAAATACGTGTTGGTCTTAATAATAGTAAATCATCTAAATATAAAGATGGTTTTTTTACCATTAAGTGTATATCTAATGGTTTATGTAGATCCTTTAAATCATTTATTACTTCATTTATATCTAAATTATTATCATTTACATATATTCCATCCATTAGATCTACATGTATCATATCAGCAATACTATTATCTATTTTAGTTAGTGTTTCACTTTTTTCAAATTTACTTTTTAAATAACTTACCGAAATCATTTTTTAGACTCCTTTATAAAACTTATATAACTATTATATCTAGATGATAATATATCTTTGTTATTTTTTATATTACATCCAGTTTCATTAATATGCATACAATTATTATATTTACAATCTATATTATTAAATTCAATAAAACTTCTTTTTATTTCATCTTTTGAATAAACAGAAATATCTATACTAGAAAATCCTGGAGTATCTACTATAAAAAAGGTTTTTAAATTAAATAACTCTACTATTCTAGTAGTATGTTTTCCTCTTCCTAAAGCATCTGATATATCATCTGTTTTTAAATCTAATCTCTTATCAAATTTATTTATTAATGTTGATTTACCAGCACCTGTTTGACCACACACTGCCACTATTTTGTTTTTTAAGTATTTCTTTAATTTCTTTATTTTTTTATTATTAAATACTTTTATACCAATTTTATTATAATAATTAGATATTTCATTTATTTTTTTTAAATTAGCTTTATCTACTAAATCTAATTTAGTAAATACAATTATTGGTTCAATATTATTAATTGTAATAATACTAATCAATTTATCTAATAATGTATAATTAATATCTGGTTTAACTATACTAGTAACAATTAATGCAGCATCTATATTAGAAACAGGAGGCCTTTCTAAAGTATTCTTTCTAGTAAGTATTTTATCTATTCTTTTCGTATTAGTATCTACTAATACTCTATCTCCTACTAAAGCTTTAACTTTATCATATCTATTTTTGCCTCTAGCTTTGCAATCAATTATATCATTATTAATTAAGTTAACAGTGAATGTATCACTGTTAACTTTTATTATTAATCCCTCTTCTAACAATTTCCAAGTTCCCTATCTTCATCAGTACAGAAGGTTTCTTCTTCTTCACCAGTATCTTCTTTTGCATAATATAATACTTTTAATTTAGCTCCAGATACTACTGGATCTTCTCCTGCAACTCTATTTTGATAATATATTTTTCCTACAGGACTACCAACAATTCCTTCTTCAATAGTACAATCCAAATTATGTTCTTCACAGAAATCTTCAATATCACTTATTTCATAAGAACCATCAGTAAAGTCTGGATAAGGCATACCTTTTACAGCATACTTAATTGTAATAATATCTCCAGCTTTTAAGCTTTCACCTTTTTTAGCAGATTGCTCAACTACTTCATTTTCTTTAAAATCAGTTTCACCATCTAATACTTCTGGCTCTGCACTTACAGTTAATCCTCTAGCTTCTAGAGCACCTTTAACTTCTAAATAGTTCTTTCCAGTATAATCTTCAATTACTATTGTAGCATCACCAGTTGATATATATAATGTTACTTTTGATCCTTTTTTCTTTTTAGTTCCAGCTGATGGCGATGTTTTAACAACATCTCCTACTTTAACATCTTTACTAGATATTCCTTCTTGTTTATCTTTTATTTTAAATCCTTTATCTTGTAATGTTTTAATTGCTTCAGTTACACTTTTACCAGATACATCTGGTACTAAAACTGTACCAGTTTTATTAGTAATCATTATTAATACAAATACTAAAGTAACTACTAATACTAAGCCAGTAAATACTGCAGCTAAGCTAATTAATGTTTTATTTTGTTTTTTCAATTCATCACCCGTAATTTTCTTTGCAACTACTTCTTCCTTATCATCCTTTATTTTTTCATCTTTAATTTGTTTAATCACTTTTGTATCATCAGATATTTCTTGATATTTTAATTTTATTTTTGGTTCATTTAATCTTTCTGGATCTAGGCATGTTTTTAAATCTTCATGCATTTCTCTAGCATCAGCATATCTATTCTTTGGATTTTTTGCCGTTGCTTTTATTATTATGTTTTCAACACTTTGAGGTATACCAGGTATTTCATCTTTAATATTTGGAAAAGGTTCTTTTAAATGTTTTAATGCAATTTCAACAGCATTCTCGCCTTTAAAAGGAAGTTTACCTGTTAATAACTCATAAAATAAAATACCAATTGAATAAATATCGCTTTGTAAGGTTGCTCCTTTACCACTTGCTTGTTCTGGTGGTAAATAATGAACAGAGCCCATAACTGAATTTGTTTGAGTTAATTGAGTTGAATTAATTGCCATTGCTATACCAAAATCAGTTATTTTTACTAAACCATTTTCTAATATCATTATATTTTGGGGTTTAATATCACGATGAATAATATATGAATCATGCGCAACTGAAAGACCATCAGTTATTTGAGATACTATATCTACTGCTTCTGATACAGTTAGTTTGCCTCGTTTTTTCAATAACTGTTTTAGATGCTTTCCTTCGATGTATTCCATTACAATATAGTACTCACCATTATCTTCACCAACATCATATACTTCAACTATATTAGGATTTGATAAACTAGATGCTGCTAAAGCTTCTCTTTGAAAACGACGTACAAATTTTTCGTCATTAGCTAAATCGCCTCTTAATACTTTGATAGCAACATTTCTATCTAAAATGGTATCATAAGCTAAGAATACATTAGCCATTCCACCTTCACCAATTGATTTAACAATTTGGTACCTATCACTAATCTTTTGCCCTTTCATTATCATATTTAATCACCATTCCTTGTAAGGTACGCCACTGAGATATTATCGGTACCTCCTCTAGCATTACACTTACGAATTAACTTCTCTACTTTTTCTTCACTTTCTAGTTCAGTATCTATTAATACTTTTTCTATTTGATCATTAGATAACATATTAGTTAAACCATCACTACAAAGCATTATTGCTTCGACATCCATATCAACGTCAAATATATCTAGTTCACATTTTTCTGCCGCTCCTAAAGCTTTCATTAAAACGTTTTTCTTTGGATGTGTTTTAGCTTCATCTTCAGTTAAATTACCAGCATCTACTAGTAAGTTAACTAAAGTATGGTCTTTAGTTACTTTATGTAATTTACCATTTTTTAAAACATAACCAGATGAATCACCAATATTACCAAATATTAAATATGTTTTTGTTAGTAATGCAATTACTATCGTTGTTCCTAATCCTTTTGAATCTTCATTACATTCTCCATATTCTAATATATTTTTATTAATTTCATTTACATTATCATTTAACCAATTAACTGCATCAAGTTTAGTTCCCATACTAGTTGTTTCATTAAATCTTTTTCCTAAATGAGAAATAACCATAGATGAGGCTACCTCGCCTTTTCTATGTCCACCCATACCATCTGCTACTACTAGTAAAAACTCATCACTAGCATTCTTTAAAATTGTAACACTATCTTCATTATGACTACGAACCCTACCTGAATCAGTCATATACACTGCCTTCATATTACACCTCTTTACTTCTAAGTTGACCACAGGCTGCACTAATATTACTGCCAAATTCTTTTCTAACTGTGGCATTAATTCCTTTACTTAATAATATATTTTTAAATTCATTTATTTTATCTGATTTTTTAAAATCTATATTATTTGTTTCATTATAAGGAATTAAATTAACATATACATTCATTCCTTTCAAAAGACTAGCAAGTTTAATTGCACATTCTTTTGAATCATTTACCATATTAAGCATAACATATTCAATGGTAACTCGTCTATTAGTTTTACTTATATAGTTATTAATTGCATTAATAACTTGACTAATATTATACACTTTATTTATTGGCATTATTCTGTTTCTTATTTCATCAGTTGGAGCATGCAAAGAAAGTGCCAAATTAACTTGTAAAGGCAAATTAGAAAACTCTTCTATTTTAGGAACTAATCCACAAGTAGATATAGTAATATGTCTTGCTCCAATGGATAAACCTTTGTTATGATTAATCATTTTAATAAAATTTATTACATTATCATAATTATCAAATGGTTCACCTATTCCCATTACTACAACACTATTTATTTTTTCTTTTATATCTTCTTCAATTAAAATAATCTCTTGAACCATTTCATATGTTTCTAAATTTCTTACTTTTTTTAATCTACCTGATTCACAAAACTTACATCCCATATTGCAACCAACTTGGCTAGATACGCATACACTAAGTCCATAATCATGATTCATAAGTACTGCTTCAACATAATTATTATCTTTAAGTTCAAACAAATACTTTTTAACTAACTCATCTTCTTCTTTTTTCTTTATTTTAATAAAATCCAAATTAAAATCTTTTTTTAACTTTTCTCTTAATTCTTTTTTTATATTACTAAAATTATCTATATTCTTTTCTTTATGAATATATAACCATTCAAAAATTTGTATAGCTTTAAATTTCTTCTCTCCTATACTAATAAAATAATTTTCTAAATTTTCCAAACTCATGTTCATTAAATTATTCATAATAATATAATACTATATTTTTAGCTTTTTTTCCACTTATAAACACATTATCTTAATATGATTCATAAAATAATATGAAAGATAAGGAATGATTAATTTATGAGAAAAAGTATACTTACTAAAAGAGAAAAAGAAATATTTAATTTATTAATTAATAATAAAAGCACTAAAGATATTGCTAATATGTTAAATATAAGTGAAAAAACTGTTAGAAATCATATTTCTAATACTATGCAAAAATTAGAAGTCAAATCTAGAAGTCAAGCTGTTGTAGAACTTATAAAATTAAATGAATTGGAAATATAATTATTAATATAATGTATTAGGTGATATATTGTTAAAAAGATTTGCTATAAAGAAATTAATAGTTATTTCTATATCTTTTTTAGTTTTATTAATTATATATTTATTTCCAAGTGATGATGAAATAATAAAGAAAACTACTAAAGTTTATGTTCATCCTGATACTATTCCAATTTATTTATTAGATAACAAAAATAATTTATTATCTAGATTTGAAATAATAAAAGATAATACTAATGAAATAGATGATATTATTAATAATTTAAAAGAAGATAATAATAATTATATTCCAACTAATTTTATTAGAATTATTCCTAAAGATACAAAAATAATAAATAAAGAAATAAAAGATGATTTACTAATTATTGATTTTTCTAAAGAATTATTAAATATAGATGAAGATAAAAAAGAAATATTAATTGAGTCTTTATTATACTCTTTAACTGAAATAGATAATATAAATAAAATATCTATTTTAGTTGAAGGTAAATATTTAGATTTTATTCCTAAAATATTAGATAGATCATATGGTATTAATAAAAAATATGATTTAACAAGCATAAAAAATGTATCTAAAATTACTACATATTATGTTAATAAAATAGATAATTATACTTACTATACTCCAATTACTATGATAAGTAATAATAACGAAGATAAAATAAAAATAATAATTGAAAGATTAAAAAGTAGTCCAACTTATAGTACTAATTTACTTAGTTATTTAGCATCATCAGTTGAATTACTAAACTATGAAATATTAGAAAATACAGTTAATTTGAGTTTTAATAATGAAATCTTAAGCCTAGATAGTAATAAGATAACTGAAGAAATTAAATATTCAATTGCGTTATCTATTAAAGATACATATCAAATAAATAAAACTATTTTCTATGTAGATGATAGATTAATAGATGTCACTTTTTTATAACAACTATATAAATAGTTGTTTTTTTTTATTATTTGTTATATAATCTATATGTTTCCAGTTATGTCTCCGTAGCTCAGTTGGATAGAGCAACCGCCTTCTAAGCGGTCGGTCGAGAGTTCGAATCTCCCCGGGGATACCAGAAATAAATACTCTAACTAAATAGTTAGAGTTTTTATATATAAAGATATTTGAAAATTAAATATAATATGATATATTATTGTTGGTAGTAAAACTTATTTTAACACTAGATAAAAACTTACATGACGTAGGTTTTTTGTTTTTTTAAAATTAATAAGGAGGAATACTATCAAAACATATATTATATTAGATGAATCTGGTGCTATGCATTTAAAAAACGAAAGATATTTTGTAATTGCAGGTTTTATAACAAATGAATTACATAAAGTAATATCAACACATAAAAGAATTGAAAAAATAGTTAAAATAAGAAAAAAAATAGACTTAAAAGAAAAAATAGAACTTAAATCCACTAAAATAAATATTAATCAACAAGCTTTATTTATTAATGCTTTATATAATATTTCCAAAGTTATTCCAATAGCAATAATAATCGATAAATACAATTTATCTAAGTTTAATGCATCAGAAAATATGGCATATAATTATTTTGTGAAAAATTTATTAAATTATTTATTTAAATGTGATATATCATTGCTTACTAATAACAAACTCGAATTAAGAGTAGATAATCGGAATAATTCAGTAAAAACTTTAAAAGATTTAGAAACGTTTTTATCTTGGGAATTTGATGAATTTAATATAGATGTAAAATACTTAGATTCAAAAATTAATAGAGATATTCAAATGGCTGATTACATAGCAAATATGTTTTGGAAGTATTATAACTTAAAGAATGAAAAGCTATCCAAAAAAATTCCTAAAATAAAAATGACAAAAATATCTAAATTTCCTGTAAAAATATTTGGAAATAACCCTAGCATAAACCAAAAAACAATGCTATAATACTACCTAGAAGACCTTTAAGGAGTATCGGCCCAAAGTATTATTATACGTATGTCCTAACTGTATGTTAAGTACAGGATCCCTTAGGCAATAAAAATAACTCATAAGAGTTGTTTTTATTTTGCATATTTTATGATAGAATATATATTGATAATGGGGTGCATGATGAAGAAGATAAGATTAAAGAAAAAAGTAAAGAAATTTTTAATTATTATAGCTATTAGTATTATTATATTAATATTTGGTATTAATAAGATAAATAGTTATATTAAAGAAAAAAATTATGAAAAGACATATGAATACAAATTAATTAATTTTGGATATAAAAAAGAAGATGCTATTAAATTAGATAAAAAATTTAAAGATAAAGAAAAAGATTATATATTAGATAATAAAATAAGTGATATATATTTAGAATTAATTAAAGATGATTATTTTATATATGATAATTTTTATAATTATATTGATTACTTTAAGAATAATAAAGATAAAAGTATAAGAGATATAATTGAGATAGTTAATGTTCATAGAGATAAAGAATACTATAGTACAGATTATAAAACTGATACATCTAAAGGTGAATTAATGCTTGTAAATAAGTATTACAAATTAGATAAAGAATATGTACCAGATAACTTAGTTACAGTGTCACTTTCCTACTCTTGGGGAGAATTAGGAAGCCAAAAAGTGACCAAAGATACTTATGATGCTTTTATAAAATTATGGGAAGCATCGCATGAAAATGGATACTTCTTAATGGTATCATCATCTTATAGAGATTACGCTAATCAAGAAAAAGTATATGAACAATATAAAAAATCTAATGGTGAAGAATATGCAGATAAAATAGCAGCTAGACCAGGTCATTCTGAACATCAAACCGGTTTATCATTAGATATATTTGAAAAAGGTACATCTCAAAGCACATTTGAAGAAACTGAATCATATAATTGGTTAAAAGAAAATGCTCATAAATATGGATTTATTGAAAGATATTCTAAAGATAAAATAAATATTACTGGATATAAGTTTGAATCATGGCATTTTAGATATGTTGGAGTAGAATCTGCTACTTATATTTATGAACATAATATAACTTTTGATGAATATTATGAGTTATTTGTAAAGTAATACTATAATTATTTATAAATAGTTATTTATTTGATATAATTAAATATGGGTGAAATATGTGAATTATCCTAATAAAAAACAGATTTATGAAAAAAATATAAACTATGGCAATCGTGGTATGGATTTAGAATCATTATTAAATGATACTAATAAATATTTATTAGATAATAATATTGCTGTAATATATAAAAAACCCACACCAATTGGAATAGTTAAAGTTAGTTATGAAGGTAATAAACAAGTTATTACCAAAGCATATTTTGCAAGTCCGTCTACTCTAGATTATAATGGACTATATAAAGGAAAATATATTGAATTTGATGCTAAAGAAACTAAATCAAAAACATCATTTCCTTTAGCAAATATACATATTCATCAATTAGAGCATATTAAAAAAGTTCTAGAACATAATGGTATAGTTTTTCTAATAATTAGTATGAATAATAATTATTATTTATTACCAGGAAATAAATTAATTGAATTTATTTCTAATAATGAAAGAAAAAGCATACCATATGAGTATATAAAAGATAATAGTTTTGAATTAAAATATAATTATAATAAAGGAATTAATTATATAGATTATATAGATTTAATTGGAGGTATAAAATGAAGAAAATTAAATTAAAAAAGAAAGATAAGAATGTAGTAAAAGAGCCTAAGGAAAATAAAGTATTGTGGAAAACTATACTTAGTTGGTTATTATTAATAGGTATTTTCTTAACTACTATTTTATTGGTATTTGCATTATATATTATAATTACTTCTCCTGATTTTAAAGAAGAAGAATTATATCAAACTGAACCAACTATTCTATATGATAAATATGGTGTTGAATTTGCAAGAGTTGGATCTGAAGATAGCACTGTTGTATCTTATGAAGATATACCAGAAGTATTAATAGATTCTCTAATAGCAACAGAAGATTCAAGATTCTTCCAACATAATGGTTTAGACTTGTTTAGATTTGTTGTTGCTACTGGTAAAACTTTATTAGGTAGCGATGATGCCGGTGGTGCATCTACTCTATCAATGCAAGTTATTAAAAATACTTATACTCAAAAAGGTAGATTAGAAAAGAAAAAATTAGAGAGTTTAGTGAGAAAATTTAGAGATATATATATGTCAGTATTTAAATTAGAAGCTAATTATACTAAAGAAGAAATAATTGAATTCTATTTAAATAGTCAATGGTTTGCTAATTCTAAGAATGTTAATACATCTGGTATGTATGGTGTAGAAAGAGCTAGTCAATACTATTTTGGTAAGAGTGTTAAAGATATTAATTTAGCTGAAGCATCTTTGATGGCTGGTATGTTCCAAAATCCAAGATTATATAATCCATATAAGAATCCTGAAGGATGTAGAAATAGACAAAATATTGTATTAAGATTATTAGTAAGACATGGCTATATTACTGAAGAAGAAAAAGATGCTGTATTAGCTATTCCAGTATCTAGCATGCTTACTACTCAAGATCAAACAGGTAATCAATTAACTGTTGAAAGTAATCAAGCATTTGTTGATTATGTTGTTAGCGAAGTTACTGAAGATTTAGGAATTAATCCTAAACAAGAATCATTAAAAATATATACAACATTTGATCCTAAAGTACAAGATGTACTAGAAAGTGTTGAAAAAGGCGAAGTATATAAATATCCAGATGATATGATGCAAGAAGGTATTGCAGTTACATCTACTAAAGATGGATCAGTAATAGCATTATCTGGAGGAAGAAATTATTCTGCTATGGCTCTTAATAGAGCTCATGAAATTGAAAGACAACCTGGATCTACTGCTAAACCAATAATGGATTATGCAATGTATATAGAATATATAAGTAAGAGTTCATATGCAATGTTCTTAGATGAACCAACTACTTATTCAAATGGTACTAAAATAACAAACTATGATAATAGTTATAAACATTTAATTACTATGCGTTATGCTTTATCAGATTCAAGAAATATACCTGCTCTACTTGCATTTAAAGCTGTATATAAGAAAGATCCAAAAATTATTCAAGACTTTGCTCATAGTGTTGGTGTTGATTATGGTGAAGATTTAGTAGAAGCAATGGCAATTGGAGGATTTAGTAAAGGTGTATCACCACTTACTATGTCTGCTGCTTATGCATCATTTGGTAGAGGTGGTTACTATATTGAACCATATGGTTATACTAAAGTAATAAATAATAAAGATGGTAAAGAATATACTCATTCATATACAAAGAATAAAGTAATGGAAGATTCTACTGCATGGATGATTAATAGTATACTTCTTGATACTTATCATGGAAGCAAACCTGGTGGTGCTGATGTAGCTGGTAAAACTGGTACTACTAACCTAGATAAAACTACTAAAACAGCTTATAAATTACCTGGTGGTGCAGTTATGGATGCTTGGATGATAACTTATTCACCTAGCTACTCTATAGCATTATGGGTTGGATATGACAAAATATTAAAAGAATCATCCGAAAACAAATGGTATTTAACAAGTAATATTGGTGGTAATGCAAGAAGAACTATAATGAATACATTATCTAAAAAGATACATACTAAGAATGAATCATTTAAAAGACCTAAAACAGTTAGTCATATAGCAGTTGAAAAAGAATCATTCCCTGCTCAATTATGTAGTAGTAATACTCCTAAAGACATGTGTATATCCGAATACTTTGTAAGGGGTACTGAACCTACAGAAAAATCTAAGAGGTATGCCACGTTAGACACTCCAACTAATGGTTCAAGCGAAGTTGTAGGCAATAACGTTACACTTAGATGGGATGGAATTGCAACACCTGAACCAATTAATTCATCTTACTTACAAGAACACTTTAAAAAATATTATGATAAACATGCAGAAAGTTATTATCAAAAGAGAATTTCTTACAATGATAATTATATAGGTAATTTAATATATGAAGTTTATTTAAAAACTAGTGCAGGAGAAACAAAAGTAGGTACTACTAGTGGAACTAGTTATGTATATACTCTTCCTGCAAATGGATCATATACATTTATTATTAAAGCTAGTTATTCTATATTTACAGCAGCGAGATCATCTGGTTTAACAATAAATGTAACAGGAGGTATAACACCACCAGTTGTTCCTAATACTGATACTAATACAGACACTGATGCTGGTATTTAAGTAATTTAAAAACATCGTATTATACGATGTTTTTATTTGTTATTATTCTAAACTAGCTATCAAAGGGTTAGTCATTGTTCCATCACCTGATGAGAATATTACAAAAACAAGCATACTTCTTTCAAGTATGCTTAACTTACTTAATTAATAGAACTTAAATTTATTATTTTTTCTACTTCTTCTCTTACATTTTCAAAAGAAAATGGTTTAGCTAGAACATCAACTATATCATAATTGAATGCTCTTTCTATTCTTTCTTTTGCTACATCTCCAGTAATAATACATACAGGTATTCTTCTAAATAGATTATTTGCTTTAAAATAATCTAATACAGCAAAACCATCTACTACTGGCATATTTAAATCTAGTAATACTCCTACTATAGAGTCATCAACATTATTTTTAACAACATTTATAGCTTCTTCACCATTATTAGCTACTACTACTTCGTATTGATCTTTAAATGCTCTTTCAACAATATTACTAATTATTCTTGAATCATCTGCTACTAATATCTTTTTCATTATAACCCTCCTTTAACCTAAATATTTATTACTTAATTCTGTATATTTATCTACCATTTTCATTAATTTATCATACTTAGAATTAACTTCATCAACATTATTAGCTTTACTTGCCATTTCATGTTCATAAGCTATATCAGCTAATTCCTTAAATCCTAAATACTTTGAATCACTCTTTAAAGCATGTACTAGTATTGCATAATCTTCCATATTAGATTCATTCTTATATTTTTCAATATTAGGAATTCTAGTCTTATTTTCTTCTAGAAAAGCCTCTAGAGTTTCATCATAAAATGATAGATCTCCTAGTAATTCTAATGCACTATTTAAATCTACTCCATTATCAGTTAATATACTAACATCTCTCATATAACCACTCCCTACTATATAAAGTATATCATATTTTTTTTATTTTAAATATTTTTTTAATACTCTTTCTAATTCTTTTTTGTCAATTGGTTTAGAAATATAATCGTTAAATCCTTGTTCTAGATATTTTTCTTTCATACCTACTATTGCATTAGCAGTAAGTGCAATAACTGGTGTATTAAAGCCTTCCTTTTCTCTTAATTTGTTAAATGTTTCTACACCACTCATTTTAGGCATCATATCATCCATTAATATTAAATCATAATGTTTACCTTCTTCAATACACTTAATACAATCAAAACCACTTGAAACTTCTTCAGTAGCAACTTTATATGTAGATAATAATCTTGCTGCAACTTTTAGATTAATCATATTATCATCTACTATTAATATTTTTTTGCCTTTAGTATTAATCTTTTCTACTACTTTAGCTTCAGTAACTGCAACTTTAGTCTTATTTACTATTTTTTGATCTATAGATACTGTAAATGTTGATCCTTTTCCATATACTGAATCTACTACAATAGTACCATGCATTAAATCTACTAGTTTTTTAGTAATAGCAAGTCCTAATCCAGTACCTTCAATAGTCATATTCTTATCTTTATCAAATCTTTCGAATCTAGTAAACAATTTTTCAATATTATCTTTTTTAATACCAATACCACTATCTTTTACTGATATTATTAATCTACAAACATTATTCTTTTTAACAGTATTAACATTAAATTCAATAAATCCTTCTTTAGTATATTTAGCAGCATTAGTAAGTAAATTTAATACTATTTGTTTTAATCTTACATAATCACCATTTAAATAATCAGGCAAATCTTTAGCTATATTACATTTAAATTCTATTGGTTTTTCTCCAATTCTTGCTTTAGTTAATTTTTCTAATTCTTCAAATACTTTAGCAGGTTCATATTGAGCATTAATAATTTCTAATTTATCTGCTTCTATTTTAGAGATATCTAATATTCCATTAACTATTTCAAGCAAGTTTTGACTTGCTGCCATTATATCTTTAGCTTCTTCTTTAACAACTTTTAAGTTTTTTTCTTCTAATATTAGCTGACTAAATCCATCAATAGCATTTAAAGGAGTACGAATTTCGTGTGACATACTTGATAAAAAATCTGTTTTAGCTTTATTAGCTTTATCAGCTTGATCTTTAGCTATGTTTAACTGTTCTATCATCTTTACATCTGGATTTTCAATTGTAAAGTACATTAAAAATGTTACAAATGTTTCCATAGATGAGACCAACAATAATTCCGGATGAGTTTTTTGAATATATATTACTATTCCACCAAACACTACATATATAACAAGTGGAATATATTTCTTGTTTAGTCCTTTTCTAATACCAGCGATAAAGAAAATAAAATAAAATATAACATCTATTCCAGAAAAAACAAAAGTAAAATTAGCAGCAGGTCCATATGAATATATTATGTTGTTTTCGTTGTGATAATAAAGAGGTAAAGCGGAAATAAAGAATCCCGCTAATATACAAACTGCATATGCCGCAATAATGAATTTTGGATTTTTAAATAGTTTTTTTGCTTTATCTTCATATGTGATTGAAAAAACATAAAACACAAATAATGTACCCCAACAAAAGAAGGAAATAAGTAAAAACTTAGATACTATTTCGTTTAGTAAAGGGCACTTATCAACATTAGTAATTGTAAAAAAACTAGTTACTGCCAATACAATTGTTACTAAGTTACATACTACTATATATTTATAAATTGTTGTTTCAAGATTTTTGACTCTAGGTTTACTAAAATATACTATACTTAATAAAACAATATAAAATAAACTACATATAGTAAAGAAATTATTTGACATGTAATAACCACATCCTATCATAGATAATTATATAATACCAAAAAAATAAAATCAACTTTTGTTGATTTTATTTTAGTACTAATGATCTAGAGTAAGTATCATATACCTCATCTACAAATTGCTTGTCATATTTTACTATATCATCAAGAATTCTTTTTAATTCGTTGTAATCTATCTTACCAATATTGGTAACTGGTAGATTTTCTAAAAATACATAGTTACATGCAATATCACGATTTGGCAATTTTTCTGCACACATCTTTATTAATTCGTTCTTTAATCTATTTGTATCTACTTCTTTATCTATTTCAACAAATGCTACTGGAACGCTTCCATTTCCATGCTTTAATGTTTCCATAGGAACTACTGCAGAATTATGCACAAGATCATGCGAATTAATAACATTTTCTATTTCTAATGGATAATTGTTATGACCATCTGGTCTAACTATTGTTCTTTTCATTCTTCCCTTTATATATAGCATTCCGTTTTCATCTACATAACCATAATCTTGAGAATGAATCCAAGTTTTTCCATCACTATGTACTTTTTTTACCTTTTTTTCTTCTTCATCATTATTTAAATATCCATGCATTATTGTTGGGGCCGTGATACATATTTCACCAATTTCACCAATTGGTAATTCAATATCTGTTCCCTCTTCAAATATTCCTAAGTTATTATATGGGAATGGAACACCAACACTACCAACTTTATTAATAGTTGTAGAACTTGTAATAGCCGCTCCTGATAATTCAGTCATTCCATAACCTTTTGTGATTCTGGCAGTACAATTATGCTCTTTTAAGAATATATTTAATTTTTCTTCTAGAGCTATATTCATCGCATCTCCACCAGCTGCCGGATAAACTAAAAATGATAAATCGGCATTCTTTAGTTTTTCACTTTTCATCAATATATCAAAGTGACTTGGAACTCCCAAACAATCATTTGGTTTATACTTTAATATTAAATCTGGAAATTCTGCTGGAACAAATTTTGGAATTAATATATCAGTTACACCTACTGATAAAGGTAAGTGAATACCATTATTTAAACCGTAAGCAATAAAAGGAGGCATAATATCTAATATTGTTTGTTGCCTTTTTATTCCCAAATTTGCATTAGCGTAATTAAATGCTAAGCCATTAAAATTATCATTTGATAATACTGCTCCCTTTGGAACTCCAGTTGTTCCACCCGTGTATACTATTCCTACCGGATAATCTTCAACATATGGAACATCATTAACTTTATTAACCTCATTTTTATGCTTAAAGAATTCTTTCCAACTCATATACTTATTGCCATCTAATTTATATACATCTTTTCCAGTATTTTTAATTAGATTAATTGGAAATAACAATGAATCGTATGGACTAATTGATACATATTTTTTTGTTACTAATCTATCTCTCATCTTTTCAATTTTAGGATAAACCAAATTAATAAAGAACATCATATCGCTACTAGTTTTATTTATAATTTCAATAATTCTCTCCACATTAGTTCTAGGATCAATCATGTTTGCTATTGCTCCTAATCTATTTAATGCATAGAACAAATATATTACTTCAGGTGTAGTAACACTGCATATTGTTACTACATCACCTTTTTTTATACCCATTGCTTGTAACGCTCTTGCAGTATCATCTATTTTTTTAAACAAATTTTTATAAGATATTCTATTTCCAAAATAAATTATTGCTACGTCATTAAGATAATTCTTATTATTACTATATATATACTCATATGCTGTCATTTTTGGAAGTGTAGCCTTTATAGCTTCTTCATCATAAAATTTTAACCATGGTTTATCTATACTAGGATAGCCAACTGGTGGGCCTTGTAATTCTCCTGAAGCTAACCCTCTTAAATATAAATTTCTTTGTTTTTCTTCTTTTTCACTTAATTGAGATAGTTTTTCCTTAAGTGCAAGTAAGTTTTCTCTGTTCATAAAAAACCTCCTGTATAAGCTAAAATTATAATATATTATTTACTTTACAAAGTCAATTAATAAACTAAAAAAAGAACTTAATTCTACTTAAATTCTTCTTTACTTCCATCTAAATAAATAATATTATTATCTTTTATAGATTTAACATCTTTATAATCATTATAATTATCTATTAAAGTAGTATACATTAAATTATAATAATCTTCATAATTAAGTATAGATATTGTATTATCTTTTTTTATAAATATAATTATATCATCTATTTTATATATATTAATTACATTATCTACTTTATAGCCTTTTACTTTATTATCATCTATATAAATATCATAATAATTAGAATTATCATATAAAGTATTTAATCTATTAGTTAGATTATCTTTTAATTTTAATTTCTTTATTTTATCTTTGCTAATAGGCATTAAATATGCCTCATTATTATCAAATAATACTATATCTAAGTAATCATATTTAATTTTATTTACTACTTTAGGAATAGTACTACTAGTATGATAAACATAATTATCCTTTATAAACTTAATATATACTAAGTAAGACGCTAATAATATAATTATTATTATTAATATAATAGTTGTTTTATCTTTCTTCATATTCATTTATTGCCTTTATTATTCCTTTATATGGTAAAAGAGCACAATTCTTTCTATTAGCTTGTTTATATATATCAGAAAATGCTAATGCATCTTCTAGAATAACTGAATCATATTCTAATTCATTACACATATTATTAAAATTATTTATATATGATTTTGCTTCTTCAATAGTTTTACCAATTAAATTCTTAATCATAATTGATGTAGATGCAGTAGATATTGCACAGGCTTCACCACTAAATTTAATATCTTTAATTATATTATTTTCGATATCAAAATATATATCAATATTGTCTATACAATTAGGATTTCTACTATTAACTTTATTATAATTATCTACTTCTTTTTCTACTTTATTTAATGGATGTTCAAAATGTTCCATTATTATTTCTCTTTTTAATTCATTATTCATTAAAACATCTCACTTTTAATTCTATTTTTATCTTTTAATAACTCTATAATACTATCTATTTCACTTTCAGTATTATATAAATATAAACTAATTCTTAAAGAATTTACAACTCCCAAAAAATCTTTAGTTAATTTAGCACAATGGCTTCCAGCTCTTACACATACTCCATATTTATTTAGATAGTATGCTACATCTTCTGCAAATATGCCATCCACATTGAATGATACTATACCAGAATCTGATTCTATATTTAATATATCTATATGAGGTATAGTAACTAATTTATCTATTAAATACTTTCTTAATTTTTTCTCATGTTCTTCTATTTTATCCATGCCTATTTTATTTAAATATTTAATTGATTCACTAAACGCAATTACTCCTGCAACATTTGGAGTACCAGCCTCTAATCTCTCTGGTACTTCTTTTAATAACATTGATTCTGGAGTATCAAATGATTCATTCATTCCCCCACCTAAGTTAATTGGTTCAATATTTTGCATTAATTCATACTTAGCATATAATACTCCAACTCCAGTTGGACCAAGCATTTTATGTGCAGAAAATGCCAAAAAATCAATATCAGTATCAACTACATCAGTTTTTTTATGTGGCACACTTTGAGCACCATCAACTACAATAAACATATTATTTTCATGAGCATACTTACTTATTTCTTTTATTGGTCTTACATCACCAATGACATTAGTAATTTCTGCTAAAGAAATTACCTTAGTATTTGGAGTAACAACTCTTTTTATGTTATCTAATGTTACAAAATGATTATCATCTAATGGTATATATTTAACTACTATTCCTAATTTGTTTTGCAATCTAAACCAAGGCATAACATTAGATGCATGTTCAGATTTTGTTATTAATACTTCATCACCTGGCTCTAAAAAGTTTGCAAAAAAGCCATTTACTATTATATTCATACTATCAGTAGTACCAGATGTAAATACTATTTCTTCTTTTTTTCTAGCTCCAATAAAATCTTTAACTAAATCTCTAGTATTCTCATACTCTAGATCTACTTTATAAGATATATCATAGTCTCCTCTATGAGCATTAGCACTATATTCTTCATAATATTCTATAGTTTTTTCAATAACACTTTTTGGTTTAAAAGTAGTAGCTCCATTATCAACATATATAATATCTTTATTTAACATTGGAAAGTCTTCTCTATTCATTATCTTCACCTCCAAAACTTTTTATATAATTATCCATATTACTATATTTAAATCCATTTAACAATAATTTAGTAGCATCATCTATATTAATACCTTTACTTAATAAATAATTAATACTATTAATATCTAAACTACCAATTGTAGTATAATGATTTGCTATTACCTCATTAGATGATGCTACAATATTTGGTTCTATATGTATTAATCCTCCATTAGTAATACCTTTTAAATCTTCAATAGCATCATTATTAATTGTATTCTCTTTTATAAATAAATTACTAATAATTGTACTATTACCTTTATTACTAATATTTCTAACAATTATATTAGATTTATTATTATTACCATCTATATAATTATTTATTTCTAATAAAGTATCATTATTATTTATAAATGATTCATTATAATTGATACTACTATTATTAGTTTGATATATATTAATAAGTAAATTATTATTTTTATTATAATGATATATATTTATATTACTTTCTTCCTTTATTTCTATATCTAAATAATTAATATTACTATTAATAATATATAGAGTGACATTTCCTTTTATTATGAGTTTACTTCTTAATGAAGTAAACTCTAATAAATATGTTCCGTCATCAAGATTTAAAATGTCACTCACTAATAATTTATTCATATTATTCTTTTTCACTTATAACATTCGCGGAAGAAAGATTTTTAAATCCTTTAGATAATATTTCATCTTTTAATTCTTTATTACCTGATTTTACTAATGTTTTATTATCAAATAAATGAACAAAATAATTATCAAAAGTATTAATTAATGTATTATTATGAGTAATTATAATAATACTTGGTTTATATATATCATAGTATTCTTTTATTAAATTACCTACTAACTTAGTAGCATCTACATCTAATCCAGAATCTATTTCATCTAATATTATAAATGATGGTTTTAAGATCCACATATGTAAAAGTTCAATCTTTTTTCTTTCTCCACCAGATGCTCCAACATTTATCTCTTTATGAATAAATGATTTATCTAAATCTAATTTATCACATATATTCTCTAATTCTTTATTAAATTTAAATATATCCACTTGTTTACCAGTCTTCTCTTGAAGTGCTAATCTTAACATTTCTGCATTAGTAACACCTTCAATTGATATTGGACTTTGATTAACTAAATATATACCTAATTTAGCCCTTTCATATATACTTAATTTAGTAATATCTTTATTATTATATTTAATTATACCTTTAACTTTATAGTTAGAATCACCCATTAAAACTTTAGCAATACTACTTTTACCTATTCCATTTTTTCCCATAAAAACATGAATTTCACCATCATTAATAGTCAAATTTATATTGCTTAATAATTCTTTATCATCTACATATATACTTAAATTATCTAAATTAAGCATAGAAATCACCTTCAAATAGATTATATCACAAAAAAAGTATTATCTATAGATAATACTTTATATTATTTCTTTCTTCTTTTAAAGTAGTAATATCTCCATGTCCTGGATATATTACTATATCATCATCATATTTTAATATTTTATTTATACTATTTTTCATATCAGTAATACTACTAGTTTCTAAATCATATCTTCCAATAGTACCTTTAAATATAAAATCTCCACAAAACAAATTGTTATCTATTAAGATACTTATTAAATCACTTGTATGACCAGGTGTTTTAATCATTTCAAACTTAAATGAAGATATATTATTTATTCCTTCTTTCAAGTTAGATATATCATATACTTTAATATCTTTAAAATAGGAAAGTGCTCCTACATGATCAAAATGATGATGAGTAATAATTATTCCTACTATATTACCATCCACATATTTCATTATTTTTTCATATTCATCACCTGGATCAATTATTAAAGTTTCGTTATTCTTATTTAATACATAACAATTAGTTTGTAATATACCTACTTCTACTTTATTTATTTTCATAATTATCATACTCATCTAAGAAAGATGTATATTCTCCATCTTTCTTGTATCCTAATACACAATTTAAATTTATATTGTTTAGTGCTGTAAATATATTTTCATCTATATTTAATCTTTCTTCTCTTAATCTTTTTATTAATTCTTTCATTTCTTTTCTTTTTCCACTTCCAGATTCATATTCTTCTTTTTCAGTAAACTTACATGCACAATTTAAAAATTTTAAATTATTAAATTCTGACCATGCAATTATTGCGCTTTCTTTAACTAAATAAAGTGGTCTAATTAACTCTATTCCCTTATAGTTATCACTATGTAATTTAGGCATCATTGTTTTAACCTCTGATGAATAAAACATAGAAAGTAGAGTTGTTTCAATAACATCATCAAAATGATGACCTAATGCTATTTTATTACACCCTAATTCTTTAGCTTTATTATATAAATGTCCTCTTCTCATTCTTGCACATAAATAGCAAGGATTACCTTCAGATAAATTGTTTGCAATATCAAATATATCTGTATTAAATACTTCTATTGGCACATTTAATACTTCTGCATTCTTTTTAATCAATTCTTTATTTTTATCTGCGTATCCCGGGTCCATTGATACATAATATGCTTTAAACTTAACTTTACCATGTCTTTCTAATTCTTGAATACATTTAGCAAGTAAAAATGAATCTTTACCACCACTTATACAAACCATTATTCTATCATTTTCATTAATTAAATTATATTCATTTACTCCAGATATAAATCTACTCCATATATCTTTTCTAAACTTCTTTATAATACTTCTTTCAATCTCTTTATACTTTTCCATATAGATCACAAAAAGATTATATCATAAAAGTATAAATTATTATATTTTATATATATTATTAATAGTGATATTTATGAATTTCAAAAAATTTGCTTATATTAACATGCTTAGTGCTTTTATTTTATCATTTATAATCCATTTTATATCTAAGTATATATCTGTTAATATATTTAGTATATTTTTTCCAATTAATGAAAGTATATGGGAGCATATGAAAATGCTTTATACTACTATGTTATTAAATGGTATTATTGATTATTTAATATTAAATAAAAGTAGATTAGTATACAATAATTTATTGTTAGCTACTTATATAAAATCAGTAATAATAATACCATTGTATCTATTATTATTTATGCCAATATATTTATTAATAGGAGATAATTTTATGATTGCTATTATTGTAATGATAATATCAATATTTATAGTAACTGATATTGGAGTTAGAATAATAGATACTTATAAAATAAAGAATCAAAAAGTAATAGCTATTATTCTAATAGCTATTACGTATGGTATATTTGGTATACTTACTTATTATCCATTAAATAATATATTGTTTAAAGTTAATTAATTGTATCAATTATTGAATTAACTATATCTATAGTATTAATAATATTATTTATTTTATCAGTAGTTCTTTCTTTATATTGTTCTTTCATTGTTTTCATAAAATTATTATAATTAGATGGATTTCTATTTAAGTATTTTATATGATTAGAATTATCATATAAATATCTTTTAAAATTATTATCTGTATTTATTTTTTCTATTAAATATTTATGCATATTAATCCTCAAAGAACTTATTTAATGGTCTTGATTCTAATGGCCCTTTTATAATACTTCCAATATCTTTTTTAGTAGTTAAATCTCCTACTACTCCTAGTGCTTTTTGAGCACTATTGATGTGCTTTTGTACATCATCCAAATCAATATTTTTAATAATATCTCCTATTTTAGGATTATTAGAATTAGTTAAATATGGCATCCAAGCTTTTTCATTATCTCCATATATATCATATACTTCATAAAAATCTTGGATGCTCATTTCTTTATTTTTTATATATTTAACTAATTCTGGTTTACTTTGTAAAAATAATTTGAATTCTTCTTTTTTAGACATATTATCACCAATATATAATATGTTTAATTATAATTTTTATATCACACTAATATGTACTTTCTAATTATAATAATTCATATATATTCCTACTACTATATATATACATAAAAAAAGAGCTATACAGCTCTATATTTTAAAGTCTTTAGTGAAATCTTCAAAACTTACTTGTTTTTCAACTTTTTCTTCTTCTATTTCTTTTGAATTATTAGTAATATTTTTTATTTTTAATAGTTCACATTTAATATCGAATAGATCTATATATCCTTTGGTAATTGAACTACCATTACTACTCAAATCCATTATTGGAATATCACTATTCTTTATTTCTTTTATTTCACTATCACTTTTTATTATTATAATATCTTTAGTATACGTTAGATAAGCATTAGTAACATAATATGTTACTGTTTTGTTTTTCTTTATTAGCATAGTTCCTTTTTTGGCTCTAGTTAATTCTTTTAATTCTTCTAACTTAATTCTTTTTGAAGTATTATTATTAGTAAATATATTTAGATATTCATGATCATTAATACATCCACCATATACTACTTCATCTTCTTTTAAGTTAATTCCTTTTACTCCAGCTGCTTTTACTCCAACTACTGGTATTTCATTTGTTTTATATCTTAAATAATAACCATTCTTAGTAACTATAATAGTATCATCAAAAGTATTACTTACACTTACTAATTCATCATTATCTTTTAATTTCATAGCAGTCATAGTCTTACTATATCTGCTTACTATTAAATCTTCCATACTAATGGTTTTAACCATACCTAGTTTGGTAAACATAGTTAATTCTTTATTATTTTCTATTATAAATGAATTAATTATTTTTTCATCTTCTTGTAATGGTACTAAGTTATTAACATGTTTACCTAACTCTTTCCATTTAGTATCAAATATTTTATATACTGGTAAGAATATATAATTACCTAAATTAGTAAATAATACTAAATTATCTAATGTTGTAGTATCAAATAGATTTTTAACATAATCTCCAGGTTTTAATGTTGTTTCACCATCTTTTGCATTATATGATTTAATAGATACTCTTTTTACATAACCTTCATTAGTTACTATTACAATAGTGTTTTCTTTAGGAATCATGCTTGTTAAATCTATCTTAATATCTGTTATTTCATCTACTATTTTAGTTCTTCTTTCATTTGCATAATCTTTTTTAATTATTTTTAATTCTTTTTTCATTACGTATTTTAATGCTTCTTCATCACTTAAAATAGCTTTTAAGGCTTCAATAGTTTTCTTTAAATCATCCATTTTTTCTTGTAATTCAACTACATCAGTATTAGTTAAACGATATAATTGTAATTCAACAATTGCTTTAGCTTGTTCAAAAGTGAATTTATATTCATTTACTAAATTTTCTATAGCGTTACTTTTATTTTTTGATGCTCTAATTGTTTTAATAACTTGATCTAATATAGATATTGCTTTTACTAAACCTTCTAAAATATGTAAGTCACTTAAAGCATGATTTAAATCAAATTCGCATCTTCTTGTTATTACTTCTTTTTGATGAGCAATAAAAGCATCTAGTATATCTAAAAGCCCTACATATTTAGGTCTTTTATTAACAATAGCAACCATATTAAAATTATAATTTGTTTGTAAATCAGTATTCTTATATAAATAATTTAATATATTAGTAGCATTTGCATCTTTCTTTAATTCAATTACTATTCTAGCCATATTTTCATGATCAGATTCATCAATAATATCATTAATACCTTCAACTTTTTTATCTAATTTTATATCAGATATTTTTTTAATTAAAGATTCTTTTACTACTTCATATGGAATAGATTTAATAATAATTTTATTTTTATTAATTTCTGCATCTGCTTTTAATACTACTTTTCCTTTTCCTGTTTTATATGCATTAATTAATTCTTCTTTGCCCTCTAATACTCCACCTGTTGGAAAGTCTGGTCCTAATATAATTTCCATTATGGTTTCTAGTCTTGAATTTGGACTATCTATTCTTTTAATAGTTGCATCAATTACTTCTCCTAAATTATGTGGTGGTATATCTGTTGCATATCCTGCTGATATACCAGTTGAACCATTAACTAAAAGATTTGGGAATTTTGCTGGTAATACTGTTGGTTCTTCTTCAGTATCATCAAAATTCCATGCCATTTCAACTGTATTTTTTTCAATAGATGAAAGCATTGTTTCTGCTATTTTTGATAATCTTGCTTCAGTATAACGCATTGCAGCAGGACCATCCCCATCAATTGATCCATTATTACCATGTATATCAATAAATGTTTCTCGCATTTTCCATTTTTGACTCATACGAATTAAAGCATCATATATAGATGAATCTCCATGAGGATGGAAATTACCCATGATATAACCTACTGCTTTTGCTGATTTTTGATATGGTTTATTACATGTATAACCTGCTTTTTTCATAGCAAATAATATTCTTCTTTGAACAGGTTTTAATCCATCTCTAACATCAGGCAGCGCTCTTTCTTGAATTATTTCTTTAGAATATCTACCAAAACCTGATTCCATTAATTCATGCAAGCTATAATCAGATATTTTTTCTATAATTACTTCTGTATCATTATTCTTCTTCTTTGGCATAATATCCTACTTTCTAAAATTATCTTCTAGAGTGAAATCAACATTTTCGTTAATCCATTCTTTACGAGGTGCAACTTCATCGCCCATTAATACATGAATTCTTTTTTCTGCTAAAGCTGCATCAGTTAATGAAACTCTTATTAATCTTCTATTTTTAGGATCCATTGTTGTTTCATATAATTCATCAGCATTCATTTCTCCTAATCCTTTAAATCTTTGGATTTTAACATCTTTTTTTAAACTTGCTTTTCTCTCTTCCAATTCTTCATCAGTAGCAATATATTCTTTTTCTCCTTTAGAATTAATTTCTATTGAATATAGCGGTGGAGTTGCAATATAAAGCATACCATTTTCAATTAATGGTCTCATATATCTATAGAAAAATGTTATTAATAATACTTGAATATGTGATCCATCTACATCAGCATCAGTCATTATAATAACTTTTCCATAATTAGAATCTCTATAATCAAAAGTTTCTCCTAAACCTGCTCCTATAGCAAACTCTATTTGTTTTAACTCAGCATTATTTTGAATTTCTTGAATGCTTGCTTTTTCAGTATTTAATACTTTTCCTCTTAAAGGTAAAATAGCTTGATGTTCTCTATCACGATAAGATTTAGCTGAACCACCAGCTGAATCACCCTCTACTAAGAATAATTCATTTTTAGCATAATCTTTACTAGTAGCTTTAGCTAACTTCTCTGAAAGAATTCTTTCTTTACTAGATTTACTGCTACTTCCATTTCTTGCTTGTTCTCGTGCTTTTCTAGCAGCTTCTCTAGCTATTTTACTTTTAGATGCTTTATCAACTATTGATAAAGCTATTTCTTTATTCTCTTCTAAAAAGAATTTTATATTTTCATATGTAATACTTTCAGTTATACTTCTTGCTTCAGGAGTTCCTAACTTTCCTTTAGTTTGACCTTCAAATTGTAATTTATCTTCAGGTATTCTCAAATTAATAACCGCAGTTAAACCTTCTCTTACATCAGAGCCATCAAAACTATTATCTTTACCTTTTATTAAATTATTATCTTTAACATAATCATTAAATGCTTTAGTTAAACCTGTTTTAAAGCCAACTTCATGTGAACCACCATCAACTGTTTTAACATTATTTACAAAAGAAATAATGTTCTCATTATATGTATTTGTATATTGCATAGCAATGCTTACTTCAATTTTATTTTTAGAATTAGTAAATGTTAATACTTTATGTAATGTGTTTTTACCTTCATTAATAAATGATACAAAGTCAGTTAAACCATCTTCATAATGATATTTAACTTCTTTATCATCCTCTTCATCAATTACGTCAATTGTAACATTTGGTATCAAGAATGCACTTTCTTGCATTCTTTCACATATTGTTGTAAATGAAAATGAAGAATTCTTAAATATTTCATAATCTGGTAAAAAAGTTACAATTGTTCCTGTTTTATTAGTTGTACCAATTGTTTTTAATTCTTCTTCTACTTTTCCACCATCACAGAATCTAATGTTTGATATTACGCCATCTCTATAAATAACAACATCCATCTTTTTAGATAAAGCATTTACAACTGAACCACCAACACCATGTAATCCACCAGATACTTTATAGTTTCCTTCTTCAAACTTACCACCAGCATGAAGTATAGTATAAATAACTTCTGGAGTAGATTTACCTGATTCATGCATTCCAATCGGAACACCACGACCATTATCTGCAATTGTTATTGAGCCATCTTTATGTAATACTATCTTAATATGATCACCATAACCATTGATAATTTCATCAATTGAGTTATCTACAATTTCCCATACTAAATGATGTAGTCCTCTTTTATCAGTACTACCAATATACATACCAGGACGTTTTCTAACTGCTTCTAATCCTTCTAGTATTTTTATTGACGATGCATCATAATTAGATTTTGCCACAATATCACCACAATTATTGTACCAAAGTAAAGGAAACTCTTCAACTAAAGTGTACTTATTTTGACATAATAATTAATAAAAAAATAGCAGTTTATACTGCTATTTATTAATATCGTAACTTTCACCAGATATACTATCTAAATTATAATCTTTTAATACAGGTATATCTATTTCAGTTTTATCTTCTACTTTAGGTGTTTCTTTTTTTAGTGTTGGAAGTTCAATATCTAAATCATCATCACTTACACTTATTTCTTTTTCTGGAACATACACAGAACTAAATACTTCAGTTGGTTTAGGTATTTCTTCCTTTACTTCTTCGGTATTATCTATTTTATCAAAGCTAAATTCTGGAACACTTACATTTTCTTCTTTTACTTCGTCAAATACTAAAGGTTTTTCTTCTACTTTAGAAAGTATTGGTTCTTCAACTACTACTTCCTCTTTAGCAAGTTCTACTTCAGGAATAAATTTATTATCCTCTTTTACTTCTTCATATACTGGTTCATTTATTTCTACTTCAGGTATATCTGATGCAATTTCCTCAGTATTCATTTGTGGAATATCATCTAAAGCAGGAACTACTATAGTATCATTTTCTAATACACTTTCAGGTGTTTTTTCTTCTACTGGTTGGATATCTTCTACTGGAGCAACTTCTTCAACTTTTGCATCTTCAGTAATTGGAGGAGAAGCTACTTCAACAGATACTTCATTATTTTCTTCTTTAAATGCATTTTCTTCACTATTAATTTGTTCTAATTTCTTAGTAGCTTCTATTTCTCTTTCTTTTTTATCTTTTTTACCAAAAAATAAAATAACAAAAAATAATACTACTAATATAAATATAGCAATTATTAAATAAAGGCTAAAATTTTCATAACTATATAGTTTGCTTAAAAATTGTTCCACAATTAAAAACACCTCTTTATTCTATAAATAGATTATCATAAATAATAATATATTGCAATTATTTTTTCTTTATAATATATGGCTTAATTAAATCTTTTTTTACTAAATATCCTTTTTTTGCTTCTCTAATTAATGGTTCATCATTTTTTGAATCCGTATACATCTCTTCTATTATACCTTTTGGATATTTCTCATAAAATATTTTTACTTTTTCTTCACCATGACAATTATTACCAATAATCTTACCAGTTTTGGTATCATATACAGTAGCAATTAAATCTTTTACTTGATATTTAATATAAATATATTCTAACCAAAAAGTTCCAGATGCAGATATTATTATATCTTTTTTATGATCTTTTTTATCTAGCCAAAATCTTTTTAGTTTTTTTTCGTGTTTTGCCCAAAAGTCTTCAACAAAATCTTCAATATTATCAACATGTTTTAAAAAAGAAAACACTCTTTCTTTAAAAGTAACTTTATCTACTATATGTAATCCAAATAAAATAGCATTTCCTAATACTTTAAAAGTATGTAATGGATATCTTTTTAAAGAAAATAGTATTAAATCTACTCCAGAATCTCCATCATATATTGTTCCATCAAAATCATATAAATAATATTTCATTTTTAACACCTAATATAATTATAACTTATATTAAAACATTTTATCAATATTATTAGGTATGTTACCATTACATACTTTACTAACTATTTTATCACTTTGTTCTTTTGAAACTTTTTTACCAGTTATCATACTTAATGTATCTATTACTTTTCTAATAGTGTTTTCATCTTTTAATCCATTTTTATTTATATCTTCTGCTAAAGATACTATTGTATCTTTATCTACATTAGTTTTATTTTTTACTTTATCAAAAAAAGAATCATTTAATTCCATAATACACCTCTAATGTATTATATGAATTAAATGATAT
>JAEEGL012454173.1_pt1 | contig 30488 bp, 29 predicted proteins | sample 9134231 | NCBI WGS metagenome assembly JAEEGL01 (sample SAMN16246548, study PRJNA631951) | gut metagenome | biome: gut microbiome; feature: rumen; material: fiber-attached | host: Bos | place: Iran: Karaj | collected 2018-10 | reverse complement strand
TGGAAGAGGCTATAAGATAACGCCGGCGTGATGGCGGTAAAGGACGGATAAAAGAGTATTGATCCTAATCGGTAATAACAGGGAGAAAGGTGCTATTATCTATTTAAATGATAGATTTATATAATCCTGCGTAAATATTTCCTTTTGCAAATCTGTAGAAATCTCCGGTTTCAACTATCAGCGATAATGCGACGTGTGTTTTCACACCAATAAAACAACCAAGCTTCTTGACCTTATCCGCATTCAATATCATATGTGTCATGTGGATCGAGCTTTTGTTTGCAACTTTAAGCATATAGGTAAATCCACGTTGCTACAAACGTGAGGTCATTTCATATTATCTAAGTGCTCTTTACATGGATTATATAATTGTCTAGTTTGATGATGTGATAGCAAGTTGTATAAGCAGTATAAAGAGCGGCATATTTGAACAAAGTATAGAATGACAGGCTGAGGGATATCCCCAGCCTGTTTTGCATTTTAGTGCACTAAAGAGATAATCCTTATCATGCAGTTTTTCCTATTTGTTTATTCTGTAAATCCGATAATCATAGACAAGAATATTTGAGAATCTATACAATTTAGTTGGAGATCGGAACCGGCTTCGGTTCTCGAAAAAACAAGTCCATGGAACAGGCTTTTAGGAATAAGGGAGGGAGATCACATGAAAAAGAGATCATTCATTAGTATGTTGTTAGTCTGCCTGTTAGCGGCTGCAATGCTTCTTGGAGGATGTGGCCAGAGCAGTTCTTCAGGGGGATTTAATGTAATCGTTCTGGGACAAATAGGTCATGGAAAGTCTGAAGTAACATCATCCATTGCATCTGCATACGGCCAGAAGATTTCAGTTGAACAATTGAATAATGCGAAAGAATGCAAGAGCGGCAGCGTAACTTACCATGCCCAGTGCGTTTCCATTAAATCAGAATCAAGGAATTACAATATCTACGATCTGCCGGATTACAACGATATCTGCAAGAGCATCGCATCGCAGGGAATCGTACCTGACGGTGTAATCCTTGTTATAGACATGAATGACAGAGTCATGCCTCAGACACATGAGCAAATCGAAATGATCAAGGGTTTGGGAATCAAAAACGTCGTCGTATACATTTCAAACTGCACTGATTCTGAATTAGTCGAACTGTTGATTACGGACGTCAATGCATTCGGTCTTGAAAAGGTTGAATTCATAACTGATTACGATAATTTCAGCACGGAAAATGCCAAAAAGGCCGTCTCTGTAATGGATAAATGGTCAGCAGATGACAATGAAGCAAAATCAGTTTCCGGAACGACAGTTGGTGTTTACACATATCATCTCTCAGAACAGGATGGTGGTAAGAACAGTCCAATATTCACATCAGACGCATTGGATATCACCATCAACAACAAAACATACAAAGGAAGATTGGCTACTCCCGGCGTTGATATGATGATGCCCGGTGATATTGGCCAGGAAGTATTTGAATTGGATGAGAACGTATCTGCCAAAGCCGGAGACAAAGTAACCGTTAAAATTGGTGATGCTACGTTAATGGTAGGAGTTGTAATCGGATAATAGTAAAAAGAATAATCAGGAATTGTACGAGCCAGGAGCTATCCTGGCTCGTATTGTATAATGGAACATATAATAGACAGTAAAAGAGACTGAAAATGGATAAGCTGTCAGGTGCAAAAATGGGAAAAATAAAAAAACTGAGAGGCGGGAATAAACTGTTTGTCAGCGGGGATGGTAATATCCTCGCCGGGTTTAGCGGTCAGAATATTGCCTATGTTTATCATCTGGCAAGCAACAGTTCTGAGCCGGTATTCAAGATCCGGACAATAAGACATCTTCAATGTGTTGCTGTCTCACCTGACAGGAAGCTGCTTGCCGCCAAAAGTACTACCGGAGAGATCGCGGTGTTCTTATTGGAATCCGGAGAAGAATTGTTCCGGGTCAAAACAAAGGAAATGGACGGCTATGAGATGTATTTTACAGAGGATAGCCGGTCACTTCTCGATCTGGGCTGTAGCCGTATAAAACTCATAGATATTGAAAGTCGGCAGGTCACTTATCTTGACGATGAGATCAAGCCGGTTGTTGGCTATTATCCGCGTGTTTGGCGGATCGGATTGGACAGATACAGCAAACAGATCTACAGATTAATAGAGACTGACAACAAGTATTCCGGTGAATTGCAGATATCTTCCTCGGATCCGGACAGGATATCTTTTAGGGTGGCCCGAAATCTGTCTTTGCTTCCGTTGTCCCTTAAGTGCTTTTTTCTTTGCAAGGAAAGAAATTTCTACTGGAACGGAACTCAAATTGCCGTAACCGACAAGCAGTTTAATGATATAGGAAAGATCGATCTTCCGGCTGAATTAGTTGACGCCAAACTACTGCTCGATTTCTATGTTTCCCCTTGTGAGAAATACATTTTGTTCGATTTGAAGAGGGTGTCGGGATTATCGTATCTTTATGAGTTAGAAACAATGAAGATGGTGCACAAGTTTGAGTATCCGTATATTTGTGATTTCACAATGGTTAAAGATGATACGGTTTTTGTGATCTCGACATGGCAGGGTTCTTTTATTGGAGAAGTCTGAGCAGTTTGCGGTGCAGATGTTTACTAAGCAATCTTTCTACAGGAGAAATAACGTTTTATATATTGGAACAGTAAATCCTGAAACCTGCTAATTAAACTCAAGAGGCAATTTTAGTTTTTTGTTCTAAGAAAAATGCGCATGTTAAAACGAGCGGACTAGAGTGAATTTCCAGTTCGCTTTTTTATGAAGTAACCACAATCATGCTGCTTCTTGTGCTGCCAGGTATTCTTTTACACGAGCATAGTAAATGCGTAAGAATTTGTTGCAGCCGGCGACTAAATCAATCGAATCTCTCGATCAAGGGCACGTGGAGTTATGATGACGTGACCATATATTCATTTAACGGAAAGGGTAAGGGCGATCTGGTTCTGCCTTTGGGGACATATGAATTCAGATATGTTTTGGAAGATGATGTATTGCAGATTGATTTTGCGGATGAGAGTATTGAGGATCGAAGTTATAAATATTCTCTAACACAAGATATATTGATAATTATGGATGAGGACGGAACATCGTACCAGTTCATAGGAACAGAGATGCCAAAATAGGATGTGTTATGGTATGATGTTTTAAAGAATTAGCATTTCAACAGTCCGAAGCCGTTTGGTGTTATGCTGTGTTACCAGATAATTCTTCCCTTGAATTTTCCCTTGTCATTTCTCAAAGTCCGTATAAAACGATATAACACATGATGACGTCTAAGGGTAAGCGGACTAACGAAAAGTGCCGAGAAATAAGGCTTTGAGGGATATGCACATGAATGTATATAACATCATGTGAACCTTGAGAAAAGGTGCGGCATAGAATTGACAGTTAAGGAGGCTTAAACCTGTTTATGGATAAACTTTATATTACACACTACTTTTATCCGGGGACAGATCCTTGGAAAAACATAATGCTTCTTCCTGATGAGGATGCATTTCGCAAGGCTGAAGAACTTGCTTCTGCACATCCGAACACTACCAGTTTCGGGCGTTTTGCTGACTTCGTGAACTATTATCCGGCCCGGAAGAAAGCAGATGCATTCGTGCGTGAGAGGTTTATTCAATTAGGCGGAAAACCTAAGCTGCTGCATCCTTATTCGTTTACCCTTCTGGAATGTGAATATCTCAGAGAATGGTTTAACAGCAGCGATAAGATAATTATTGATCTGGATGATATTCCCGATGATCAGGTCAGCTTCACGCTTGGAGACAGTTGTGCTCTTATGATCCATGGCAATGAACCGGTTGTCCTGACGAAAAAACTTCTGTTTGAGCGTATCGAGGCATTTAACGGCTCAGTTGACATTTTCCTCAAAGAATCACTCGGCAAGTATGCTTATGTGGAAGTGCAGTTGTGGGATAAAATATCCGAATAGTGATTATCTACTGTAAAATGGGCAGGATAAATGATAGTTAATTGTGGACAAGATTCATATAATTGCGAAAACGTTGAGAAGTTTGAGAATGTAATACAAGAACTGTTGTCAAATGATTCAGCTGAGGTATGGATATCCCAAAATGGCGGGAAAGATGATTGTCCCTGCTTGGCTGTACTGATCAATGAGAATAATGCAACGATTAATTATTTTGGAGAAGACGGAAGTTGTTACTCAACATTTATCGGAACTTCTCTTATTTATAAGAAAAATGTTGCTGTTTAGGAGGACAAGATGACTGAACAAATGAAGCGGGCAATGAATGCAAGGCACACTGTCAGACAGTTTGACGGGACGTCTTTATCAGAATCTGAGAAAAGCATTTTAAGATCAAGAGTTGATGAATTGAATAAGCAATATGATCTTTCGATCGCTTTGATCGAGAGTGAGAAGACACCTGTCAATTTTATGGGCAAAGCTCTTCTGGGCGGAAAGGGTGTGTATTCCTATTTCATTCTGGCAGCTGATGACCGTGATGGCATAGACGAAATGCTCGGATATGCCGGTTCTGATCTGTGTCTTTATGCTCAGATGAACGGCCTTAACACCTGGTGGATGGCAGGAACGTTTAACAGGAAATATGTGGAAGGATTTGTCAGCGGTAAAAAGATCGTTAGCATTATCGCGGTAGGACACGGTAAGACACAGGGAGCGCCTCATAAGAGTAAGGAAAAAGATCAGGTCAGCAAGTTTGAGGGCGAGGAACCGGAGTGGTTTAAGAACGGTGTTGAAGCAGCTCTTCTTGCTCCGACTGCGCTTAACAAACAGGCTTTCAACATCACCGGTAAAGGCAATAAGGTCAGTCTGACATATAAGAGCGGACCTATGTCCGGTATCGACAAGGGAATCGTAAAGCATCATTTTGAGCTTGGTGCCGGCAAGGAAAATTTTGAGTGGGTATAATATTACTTAAAATCAACATCAGAAATGCTGCCGGTTTTCTTTCTGTATAAGCAAGAAAACTATAATGTGGTTGATCAATAAATACTGAGAAAAATGGGGATTTGAAGAATATGAATGCAAGAGAATACCTGGAAATACTGCATGTAGCCGAAAGGCTTAAAGATACACCGCGACATTGCTCAACTGCAAACGGAAGAACGGAGAATGTTGCAGAACACAGCTGGAGAGTGTCACTTATGGCTTTGCTCCTGAAGCACGAGTTTCCTGATCTTGATACAGATAAAGTTGTTAATATGTGTCTTATTCACGATCTGGGTGAGTGTTTTACCGGTGATATTCCGACATTTGTTAAGACTGATTCAGACCGTGATGTGGAAGATGCGGTTGAGAAGCTGGAGCAAGGGAAATAATCCTATGGAGCATTATTACAAATCATCAGTAAAATTAAAGGAGAAAAATGAAATGGCAGAAATAAATGAAATCTATAAAAGCGTACTTGAGGCTGACAGAGCAGCAGTGGTTATCTGCAATCTGGAACACACCATTATTTATATGAATCCTGTTGCGATCGAACGCTATGCGAAGTGGGGCGGAAAGGATCTTATGGGCAGGAGCCTGCTGAATTGCCATAATGATAAGTCCCGCGAAATGATAATGAAGGTATTGGAATGGTTTAAGGCATCGAAAGATAACAATCTTGTTTATACATTTTATAACGAGAAGGAAAACAAAGATGTGTATATGGTTGCTCTCAGAAATGATTACGGAGATCTGATCGGTTATTATGAGAAACATGAGTATCGTAACCGTGAGACAATGAAAATGTATGATATTACATAAGCAGGGTGATGGAATATGATAACTGTAAATTTTTATTGCAAAGGTCAGAACGGTAGTGCAAGAGCATTTGCCGAAGAGATAGATGTTATTCGCTATGAAAAAAGCACTCTATAAAACCGTTTCTTCAGTATTAATGCTGACTGTTTTTATTTCTGTTGTTTCCTGCGGAATTAACCGCAGTTCAACTAAACACGGCAAGGAAAAGGTTTCTGAAGATGCTCCGTGGTTTGACAGTAATGTTGTTACGGTAGATCTTGAGATAGATTTTGAAAAAGTCATGCCGGATTGCACGACCTGGATGGCCGGTCTCGATGAAAAGAAGATAGTTCTCATAACCTTCGGTCAGTTTAAGGAGTCTGTAGATAATGAATATGTTTCTGTATCGGTTATAAACAGAACTACAGATGAGATGAAAAAGATCGATATCTCAAAGGCGTTTACTTCTACAGATTTCATATATGATGCTGTTTATGAGGATGGAAGACTTACTCTTTTGGTCAACAGATATAACCCGAAAACGTATGCTGTAACTTATATTGAGGAAGATGTGGATCTTGAGACCGGTAAGATACTGAATATCCGTGAACTTGATTCCGGTGAATTTGAAGCCGAAAGTGATGCTTTCACTGTGGGTGAGTATAAAGTTGCTGCCGGTTATAATGATATTGGAAAAGACATGATATTCATGCTTCAGGTGCAAACTCCTGACGGAACCTGGAATAAAATCGACATTCCGGAAACGGACAACGAGATATATGGAGTACCGGTTATTCTGCCGTTAAATGACATGACTGCGCTGGTTCCCCTGGCTACAAAAATGGGGACCCGTTATTATGAACTGGACCTGGTAAATTGCTCTGTAAAAAAGCAGGATGAAAAAGATTTTGAATGGCTTGATCCAAAGACGCTTAATGAAATCGAATCGGTTTTTAATGGCGCTGAGGGTAAGATTTATTTTAAATCATCAACAGGTGTATCGGTAATCGACATCGATAATAAAAAGGTTGAGGAATTATTTGATTACGGTTGGTGTAATGTAAACAAGAACCTGTTTTTGTGTTTTCAGATCGTTGATTGTACAGGAGATTCGATCCTTCTTTGCGGACAGGAGAACGGGAATTTTTCGCTTGATTATAACCGCACAAAGGCTGCTTCAAAGTATTATATTGTTCAGCTGAATAAAGCTGACAAGAATCCGAATGCTGGAAAAACGATTCTCAGCCTTTACGTTGGTGACGGGTACTGTCCGGACGAGATAGATGATGCGATCCTCGAGTTTAACGATAAAAGCGATGACTACTATATTGTTGTTACAGACAAGTACAGTAAGACTGACGATTATGATTTAGCCAAACCGGAAGATATCGAAGATTATAATTTTGCAATGCTCAATGCGGGTAATGAACTCAGTAATGAGTTGGCCATGGATATCATCAGCGGCGAAGGTCCGGATATCTTTTTAAACACGAGTTCTATCGGTCAGCTTAACAACGAAAATTATCTAATAGACCTTGCCCCGTATTTTAACGATCTTTCTTCAGATGAATACTTTACAGGTGTTATTGAAGCATCGAAGTATGGCGGCAAGCTTTTTCAGATGCCGCTCTGTTTCAGATTAGACGGAATCATCACAGAAAGCAAATATAAGGGTGCTTCGGGTGTTGGATTTACTATAGATGAATACAAGCAGTTTTTAAAAGGTCCGCTTAACGGTGATGATGTTATTAAGCTTGGGCAGGCATACTATTTTGTTGAGCTCTTCAATGCAATGAGCGATAAGTTCATCAAGGATGGCAAGGTGGATTTTACCTGCCCCGAGTTCTCGGAACTGGCATCTTTTGTTAAAGATAATGTTCCGGAGAACGTCATTATCAGTGATGATTTTAATGCAAGTGATATAAACACAGCAAGCAGGGATACCTGCATGAATATGCTGGACTATTTCAACAGAATGGCTCAACATAACGGGGATATTACAATTTTAGGACTTCCATCGTCTGACGGGCGAGGTCCTCTTGTCCAAGCGTATTCTTCGGTTGCAATTTCAGCTGAAGCACCTGATACTGAAGAATGCATAAAATTTGTGAGAATACTTCTTTCTGATGATATTCAGGAGAAATTGGCTTTAAGTGAACACTTTGTGCTGGATCGAAAAGCATTCCGTAAATATGGTTTATTGGCAGCCGACTACTATAACACGGCCGAATCAAATCAGTTCTACTTTGAACTTCCTAAAGATTATGATGATAACAGGCTCGTATTCACCGAAAAGGATATCGATAATCTTGAGAAACTGGTAATGAGCTGTTCAAGAGTAAGTTCGGAAGATTCATCAATAAGCATAGTCCTTATAGAAGAAATGCCTGCTTATTTTACGGGGCAGAAGGATCTTGATTCTGTGACCGCAATTGCACAGGACAGGGTACAGAAGATTTTGGATGAACGGGGTTAGCAAAACCGGTTTCTTGACAGCCTCGGTTTAACGTGATAAACTAACCGCAGGTTTAATACGATAAACCGAATTTGACCGAGGTAAGTTACATGGAAGAACTGGTATTGTTTGAAGCTGAAAAAAGGCTGATGGAGATTATCTGGCAGGAAGCACCTATTGAGTCAGGCAAATTGGTGAAGCTTGCTAACGATAATATCAATTGGAATAAATCAACTACATATACTGTTCTCCGCAAACTTATCGCAAAAGGTTTCGTCAAGAACGAAGATACTGTTGTCAGTGTTCTTATCCCAAAGGAAGAAGTATTGATATCGGAGAGCAATCAGATCGTCAAAGAGAGCTTCTCCGGATCATTGCCGAAGTTCGTGGCTGCATTCCTGGGTAATAAACAGACATTGAGTGATGAAGATGCGGATGCACTGATGAAGCTCATTAATGAGAATCTTAAGGGAGAAAAGTGATGGGAGATCTGTTCCAGAAAATTGTTGAGATGTCCCTCATGGGAAGCGTGGTAATACTCATTACCGTGTTTGCCAGATTTCTTCTGCGCAATCGTTCAAAGCGATTCATCATGATCCTCTGGGCTGTGGTAGCAGTTAGATTATTGCTGCCAATAAACATAAAATCAGAGATAAGCATATTCAATTATCTTCCGGCAATGACTAAAACCGATGTTGCAACTGCAGAGGTCAAGGTGGTAGCGTTGCCTGACAACGTTGATACTAAACAGGTAACAACGAACGCGGTTTCACAATATTCACAAGACGGTATCATAACTGCTGAAAATGCGGATTACACCGAAGCAGAATTACCGGCTGAGACCGCTGCAAGTGCAATAGAATTACCGGATATCAGTACGGTTTTTGCAATCGTCTGGCTCACCGGAACATCAGTAATAACAGGTTACTGTTCAGTACGTTATATTGCTCTTAAGAGAAGACTTAAGGATGCCAATAAGATAGGAAAGAATGTATATGAATCTGAGAAGGTGAAGGCACCGTTTGTGTTTGGATTATTAGTGCCCAGGATATATTTGCCTGACGTTCTCGATAACAGCGAGAGAGAATATATCCTTAAGCATGAGAGAACACATATAAAACATGGTGACTGGATCAGTAAGATCGTAGGTGTAACTGTGGTTGCAGTCCACTGGTTCAATCCGCTGGTATGGCTTGCATATGTTCTTTTCGAGCAGGATATAGAGATGAACTGTGATGAGAGCGTCGTCGCGAATATGGGTGCTGATGTTAAGCAGGCATACACAATGTCAATTGTCGCATATGCCAGGAAGAGCAACAACAAAAGATATCTGGTAACACCATTGGGATTCAGTAGGAATTCCTTCAGTAAAGTGGAGGTTACAAACAGAGTGAAAAACATTATCAACTATAAAGAAGGAAGAAAGATTACTGCGGTCATGATAACAGCTGCAATGCTATTTGTCGGAGCCGCATGCAGTCTGAATTCAAAAGATAAAACAGGAGATGCAACAGAAGCCACAGAACAAGGATCGATCAAAAGTGTGACTGCGAATGAATACGCAGCGATCAAAAGTGTGACTGAAATGGAATATGCTGAGAAGTATATGCTGAAATCTTTAAACGGTCTCCAATCAGTGACTGTATATGCAAATGCGGATTGGATCAGTGCAAGAACGGGTCCCGGCGATGATTATCCTTCTGCAGATTCTTATCAGGGCGGTACTAAGATCGTAGTTGTTGACGTAACTGATAATGGTTGGTATAAGACAGATTCCGGCAATTACGTTAATGGAAGATTGTGCAGCGATGTAAACCTTTACACGGTTGATTCTTCTATCCTCATTTCCTGGTTTGCTAAAAATCTTGTCGGCTGTCCGTATGAAGCCGGCGGTGAATTTGAAACCGGTTTTGATGATGCCGGACTCATCGTGTACATCTATAAGGAGGATTGTTCCTTAGGTCTTCCTCACGATATCTCGGAACTGGCTCAATGCGGTATGGAGATCGACCCTGATGATGTCTTTGACGGCGATATTATCTGTTTCGATAAGGATCATGACGGGGTGATGGAGCATTGCGGTATCTATGTCGGCAACAACACTTATGTACATGTTCTTCCTGACAAAGGTGTAGTGGCATCCTGTTATTCAGATGTAAAGACTGAGATAGGCACAGTCCAAAGAGTGATCGAGTATCCTGAAGTGATGTGGTAGTTTAATCATCAAGTTATATGAAATGAACCCCCGGAGTTTTTCTGCTTCGGGGGTTCACTGTTTATCCTGTAAATCCGTTCTTACCACACCTCGAAAGTTTGAATGCTGAGTGTGAAATCGACAGCATAGCCCTCAATCACGAGTCTGTAATCGTGCTCGCCAAGCTCACCCAGTTCATTGCTGTTAAGATCGATAAAACGGCAGCTTTCGAACCAGACATCAGAATCTCCAACCCTGCTTAAATTAGACGATGTCGTCCCAATATAGAAATCACCTGGTGTGATATCCACATACTTAATGCCATCCCTGACATAGAGTCTGATGTCTTCCGTGTTGATGTTATTGATGTCGAATTCTTCTATATCTTCGACACTGGTGTCATTTTGGGTGGCCACCAGAAAACGTAAGGTCGTGACCTGTGGATCCTTCGTTTCATGATATACGTTATAAGTACCTCTGGTGTAGTCATATCTTGATATATCGATGATTGCCCCGCTGCGGGTGACAGCACACTTTCCCGTCGAATCATCGACCTGAAGCTCTGTCCATCTGCTGTATTGGATACCGGTCTCTTGTTGCGTTTCCTCTATATCCCTGATTTCAGACCACCTGCCAGTTTCTTCATTAAAGAACTGCTCTCTTCTGATGTTTTTCGTTTTTTGGGGATAACTGTAATCATAGCGTGCATAGGACAATTTCATTACCGGGGAAGAATCATAGCTGAGAAATTGTACGCGAGCATATTCGCGGATATCGCCATTTTCGAGATTAAAGCCGAACGACACAACGGTGATCCTCTTATCGCATTTCATTTTCATATAATAGAGATTGCCCCGCTTGATTATCTCCTGATTATCAAACTCAAAATTCTCGTAATAGCATTGGCTGTCCAGCGTGCCGTTGAGGATGACCCTGTCAGAGCCCTTCTGCTTCGGAGAATGGTTGAATACGAGGATAAATGTCTGATCAGTCTCATCGTAATCTTTTGCGAGTGCTGTGAATCCGACAAGATTATTTGAAGGATAGAACTTCCATTCTGCATTGTCAGAGACCTCGAACGGACAAGTCGCCAAAACCATCTTTTGGGAAACATCAAAAACAGAAGGATTTTTGAAAAGCAGCACAAGAAGTACTGTCACTAAAACAACTGTCAGGCTTACAGCCGCTATTAATAAAGATTTTTTCTTTTGTTTCATAACCATTACCCCACATTGGTTTTTAACTGTTCCTGATATTGCTGTATGTTTTAATCTAACTCATCACTTATATATCTTATTGAATACAGGTTCGTATCACTTTCCATGACTTCCAAAGAATTTCCGCAGCTGATACAGTGCTTAAGAGATGAAGATGATCTGGCTCCGCATTTAGGACAGATATTGTGATACCATTTCTTGCCGGGGCCATTCTGAACAGACATCTCGGCCATTATCTCTGATGATAATCTTTCTGCGCACTTATATAGAATACTATCTCTGACTATAACGAAAACAATACTTAGAACAGGGCAGCAGAGTGCAAGGACCGACGGCAGATAGAAAATGAATCCGTCTAATAGCTTAATGGCCGTATCGTCTAAAATCATATTCTCGTATAACGGAAAGATATTCTTGTAGAACATTAAATTTAAGACAAAGATCACAAAAGCAATTAAGGCCCATGTACCCGGTCTGATCCAGATGATCCTGTGTGTGTTCTTCATGGTATTCAAGACTTCTTTGCAGTTCTTTTGGCCCTGTTCCAAACCATAAAATGCGATACGGTAACTTTTGTTGTTTATACCGGCCCAGGTATCTTTGCTGCCGTTCCTGTTACCGGTAAATCTGTTGCTGAACACATAAAATTCAGAAGTGCCGGAACGGCGGAGTTCGGTCAGAGCCATAGTCCTGTCAGCCTGCATAAAGCTCGGAATAAACAGTAATCCGGATGCAATGAAAATAGTTGTATTTATCAGGTTAAGGCCCGGAAAATCCCCCTGGGCTATCGATACCAAGAGTTCAACGAAAACGTAGGCCGCCAGGTAGATTAAACCTAAAGCCTGACTTCCGATCCTGCTATGCCTGCCGAAGTGTAATCCTGACATCTTCTTCTCCGATCAACAGACTTTTCAACGCCTTATATTTTCAGATTATATAGTAGTGTGACAATTCGCGCCAACGAGATAATGCTTTTGAGCCTTTCCTACGGTAATCTTGATGATGTTATAATTATTGAATCTGAGAGGGAACTCCCGGTATGGTTAATCGGAGGGTATGTGATTCAGTTTAAGAGATTTAATAATGGGGATTTTGTATGGGAACATGGAACGCAAGTATAACCGGAAATGACACTGCACTTGATATGATCGAGGAGTATAAGGTTGCATTCTCTTATTTTGATGTGCCAACCGGACTTCAAAAACTTGATCAATTTGTCAGGTCAAACTTTGATGAATCCGATGAGGACGAGTGGTGTGCATACTTCTATTCCTTAGCGGATTTTATGTGGAAGCACGGCATCCTTACCGATGAGATCCGTGATAAGGCAGTTCAGATGGTTGATTCCGATTTCGGCATGGAAACCTGGATAGAAGCGCACAGTGAAAAACAAAGGCGTAAAGAACTCGCCAAGTTCCGTGAGAGAATCACATCCCCGCAATGTGCACCTAAGAAGATAAAACTCAGTTTTATCCACTCGGACGATATTTTCGAGGATGGTGAAGTAATAGCTGTCCGGTTGAGAACAGCAGGGAAGAAGTTTATGCCGAATTACCCCTGTGATCCGATACCGGATGAGGAATTCCTATCCTACGACAACAAGTATGTTGTTATCCAAAAAGCTTATTCGAAAGAACAGCATTTCAGCGGAGTTATGCCCGAACTTTGCGACAGGACAGCCGTGTTTGTTTTGTTTAAAGGTATTTACGATTCTCCGGAGGATGTCGACATAACAAAACTGGAAAAAGCAGACTTTAAAGGTGATCACAGTGAATTGGTATCGTATTTCGAACAAACGAGCAGCATGTCTTATTTCAAGAAGTGCGGTTATAAGATCATAGGCAAAATGGAACCCCGGTTTACACGCTCTGAAGAGGGTGTAATGTCTCATTTTCTGCATCTTGGTGATAACTCGACGGTTTCTAATTCCGATTCGAGACTGATAGCTGCCGTGATCGATTACGATATAGTTTTGAAAAAGTGTGACGAAGGGATAGATGATGAAGAACTGGAGGAACTGGTGAGGGCCGATGTGCTCCGCAAACGGGAATTTGCTCGCGGACTATCAACCCCGGAGACAAAAGAAGATTATATGGAGCGAAGGGCAAGGATCAAGAAAGCAAAAGAAGAACAGTATGCTGCATATCGTGAGATACTTTATAATGGTGCTGAGGTTTACGAGATACATTATGCTTATCCGTTAGGATATGCAATTAAAGTTCCTGAAGAACCGGCGATAATACTGCTTAATTCAACAGATTATAAGTATTGGGACAAAATAGAAAAATACGTACATGATCAGTTAGATAACTAAATATATGAGCACAGGTAATAATATGGCTGTAACAACAAAACAATTTCAATTATTGACGGATATAAACCTTGTGTGGGATTTTCTTGTCGATATATACGACAGAGAGAACGGAAGCGGTATGCCTGCTCCGTTTTTTGAACATGCTATCCGCGCATCGTGGATGGACCAGTCTTATTCATTTCTGGACAGACTGTGGTTTGACGGTGATAAGGTCGTGGCTTTTGTTTATTATGAGGCACCGGTAACAGATATTTATTTTGCTGTCAGAAAAGGTTATGAATACCTTGCCGATGAATTAATCGATTACGCGGTTACGACTATGCCGGATTTTGACGGCAATCAGCAATTTGTTCTTTTTAACGGACAGGAATTCTTAAAAGAAGCTGCAGGGAAACGCGGATTTGAAATGGTATATGAATACGAGAGCATGGTGTTTGATTTTGAGAATGAACTGAATTATGAACTACCGGAAGGATATCAATTTGTTGAACCTTCTGATATTGATATTCTTAAGCTGTCTAAACTCTGCTGGTACGGATTTGACCATGGTGATGATCAGGAATTTGCAGATTGGGATAAGTATGATGACAGTAAAGAATGGACTCCTGCGAAATCACACAAAGACTGCGTAGCGGAATGGATGTCGCCGTCACCCCATTCCACACCTGAATTCGATGTTGTTATCGCAGACGAAAACGGCGAGTATGTATGCTTTGCGGGAATGTGGTGGGTCCCGCAAAATAATCTGGCTTATATGGAACCGCTGTGTACTTCTCCGGAGCACCGCAGGAAGGGACTTGCTGCAGCAGCGCTCACAAAACTCTACCGCAGAATGAAATCTCTCGGAGCAACGCATATGTCCGGTGGTGAAGATCCGTTTTATGAGAAGATCGGATACGGAAAAGGATTCCATTTTTCGATCTGGAAAAATAATGATCAGTAATATAAGGCAGGAAAAAAAGCTTTCATGATTCCGGCTAACCCTTTGGAAAGTCGTGCAAACCGGAGAATGTGTCAAAGAATACATTTTTACAGCCATGATATAATTCATGTGTATTTCAATGTGAATAAGGGGTGAAATATATGTGGAGTGCGAGACCGTTTAATTCTGATGTTCCTGATCCGTTTGGAAGGAATCCTGTGAAGAGCAGCGAGGGCCAGCTTGTTGCTGAATCTGCAAAGTGTCCGTCCTGCGCATCGAATATCTTTTATCAACCTGAAGTGCAGGGATTGGTTTGCCGTAACTGCGGTAACATCTACAATCCGTCTACGCTTGAGAAGATGGGTTCACTGGGGTACAGCATAGAACACGATTACACCGGTGATAATGATATCTCAGAGGAAGATAAGAAACGTCATGAGATAGTGTGCAACAGCTGCGGTGCCACCGTGATCGCTGACGAGAATATGATGTCGACGATGTGTGCTTTCTGCGGTTCACCGGCGCTGATCACGAGAAGAATGACAAGAGAATTCAAGCCGGATTATATTATTCCTTTCAAGATCGACAAACGGACTGCCGAGAACAATATGAAGCAATGGCTTAAGACCAGAAAGATGACACCGAGAGGCTTCAAGACAAAGAGCCGTCTTACCAAGATGGAACCTTTCTATGTGCCGTTCTGGATCCTGGACTGCGCTGTTAACACTGATATGTATGGTATCGGTAAAAAGTACACCAAAGATAAAACTGCTTTGTTCTCGGTAAGGGCAAAAGCAAATTACTATGTAAAAGGTGTACCGTTTGATGCTTCCTTGAAGATCGCAAATAAACTGATGGAAGCTATCGAGCCTTTCGATTACAGCGAAATGGTAAAGTTCGATAACAGATATCTGCAGGGTTTTTATGCTGACAAATATGACCAGCGCCCGACGGAGATAATGGACAGGTTCATTAAGAGAATGGACAGGATCTCGATGGATATGAAAGACTCTATCGCTGTGAAATATGATGAGTATGAGCCCACTCCCGAAAAGAACTTTACATGGATGAGTGAACTCAGCATCAGGTATTGTCTGCTTCCCGTATGGTTCATGACGGTTGAGTTTGGCGGAAGGAATTATCAGGTTGCCGTCAACGGTCAAACCGGTGAGGCGAGCGGCCAGGCACCTACTGCTGATGCTGTCGACAGGCTGGACAGCATTTTAAGATTCACAAGAAGCAACTGGAGATGGGTTCCGGTATCCGCAGCAGTCGTATTGCCTGTCTTTATTTTCCTGATAACTGTTTCGGGTAATGTTGGGCCGTTTTTCTACTTCTTATTCCTGGCTTTGTGCTTTGTTGAGCTGCTGCTTATTGTTTTTCTCGTTGCGATGTATGTGCTGAACAAGATAGGAGACCGTGCATCTTATAAGATCCACAAGACTGTTGATGTGGTCAATGATTTTGACAAGGCTCCGGGAATGGATTCCTATCTTGATCCGACACACCGCATTAATCTGACTGTCGATGATTATCTTTTCCGTCATGAACTGGAACAGAAAGATAAAATATGGCGAAAAGAAAAGGGAGAACAAGAAGAAATAGATCTTCCTTTTGATCTGTATTAATATCAGGTTATGTCTGTTGAATAAAGAGGAGCCGGATTTATGAAAGCGTTGATCATTAACTGCAGTCCCGTAAGAAACGGAGCTACTGCGGAGATCACAAAGATCATAGAAAACGAAATATCTTCACGATATGATGTCAGGAACATTTGCATAGATGATTATGATTTTTCATTTTGCAAAGGTTGCCGGACATGTCACGGGACATCCGTCTGCATCATGGATGATGATGTTAATGTCATCATGAAAGAGTTCGATGATGCTGATGTCATTATATCTGTTGCTCCGTCATACTGGGCTGATATCCCCGGGCAATATAAAGCATTTATTGACAGATGCACACCGTGGTGTGATACACATGAACCTCATGCTTCGATAAAAGAAGGCAAGAAAGGATATGCTGTTGCATTAAGGACGGGTCCGGGTATGCATGAATGTGACAGGATCATTCAGAGCATAGAACACTTCTATGGTCATCTGCATATTGAATGCGTGAAGCATCTTGGGCTTACATCGATCGAGTATAAAGAAAATGTTGAATCCAGAAAACAGGAAATAAAGGATTTCTGCAAAGATATTTAATCCCCTGAAAAAGTTTCCCGTTATAAACAATTGTATTTATTGTGTCTTAACTTGCCGCATCTTTGCCTATAAATAGTTTGACCATCAAAGTAATATGCTGTATGATTCGGCTAAGTAAGCAAGTAAAAGGATGCAGCCGATTTGATACCGCTATTTATATGGAGGTACTGAATATGGAAAATATTTATATCGATCCGGTTTATCAGGATGCTGACTTAAGAAGAAAGAGAGCAAACACACTCTGTTTAATATCGTTAGGGTCACTGTTATTGACGGTGCTGACATTTATTGCAAATTATGTGTTGTTATATTTTTACACCTTATCTTACAGAAAAATCCTCATGCAGAGTATTTCCACAGCAGAATCAGTGGCATTTGAGGCTTCATGGGTATTTATGATCATTGCAAGAGCAAGATATAAGGAAAGCAAATTCGCGAAGATACTGATGTGGGTATATATAAGCATTGCTGCAACGACCGTTACGTCAATTGTCGTTCTGATTGCATATTGCTTCTATACCTGCAGCGGAATACCGGGGTGATCTTATATCATCAGGACAGGTAACAGTCATCGTAGCAGGTATTGGCGGATGTAACGTTTGATAATTAAATAAACTCTGGATAAATAAACATATTATTCGTTATAATGTAAACGGGATAATAAGAATATATGCGGGGGTTTATTTATGAGAAAAATCAAACCTGTGGTTATAGCTATGGCTATAATTATGCTGATGCAGATGCTCACGTCTTGTTCGTCAGACAAAAAGAGCGCTGATGTGATCAAAGAAGATGATCCGTGGTACGATACTGTCAAATTCAAACTGGACAAAGAATACAAGAAGACCGACCAGACAGGCGGAGAAGAAGTCTTTACAAGCAATGACAGGATATTCTCATTATATTGCGCTTCGTCGGACGTCTGGGCCACTTCCAAAACTTATCTTGATGCGTACGATTATGAAGGCAATCTGATCAAACGTCAAAAAGTCACAGTTGAGAATGGGTGCCGTATTCAGAGTGTTTATTCGGCCGCAGCAGACCCGGAAGGGAAGAATATAAAGGCGGTAGTTTACCTTAATTCCGAAAAAATACACGGTTTTTCATTTGTTAACATTGATGCGGAAACAGGAATCATATCAGACATAAAAGAAGTATTCAGCAAGGAAGTCAAAACGGCTGTCGGTAAAACCGGATCGATCTCCGATGTGACGAATATTGGAGATTATTCAGTCGTTTTGCTGCTTGGTGATTATAGCGGCGGCATGAGTTTCCCATGGGAAATAATGTTATATAAAGACACAGAATTTGTCGTTAAGTTTGACATGTCGACATTAAACATCAATACTTTTTTGGATGGCTTTTCCATAGATGAATCATCAGCTTCCCTGTATGCTGCAGGTATCGAAAACAAAGAAGTCATTATCATGGAATTCGATTTAAAAAACGGAAAGCTAAAGAGCAAGGAAAATATACAGGAAATAAGTGGTGAGACAGTAAATTATGCGGAATATACCGCGACGAATGACGGTGATCTGTGTAAGATCGATTCGTTCGGAAATATAATGAAGATCGATGTTAACGACATGACGCCTCAGACGGTGATCGATACTAACTGGTATACGCCGTATTTTTCTCCTGCCTCTTATTCGGCGATCTTTGAGCAGTATGGTCCGAATAGTAGCTTTGGTTCTTATATCGTGAGTTGTACTGAAGAAAGAACAGTCATAAGAGATATTGAGACGAGATCATACGGATCCGATGATTTCTATTCTGTTGATTACATCAGAGTGCTGAAAAAGGCAGATAAGAATCCTCATGCGGGAAAACAGATCATTGAACTGGCAATGCCGCTTGACACAGGGATCTCGTCTTATCTTGGAGAAGCCATTAGTGAATTCAACAAGACCGACAATGAATATCTTATCAGAGTCTGGGATAAGTATAAGACAGGATTCACTTTAGGAAGAATGGTTCAGAGTGCCGATGAAAACGAGACGAAAACATATGAGATGATCCAGGATCTGAAAGATGACGGTGCTCCGGATATTGCCATCGGTATTCAGAAAAATTATGCGATGCGCGATGATGTATTTATGGACCTTACCGGATTCCTGGATCCTGAAGTTGAGGAGCAGCAGTACGGCAATATAATCGAAGCCGGGAGACTCGACGGAAAGCTGTATTTTCTGCCGGTAACCCTGCAGATAGAAGGACTTGTTACGAATGCGGAATTGCTGAAAGATGGTGCCGCAGGAATTACTTTTGAAGACTATGAAAAGATGGTGAAAGATGATCTGGACGGATTCTCTCCATATGATTATCCTTACTCGAAATACTATAACAAACGATCATTTGTCCTTTCATGCATAGACACTAAAAGTGCTATTGAGGGTGATGAAATTGATTTCGGAACAGATCAGTTCCGTTCGGCGATCGAGTATGCAAAAGATAATTTCAATTACGATGATGAAAAGAGTACTCCGGATGAATACTTATATGATATAGACCACAGGGAAAGATCAGAATGCTATTATGCAAAGATCAGAGATTATCTCGAATATGTTCACGCCTGTTACTCATCAAAAGACCGCTATGTAATTATCGGAACACCTTCGGTTGATGCGAAGGGTCCGAGATTTTCTGCTCTTGAGACGATATCCGTATCGGCAACTACCGATGTCAAAGACGGATGCAGACGATTTGTGAATTTCCTTTTCTCCGGTGCTGCCTTCAGTTCGGGAGACTGTGAATTGCGGCAGATAGTAACTAACCGCGAGATCATGAAAAGAAATGTCGAAACACTTTCCAAACTTAACAATGAAGCGTATGAGCGTTATGTACAAGCTAAGAACAACAAGGCGATTATTCCAAATCCCAAGTATGAGAGAGCGCAGGGCGATAAGACATCAACAGATGAAATGCGTGAGAGTTTTCTGAACAGTATGTCAACGATCTCCACATACTATTATGAGGATTATCAGATCGTGAAATTTGTGACAGAGGAAGTCGCACCTTTCTATGCAGGTGACCGTTCTGTGGATGATGTTGTAAGATTTTTAAATGACAGAACGACCAAGTATATCAGAGAGATGTAATTTAATCGGGAACTGTTTTTTGCTGTTATAAATATATATCGGGATAATAAGAATAAGATTGGGGAATTAATTATGGGTAAGACTAAAATTTACGCTGTTATTATGGCTGCAGTTTTGCTGCTGCCGGTCTTTGCTTCCTGTTCTTCCGGAACGAAAAAGACAAATGTTGTAAAAGAAGATGATCCGTGGTATGAATCCGCACGGTTCGAGATGAAGAAAGATATCCGGAAGAATGACGATGTTAATGAGGCTAAAGTCTGTACAAGTAATGACCGGGTGTTTTCTCTTTATCCGTTATCCTCGACTGCGTGGGGTTCGTGCAGGACGGTTCTTGATACATATGATTTTGAAGGCAATCTTCTTAGCAGAAAAGAACTATCCTGCCCGGGTGATTATTTTGTTCCGTGGATTTATTCTATAAGCTCCGATCCTGAAGGGAAATCATTAAATGCTGCTGTTTATCTTAATTCCAGTACAAAGGGTTTTCAGGCATTTGTAAGTATCGATACGGAAACAGGAACAGTCTCTAATATAAAAGATATACTCAATAAGGGAACAACATACATCAATGATGTTTGGGATATATCTTTGATCGGAGATTATGCGGTAGTAAATCTCAATGATTCCAACCTTGCTTCTTCGCACATATCTTTTTCACTGTTGCTGTATAAAAATATGGAACAGGTTGGTGAACTTGATGTGTCCACGGTAAATATCAATATGTTTATGGATGGCTTTTCGTTAGATCAGACCACTGATTCCCTGTATGTGGCAGGTTATGATACCGGCAATACATTAATTATGGAATTCGATCTGAAAACCGGGAAGATGAAGAGTAAAAAGAACGCTCAGGATCTCGATGATAAGACTGTTAACCTGATCGAATATACGGCGACGGATAAAGGAGACCTTTGTAAGATAGATTCATTTGGTAATATTTTGAAGATCGATGTCAGTACCATGACGCCCGTGACCATGGTCGATACAAACTGGTATTCCCCGTTTTTCCGTCCTTCCGCTAACGAAGACAGAGCGATGAACACAAGGATCCTTAGCTGTACTGAAGACAGAACTGTCATCCTGGATAGTGAGAAAGTAGCTAACGGGATTTTTGAACAGCAGGTATTCGAGCATATTACAGTGCTGAAAAAGGCTGATAAGAATCCTCATGCGGGTAAAGAAATAATCGAACTTGCACTGCCTCTTTATAATGCCGGAGTATCGGAATTTCTGGCAAGATCCATATTTGAATTCAATAAAACAGACAATGAATATCTTATCAGGGTGTGGGAGAAATATAAGACGGGTGTTACGTTGACGAGTTACGTAGTGCCTGTTGCTGATCCGGATGCGGAAGAATATGCAATGATCCATGATCTTAAAGGTGACGAGGCACCTGACATTGTAATCGGAATGCAGAAGAATTATGCGATGCGTGATGATGTCTTTATGGATCTGACGGGTTTCCTTGACTCGGATGTTTTGGAGGATCAGTACAGTAATATCATTGAGGCAGGAAGGATCAACGGTAAACTGTATTTCCTGCCGGTGACGCTGGAGATCGAAGGCCTGGTTACAAATTCGGAACTGCTGAAGGACGGCGCCGCCGGGATTACTTTTGAGGAATTTGACAGGATGACAAAAGAAGATCTGAACGGTTTCTCGCCGTATGATTATCCTTACTCTTTTGACTATAATAAACGTTCATTCATCCTGTCATGCATAGACACAAAAAGCGCTATAGAGACAGGGAGTGCAGATTTCGGAACGGAACAGTTCCGCTCTGCAGTCGAATATGCAAAAGACAATTTCATCTATGACGATATAGAAAGCATACCGATTGACTACGTATATGATTGTGAGCACAGACATAAAGGTGAATGCTACTATGCAAAGATATCCGATTATCGTCAGTTTGTTCGTGCCTGCTATTCGTCTAATGGACATTATGTCATTATCGGAACGCCTTCGGTTGATGAATCCGGTCCGAGATTTAGCGCTCTTGAGACTATATCTGTATCGGCAACTACTGATGTTAAGGCCGGCTGCAGAAAGTTTTTGAATTATGTCTTTTCCGGTGTCGCTTTCGATCAGGGTGAATATGGATTCCTTAGTATAGTAACTAACAAAGAGATCATGAATAAAAATATAGAAACCATTACCATACAGAATAACGAGGCATATGACCGGTATGTTAGTGCAAAAGAAAGCGGAGCTATAAGACCAGATCTGAGCGTGGAACGCGCATATGGCAACAAGACTGCTACAGATGATATGCGGGAGAGTTTCCTGAACAGCATGTCAACGATCTCGACATATTATTACGAAGATTATCAGATCGTGGAATTCGTGCTTGAAGAAGTCGCACCATATTATGCCGGTGACCGTTCTATGGATGACGTTATCAAGTTCCTGAATGACAGGACGAATAAATATATCAACGAGATGTAACTTTAACACCGGCAGGAAGCTATAAGGATGTAAACATGAAAATCGAATTGGTAGATCTTTCGGAAGATAACATTAAACAATGCTTTGACCTGAAAGTGTCTTGTGACCAGACCGGGTTTATCGCATCAAATGAGGAGTCGTGGAATGCAGCAAAAGAGAACGGGAATATAGCCCGCCCTTTTGCCATATATTGTGACGGGGAAATGGTTGGATTTACGATGTTCGCATTTGATGAGAAGTATGAAGATCCGGGTGACAGATATTGGCTGTGGAGATTCATGATCGATGAAAGATCACAGGGAAAAGGATATGGAACAGCAGCGCTTAAGACGATCATACAATACTTCAGAGACCATGGTGCAAACAAAATCCGGTTATCGACAAAAGAATCGAATATAAAAGCATTGAACATATACCGCAAAGCGGGTTTCCGGGATACGGGAGAGATAATAGGCGGCGAAACTGTACTTCAATTGGATCTATGATTTCCTGTCAGATCATTCATCAATGTCAGGACTGTATTCTTTTACCGTGACCGATTCGCTGCTTATTAATTCGGGGTGGTCTTTCGATCTCTTCAGATATGTATCGAAAAGTTCTAAATGCAGTTTGCAGACATTCTCGTGCATAACATCAGGATCAAGTGAACCGACGATCGCTTTTATGGGGATCATGTGCTTCATATCGGAAAATGAGATGTGCTGCATGTTCTTGAATACCGCACCATATACCGGTCGTGTGTGATCTAAATATACTCTTGTTTCTGCATTGATATTTGCTTTGCAGCTTAACTGCAGGAAGGGTTTTCTTAAGATCTTTCCTTTGTTGTTGCCGAACAGTGCACCGTCCAGGTTGGCACCGCATATGAATTCGTCATAGTCAAGACAGAGCATATATGCCGTGGCACCTCCGAGAGAATGACCTGCGGCGCCTATGCCGCATGAAAAATCAATAAGATCTGTGAGATTCTCTTTTGCGTAATTTACAGCAGTGAGAGTATCTTTTATCCATTCGTCTACTCTTGTCTGTATATACTTACAGTATTTATTCTGAATATCATCGAATTTATCGGCGAGCTCTCTTTCGCTGCCCTTTGTGCAAGTAAGTTTGATCGTTTTGAATGCACCCGGAAGAAAAGGCTCGTATTGCTTCTTTGTGGTCTCCTTATGCATTTTGATCTTTGTTCCGTCATCTAATTCAGTTAGAGCCGCGTCGAGAGGGTGACCGACCGAGATAACAACATAACCGTGTGAAACAAGTTCCAGGCAAAGGAAGGAATTTGCTTCTCTGTACGAACTAAGACCGTGATTGAACATTATGAGCGGGAATTTCATTCCGCTGATCTTTGGCGCGTTTTCATAGCATTCTGAAAAGTTATCTCCGGCTGCATCACTTTTATCGTAATTGATAGGTGCGTGCATTGATTCCTTAAGTGCATCTGCCATCTCTCTGGACATATATTTTATTCTGCTCATTCCTTCAACAGATGCTTTTGATACAGGATAGTAGACTCTTGCCGGAATGCTTCTTTTGGTTCCGGGAATGAGCACTTCCTCTCTGTCGTCATAGACTGTAAATGTGAATGTGCCTGCTGCAAATCCGCCTGTGGGTAAGGGTTTATTGACCATCGATCTTTCCTCCGAGTAAAAGAATAATTGAGTGTGCAAGAGTCCTGAAAAGTTTCTTGGGATCTGCTTTCACATCCGGACTGCCGGTTCCGTAACAGGCTGACATAATGCAGAATTTTTCAATGCCGGTATATGAAGCTGATACGAACATGCCGATCTCCTCCGGTGAAGCTACAGGCTTATAGCCAAGTAAATACGCTCCTTTGATCAGACGCGGCAGGGCATTTTTCCCCAAATATTCAAGATTCCCAGATCCTTTGATATCTTTCATGATGCCTGCAGCACGTTCAGGTTCATTTATCGCAAGAACACCAAAATCAAAATTGATCTTCTGAATATCCATAAGGTGTCTTTCCATTGTTTCGGCCAGACAGTCACAGACCTGATATGTCAATTCTTCAATAGTAGCTGACTTATTGGAAAGGATCTTCTCGAAAGCATCGATGATGTTATAGTCGCTCCGCATTTGAGTTGACATGTCAGCCAGTATCTCATCAAGACCGTTATAGTAGCGGTAAACAGCACCCTGACTCATACCTGTCTCTGCTATGACGTCAGATATCGTCACCATTTCCACAGGTTTTCTTAAGCACACCTTATATGCGCAATCAACGATCATCTTGCGTTTGTTCTCTAAATACTTCTCAGTAACCTTAGGCATAGCGCGGTCTCCTTCGACAAAAATGAAACGGTATTCATTTAATGAAAGTGGTTTCATTTTAGCGGGCGGGATCCATATTGTCAATAGATCGATGTTTTAGTTAAAAATGACGGAGAAAACGGGTATTTTAAAGAGTTCTTGTTCGAAAACAAAGTGCTCAATAGGATATAATTATGACATTGATTCTTTTTCCCGTTTAAGGAGATTTCATGAAGATCGTTAAAGGTGTTCTCAAGACATTACTTGTAATAGTTTTGGTTTTAGTGGTTTTACTTGCTGCATTGCTTATCTGGCTTACCGTGGTGGAATACAGGCCTGAAGCTGAAGAAAATGTTGCTGTCTGCCAATTGAGCGATGCCCCGGACAGTTTATCTGCAGGAGATCAGATCAAGATCGTGGCTTGGAATATCGGATACGGTGCTTTGGGAGACAATGCCGATTTCTTTATGGATGGTGGAAAGATGGTATATACCGCTGACGAAGACAGGGTAAAAGAAAATCTCAATGCCATTATAAGTGAAGTCAAAGCACAGGATCCTGATATCTTATTGCTGCAGGAGATAGATCTGAACAGTGACAGAAGTTATCATATCGATGAGACAGAATACTTTGATATGCCGGGATATAACAATTATGCTTTTGCGAATAATTTCAAGGTGACCTATGCACCTTTTCCTGTTCCGCCAATGGGATCAATCAACTCCGGAATCGCAACATATTCATGTTATCCCACAACATCCGCAACAAGGGTATCTCTGCCTTGTCCTTTCTCATGGCCGATAAGGACTTTTAACCTTAAGCGTTGTCTCTTGATCACAAGGATCCCTGTAGAGGGCGGTAAAGAACTTGTCATCGTTAATCTTCATCTTGAAGCTTATGATGACGGAGAGGGCAAGGCGGCTCAGGCTCAGATGCTCATGGACATATTAAGCAGTGAAGCATCCAAAGGTAATTATGTGATCGCCGGAGGAGATTTTAATCAGAGTTTTTCAAATGTTGAAAGCAAGAATAAAGTATTCCCTGAACAGTGGCAGCCTGCGGCTATGGATGTAAGCAGTTATGAAAATGACTGGCAATTTATCATGACAAATGAGATTCCCACATGCAGATCTCTGTATACTCCGTTGGTCGGAAATGAATCAGGGTTGCAGTATTACATGATCGATGGATTTATTCTTTCGAAAAATATTTCCGTCGATTCTTATTCTATCCACGATCTCGGATTTGCAAACAGCGATCACAATCCTCAGATACTGAATATAACACTGAACTGATCAGCAATATTTATATCGACAAAAAACCTCCCTTATTATCAGGGAGGTTTTTTGCGTGCTTCACTTTATGGATAGAGGTTTTGATGTCTGATCACCCTTGAGACAGGCATACAAGTCTCTTCATAAACAAATTGATCAAGCAGACGGAATCAGGTGAGCTGACGGTCTACTTCCGCATTTACAAATTCAACGGAGCTGTTGTGAGCTGTTACAGAAAGAGATGCAACTTTCGCCTTATTAAGGTATGTGCCGATACCGACAACGAGAACTCCTGCCAAAATTACAATGATGGCGATTACAAGTACCATTTCAACAAGTGTAAAGCCCTTGCGTGTCTTTCCGATTCTTTTCATAAGCTGCCTCCTCCCCCGTGATAGATGTACTGCTTTCTGAAACAAATATATCACAGTTCGTTCACAATGTGTTCATATTTTCCATAATTTCTTCTATTTTGTAAACATAACCAATCAACTGTGTCTGTTTTTGTGCACTATGCTGTTAAAATTGCATAATTGTTAACATTTCACAGCTTGGTTCATAACAGGAGCGGTCTGATCGGAGTAGTTTTTATATGGTTGAATTCAATTAGGTGTTCACAATTGTTGTTAATAAATCCGGAAATCCATTTACATTCTGTTAACATTTATCTGCTTGATGATCGGAGGAAACAAGAAAATAACAGATTGTCAAAGATGACAAAACAAGGTATACTTTCAAAGTTCATTTAAGGATGATTAGCTCAGCTGGCTAGAGTACATGCTTGACGTGCATGGGGTCACAGGTTCGAGCCCTGTATCATCCACCAGAATTAAAGGGCTTTCTCAATTATGAGACAGCCCTTTTATAATATTTTGAGTTTTCGAATCTTCAGTAATGCAACAGTGTTATGGAATCAGTTGGATGATTCAACAGGAATCGTCAATGGTTCAGACGAATCGAGATCAGAGAATATTATTATACTGGCTACTTCCCCGGGATCGATCGCACGAACGAAATACCAGTTCTGATATGCCTTACCGGAATCGGTTGTGTTGTGTACATCATCTCCGATTCCCAGAGTTGTTCCATCTTTCAGAACAACTCCTGAAAAATATGGCATTGAAGAAAGATCAGCGTCAGCACCGATCGTATAGTTCAGCCTGACCGAGATAGGCGAGATCTCTATGTCGTCAAGATGGAAATCGGTTCCGCCAATGTCGGAATCAACATTATATTTTACTGAAGTACTCTCTGTAGGCATCTCGAGAGCAAAGGTCCAATCCCTGCCGGTGCTGTTTACGATCGAACACTTGTGATCCTCATATAAGTTGATGAGCTTCAAATAAACAGTGCTTCCGAGCATGTTTTTATCAACGCCGCGGCCGCTGACTTTTATCATAAAATACAGATAGCCTTCGTCATCAAAATAGCGATAGATCTCCATTCCGCGATCATCATATTGAACAGGAGTCCCGTCTTCGTAAACCCAGTCATCGCCGATCCGGTTGATGCCGTTATAAAAACTACCGCCATCACAATCAAGTTCAACTGTCATTGATTCATCTTCATAAGCCCAGTACTGATCGAAAAGCGGTTCATTATTCCGTTCATCAAAAGTGAAACCATGTACTCTGAATGAAATATAAGCACATCTTTCATCAGCTACTACAGAGACAGGCTCAACGGTTATTGCATCTACATCCATAGATGCATTAGTTGATGTTTGTGAAGTAGAAGACGCATTAGTTGAAGTTTGTGAAGTAACAGCAGTGGTTTCGTTCGTATATATGATAGCTGCGCTCTGTTCCACAAGTTCCTGCAGCTGACTTTCATCAATCTGAAGCTGGTTCATTCCTCTTCCAAAATAGCTTTTAATGGCTGCTACGCTTGTTATCCCTGCTAATCCGACAACTGCACAGATAATGGCAATAACAGGCAGTCTTGACCGTTTGGCCGGAGTGCTTTCTTCAGTAACCGTTCTGCTTTCGAATGTTAATTCCTCAAGATATTCCGGTGATATGTCAGAAATTGCATTATATATATTTTCATTTTTCATAGTATGTAACCTCTCTTATCCAGATAATCCTTTAATCTGTTCCGAAGTCTTAAGAGTTTTTGTGATGCCGCATTTTGATTAAGATCGTACCGTTCCGAGATATCTTTTACGGATTCACACAGATAGTAACGTCTTAAGAAGAGCACTCTGTCACCTGAAGACAGGGTGCCGAGCCAGGTGTTGATCATTCCGGTCAGCATATTTGAATTCGCTTCCTCCGCGATATCAGTGTTTGAGGGAATGCATTCATCCAGCTCATCCATTATCAGTTCAAGACCGCAAAACCTCTTTTGCGCGTGATAAGTCCTGTATTTGATCAAAGCCTGATTGCGCACGATCTTCCCGAGATAGGCTTTAAGTGATACCGGTTTAGTCGGCGGGACAGTATTCCAGACAATATTCCATGTATCATTTACACACTCTTCGGCATCCTCGCGGCTGCTTAGTATGTTATTTGCAATTTGAAAACAATAAGATCCGTATTTTCGCGAGATCTCAACAATTGCATCTTCACTTCGCTTAAGAAGGCATGAGATTATTTCATTGTCTTCCATAAAGAACTCCTTTCGTAAAGTAAGGCCTTCACTTATAAAGATGCATTTTAAAAACGAATATTACTACGATATCAAAAAATATATTTTCCGAGAACAAATATATAAATAAATTGACAGATTTGACCTTTATATCACTGCCGACATATAATTAACCATCCTTATGGAATAAGAGGAGGAAAACAAATGAGCAAATTCTGTCCCAATTGTGGTACACAGGTTGCTGATAACGCGAATTTCTGTATAAAATGCGGATTCGATTTCCGCGCTGTCCAGGGAGCCGTTGCTGCAGGCGCTGCTCCGGCAGCATCGCAGCAGGTCCAGCCTCAGCAACCGGTCCAGCAATCAACAAGACCGTGGATCCAGAATTCCGGTGTGGTCAATCCGAATCCGGTAGTAGGATACGACACATACAATCCTACATTTCACTGCAGATGCGAGTATTGCTATTTTGAATTTGATTATCATACATACGATCTCGGCCACAGGGCATGGTATCCTCACGGATTTGTATACTGTCCGCGCTGCCAGAGACCTTTGAGGCATAAGCTTGAGTATGAGGTTCTTACTGCTGTTCAGCCGGTACAGCCGGTTCAGCCTGCAGCCCCGGATGTTCCCGGAACTCCTACGGAACAGTTATAAACAGCTGCCGGGTATCTGAGCATCAATAAAAACAGTATTTGAAGCCGCTTCTGACAGATGCGGCTTTATTCTTTAAAGCAGGAATGGAAATAATATTCCTTATATGATAACTTTGTATAACTATGGCAATCGATAAGAGCAAGACAGAGATGATAAAGGCTAAGTACGAAGAGCTTACCGGAACATTAAGTGATCCGGCGGTTGCTTCACGCCCTGATGAATATACCAGATATTCCAAGGAACTTGCATCCCTTAATCCCCAGGTTGAAGCGATAAGAAATTATGAGGCCTGCGAGAAAGAGATCGAAGGGATACTTGCGCTGCTTGCAAGCGGAGACCTGGGAGGCGATGATGAGATGAAAAGTCTTGCCAATGCCGAACTTGCCGATTGTAAGTCAAGGCTGTCAGAACTCGAGAAAGAACTGATGATATATCTTACACCGGGTGATCCCAGAGACTCCAGATCGGTGATCCTTGAGATCAGAGGCGGAGCCGGCGGGGAAGAATCGGCTCTTTTTGCGGCTGACCTGTTCAGGATGTATAAAGGATATGCCGCACTGAAGGGATTCGAAGTCAGTGTAGTTGATGAGAATCCTACTGAGCTTGGCGGATATAAGGAGATCGTTGCTGAAATCGACGGCCCGAGAGTGTATTCCCGGATGAAGTTTGAAAGCGGAGTTCACAGAGTTCAGCGTGTCCCGGTAACAGAATCCGGGGGGAGGATACACACTTCGACAGCAACTGTTGCGGTACTTCCCAAGGCGGAACCGACAGATGTCGAGATAAATCCGAATGATCTTAAGATAGACAGATTCAGGTCATCAGGCGCAGGCGGACAGCATATCAATAAGACTTCTTCCGCTATAAGGATCACACATCTTCCTACTGGAATGGTCGTTACGTGTCAGGATGAAAGATCGCAGATCCAGAACAAGGAAAAGGCGATGGCAGTACTGCAGTCGCGTTTATGGGCGATAGCACGTCAGGCTGATGTGGACAGGAACAATGACGAGAGAAAATCCCAGGTGGGTACCGGCGACAGATCCGAGAGGATCCGCACATATAATTATCATCAGGGAAGGGTTACGGATCACAGAATAGGATTAAC
>JAEEGL012573316.1_pt1 | contig 30490 bp, 29 predicted proteins | sample 9134231 | NCBI WGS metagenome assembly JAEEGL01 (sample SAMN16246548, study PRJNA631951) | gut metagenome | biome: gut microbiome; feature: rumen; material: fiber-attached | host: Bos | place: Iran: Karaj | collected 2018-10 | reverse complement strand
TTGGGCATACTTTTGGTTTAGTGTGGCTATATGCCTTGGAATATGTTTTCCTTGCACATTTTACGTACCGAAGGCTTTTGTTAGTATTTCTCGGTACAACCCTATACATGCAGTTGTCAATGTTCCATTGCATATACTATAGCACAAACCAATGTTCGTCACAAGCGATTCATCCCTCACTAACACGTCAGAAAGGGTTTTCTCGCTAAATTTATATAAGAGTGCAGTACCTTGATGCCGTCAGGCAGACAGGCAGGAGTGGTTCATAGGGAGGTTTTATGGAAACATATGGTGCTTATTTAAGAAAACTGAGGGCAGAAACCGGGCTTACCATTCAGAAGACAGCAGACCTTATAGGTGTGTCATCGCAGTATCTTTCAGAGATCGAAAGAGGCGGACGCAAGTGCCTTAACGACGAAAAGACTGCTGTCTTCATAGAAAAACTGTCGGTCCCTGAGGATAAGGCGGGTGTGCTTTTAAAACTGCACGAGCGTATGGCTGACAGGGTCCCGCTCCCCAAAGAACTAATATCCTTTTTGGAGGAAAACCCGGATATTGTCCGGAAGATCTGTGAAATTTATAAGATTTGCGCATAGGAGGAAAATAAAAATGTTTGAGTACAGAAAATACGAAGAAAAGAACAGGCTTGTATCTAAGATTACTTTTTATGCCTGGATCACGTTTGGACTTTTGCTGTTGTCATTTTGCAGTCTGTTTCTTTCAACGAGTACAGGACGGCTCGTGCAGATTGTTCCCAGAGTGGCCGAGATGTCTGAGTCGTTGCTGATTTTTGGTATCGTGACATTCTGCGCCGGCATTGCATCATTTGTGATTGGCTTTTACAGGATTGTTGTTAAAGAGATTTTGTGAGTCAGGGGAGGAGGTAGTGTATGAACGCGCGGGAAGTATCTCTTCAGAAATGGGGCAAAGCCCTCGAGTGCGCTGATAACTGGAAAGCCATTGTCCGTATCTACAAGGAGGATGTGTCACAGGGGTATACGCCTGCTGCCACGGCAGGGCGTATAGTATCGGAGCTTGGCAGGGACAGCACCCTTGCCACGTTCTCAACGGTTGCCCGTATCAAGGAGCACGACGGGCGCATCTATGGCAGGAACAGGCAGATAATGGATCAGACCCCATTTGTGGCAGAAGCTGTTGAGTGGGTATGTGGCAATCCCATGGTCCATGCGGGGATTGATGATATCCATACCACGCATGTCAATCAGCTCATAACAGAGCTTGTAAAGGAGGAAAGAAACTGATGCTTGTAATTTTTCAGGTTGTATGGGTTGCTTTTGCGGCGTATCTTGCATGGTTCTGTGCCACAGAACTTAAGAAATTTCCAAGAGGCATTCTGGAATATGCCGTGTGGGCAGTTGCCCTTTTGATCATTTTTTCATGGGCGAGGTGAACTGTATGTCTAAAAATCATGGTCCGATGGTGGGCTGCAATACTGCCATCACATGGATAGAAAATCTTAAGGGCGTCGATGCTGTAATACAGGAGCGTGTAATTGCCCGTATGCGGTATGAGTTTGACAAGGATGTCCCTGTTAAGCCCCGGTTCCACAAGGGCGTATGCGGCAGAAAGAATGACTATTATACATGCGGCAACTGTGGCGCCGGTATCAGCAGGCTTGATGACTATTGCTCACGCTGCGGGTTTGCGATAGAGAAAAAAGAGATGAGGTGACCGGTGTTTGTAGGTACTTATTGGGAAAGGAACTTGTGTTATGGCAAAAATCAACTGCATTGCCCCTGATGGCAGGACTTTTGCGTCCATCTCTGCCATGTGTGCTGCTTTTGGGATAGGACAGGGAACGTATAGCTCGAGGATCAGGGCGGGATGGGACCCTGAAAAGGCCCTTCTGTACCGCCCCGGAAGTGTTGAGGCAAAAATATATAACAGGACGCTGCATTGCATTCGCGAAAACAGAGCGGAGGCATATAAGAACAGTCAAAACGCTTATACTGTTCCGGTCAGCGGAATATCGTGGTAAGCATATCTGACATTGGAGGTTTTTATGACTACTTTTACAGGGAGTTTCAGACTGCCGGGAGAGACAGTTACAACTTCGTTTTGGATGGATTTTGGAATTGCAGAGCATTATGGCAGGGATGCAATTCTCGATACTTATGAGCGGGCTTTTGAAGAGTGGAAGCAGGACTACCGCTATCTCACCAATCTCGTTGTGGTGTTAAATCACAAGGCATGGCAGTACGAGGATATTAATCCTGAATACGCGGAGCTGTACTGCGAACTGTACGAGAAGGCCAATGCATATGCCTGCTCAAACTTAAAGGGGACTGAACTCCAGTATTTCTTTGATATAACGGACTGATGCCTTTTAGGAAAAACTGCAAAAATCCCGAGAAAATACTCTTTATTTATCGCGTACTGTTGTTTAACAATATCAGTAACCAGTAAATAGGGGGTATTTTTTTATGCTTGAAGATGACATCTATGTGAATCAGTTCTCGCTTGGTATAGATTCGGTTTATGGCATGACCGAGCATATGCGCCGCACGCTTTCTTTTGAGGGAAAGGGTCTGCGTGAGGCTGTTCTTGTCCTGTGCGCATATTGTTTTTATCTGTCTCAGGAAGAGCTGTCCCTGCTCTATCCTGTCTATCCGGCATTTACCCAGCTCTCTTCGAGGGTTTTTAAGCCCCTCATTGATCTTGGGTATATCGTTTCAGAGCCGGCGCAGAAACAAAATGAATGTGAGGGCACTTGCAAAACTTTCTACAGTATCACAAAAAGCGGATATGAATATGCAAACTCTCTTTGCAACGGCAAGCTGACGGTAAAGTACAGGAAGAACCGTACACGGATTGCCAAAAGCCACAGCTACTACATCGGCTATAACCTGATCGAGATCCTCCTTCTCGGATATGCCGTTACATGGCAAAGAGAGTATCTCTTGTCCTCTTCCTTTTCACTTGGCAAAAAGATGCTTCAGGTTGATGCAAGATGTGACCTGTACGAAGCTTTTGGACAGCACCCTTTTTATACAATATATGTTGAGCAGGACCTGGGGACGGAAGGAAACAGCGTGCTCTTTAATAAGATGATGACTTATGCGGATCTGTCTCTTATGAACCATCCAAAGGACTCTCTCGTGCTGTTTTCATTTTCCCCAAAAGGAGTCTCGCTGAAAAATAACCCATCGTCCTCGGATCTGGGCCATCTTTATAGCCGTACCAGGCTGAAGGCACTTCTCTCATATATGGACATGATGCATCTTGATGATGCTTATGAGGCATATATTACGGGATTTCCGGACCGGGAGTTCGTAATGTTATTTCTCCTCACTACTTCTGCTGCCAAAGAAAACAGCAACGGCCCTCTTCTTAAGCGTGGTCCGTTTAAAGCTGACAGGGCATTCATTGAAGAATTCCTTCTTCTGATCAATCAGCGGAGGAATCCTTACCAGCAGAGGGATTATAACTATGTAAGATGCAATCTGACACGCAGTCGTATGGAAGAGATGGTGAGGCTCATATTCAGACATGCGAGTGATAATTCCCGTTTTTTTATTTCCATGAGAGATGGTTTTCAGATACTTTACCTGCCAACCACCCTTGTGGCAAACAGACTGCCGTATGCGTTTTTGAGCCATTCAAAAGACACACTCTCTGCATTAATGATGTCCCTTGGATATTTTGGGAATCTCAGGTTTGTCAGTGATGTATCTGACACCCCGCTTGTGCTTGACAGGAGTGTGCAGATCAGTTTAAGAAATATGTTTTTAACTGGCGACCAGAAGCGCATATTCGTTGAATTTCCGGCACTTGACATCGGCGCCTGGCTTCGTGCTCTTCACTTTTCAAGCCTTTATCATGCCAGCGAGCCAATCACGCTGATATGCGTTTTTGAAACCGAAAAGCAGCTTTCCGATTTTTACCGGGCCTGCGAGGCTTATATGAGAACATACTCAATAGAACGTGGCGGCATCCTCTGCCTGATGCTCAGTGACATAGGCCGCACGGACAGGCTGTTTTATTGTAAAGATAACAGCCTGGCACGAACTTATCCGAAGGGGGAAAACTAAAGTGAAAAAGCTCGGTATTGAAAATATCCTGTTGATATGCGGCGCCTTTCTGTTTTTTGCGATACTTGCCATCACTCTCATCATCACATCGCCAAAGGGGGCAGATGACGGTGATGATGACACGGGCTATGCTGCATATGTCGAACTGGGGGAATATAAGGATCTTCCCTTGGATATCGCACCCATGGATGTTGCTGATTCTGATGTTGATGCGGTATTTCAGGAGCTGATTGACAGCAGGGGAGATGGTTTTACGGATGATGCCAATGGCGTTGCCGATGCCGGGGATATAGTCTATCTTTACTACGAGATAGATGGCACCGGCGAAACCAGCTTTGCTGAGGGGATACTTGGCGAAAATGCTCTTCCGGAAGGTTTTGATGCTGCAGTTACAGGCCTTAAGCCCGGAGAAAGCGTTGTTGTTCCTGCTCCTGATGGAAGCGGGGCAGACTGTACCATTACCATTAATAACATCAGGATGCCCGCAGAGATAAACGACGAATATGTTGCCAGCCTTGGCATCGGTGATATAACCACTGTCGACGGACTCAAACAAAACATCCGGACATATCTTGAAGAAGAGCAGGCTGCCAGCCTTGAAACCCAGAAAAAAGACAGGCTTCTCGAGATGTGCTACGAGGGCTGCACGTTCAAGGATATCCCCGATGAACTTGTAGAGCCGTTCAGGGAAGTGCTCAGGGGCTACCTTGACAGACTTGTGGCTTCGTACAGTGAGTCATCAGACGCGCCTGTGACAGCTGATGACATATTAAAAGAGACCTATGAGCATGATGGCATAAGCAGCGTTGATGAGTATCTGGAAATGTACGGCCTTCACAGCGCAAGGGTTTATGCCATGTGCGAGAAAATTGCCCGGAATGAGGGCATAAAAGTTGAGGATATTGACGTTTACAGTTATGCTGCCCAGGACTGGCATGACGAAACAGGCGGTGATATCCCGTTCAGTGAGTATATGGCCGACAAAGACCTTGCCGTTTATGTGCGTTCTGCCCTTCTTGATGCCGTAACCGATTATCTGTATGAATCCTCTGACGGGAAAGCTGCCGGATGAGTCATATGTGCTATACTGATACCATGTATTTTGTTTTTTGTGGAGGGATGCACTATGGCTTTTTCGGAAAAGGTTACATTCGGAATCCGGTTAAAGTCTTGCAGAAAAGGGATGGGACTGACTCAGATGAAGTTCAGTCAGATAGTAGGAATATCCCAACCAAATCTATCGGCTTACGAATCGGGACGTTTTATGCCGTCTGTTGACAAACTTGTGCGTATTGCTGATGCCCTTGGTGTGTCCGTTGATTATCTTCTTGGGCTAAGCGACGAGCAGTGAGAAAAAGCGCCCTCAGATAACTGAAGGCGCTTTGTTTTCCTGTATTACTCTGAAATGGTGAGGTTCATCTTTTTTGCTATTTTACTGTTGAGCTCATTCATGGCGGATAGTGTTTCCAAAACGGGAGGAATCTCTCCTGCAAACCGGAATGATTTTTCTGCGTCAGTGCATATCTTTACATCACCGCCCATAGCAAGAATTGTTGCTGCTGCCAGTATGTATTTGAAAAATCCCTGGCCTCTCCATTCTTCATTGACAAATGCTCTTGTTATCATCACCGAATCATCATCTGTTGTCTCAAGTTTTGCGAATACACCTATTTCTTCCCTGTCGATACCAAACAGATAGAAGTTTCCTGTATCCCTGAAGCCGTAGAGCTTCATGTGCGCGTCAAGGCTTTCATCATAGTGATCTGCCACCCATGCAGTCTGCTGGTCCAGTAGAGCATTGTCATTTCTGATGACAGCTTCTATTTTTTTCTGTGCTGCTCTTTTGTAGTATCTGTCGGTTATATAGTTGGCGGCCACATTGTATTCTTCTGATACCTGAATCAGATCCTCTTTCATCTGACCTAGTCCTCCTTTACCTGCTGTTATGTGTATTTTTCAGCGCCTGCTTTGATGAAGCCTTGTGGCGGACTTCGTGTCTGAACTTTTTGAGGCTGCCCAATGGCTTCCTGTCCTCCCGGTATCTGACATGGCATTATCTGTTCGATTATGGTAGCAGGCCATCCACACTTTATATGGAACATTTAACTATGTAATATTCATTTAATACAAACTCTTACTTTAATATTAAAACATTTTATTTGTGTGTCAAATATTTTATGCATCAATTACGTGTTAGTATATCTCCCCACAAAGCGTGGCAATCTGCATCACTCTCACCTTGTTGTTACAATATCCAAAAGTTGTCCATAGGACTATGAATCCGCTCTTTTGGCATTATACGTATATTGCTCATACTAACTATCTATTATTCCTGCTCTTCCTGCGCACTTGTAGCCTGCGGATTTTTACTTAATTGCATCATATCTCTTGATTGTTCATGTACTGTTGAAAAACAATTATATATGACCAAATATGTGAATTTGTAGTCCCGAAAAAACGTGGTCCCGGGACTTTGAAAACGGGGTTTACTGCTCCCGATCAGGCAGAAACAGGAGGAATCATAAGATGAAGACCATCAGGAACCTGTCACTATTTGTAATCGCAGCATTCGTTATGCTGCTTGTATTTTCGAAAGACGTTTATGCGGACAATGAATCTATTAATCTTTATGGAAAAGTCTCAGCCACGTACAGCGCTTCTACCGGAAAACTAATGGCGATTTATGATGGCGACCTTAATCTGTCCGGTTCTGAAACATACACCTGGTACCGGGACGGATCTGCAATATCTACCAGTAAGTCATACCAGCCTACTTCTTCAGGCGAGTATTACTGCACCCTGAAGGACAGCAGTGAATATGACGGAGTTCTGACCAGCAATACCCTGACTCTGTATAAGGCCTCAGGATCAAATCTTACATTTGATAATGCATATGGTCTGTACGAAGCAGGTGACACTGTTACTGTCACCGCCACCCTGACCGGACAGCAGACGGTGTCAAACTGGGAAACTTCTGCATCTGGTGTTCCTATCCCCGCAACAGGAACGTCTGTCAATTTCAGGATGCCCGCTCAGAACGTGACGGTCACTGCCACCCTGAAGAATCTTGTGATGATCAGTGTTTCAGGCGGAACTGCGGACAAATATGAGGCTTATCAGGGCGAAACTGTTACGATAACGGCATCAGAACTCGAAGGCAAGACATTTGTATCATGGTCGACAAACGGAGGGCGTCTGGGTGATCCCAGCGCAAAGACTACCACTCTGACTGTGGCAAATTCAGACATATCTGTAACCGCCAATTTTAACGGCGTTGTTTCTACAGAAAAAGACAATGAAGACAGTAACAATGGTAAGGCAACTGCATCCCACGCAGTCTACAGTGTTCTTGACAGCCAGGGATATGACATTCAGTTTTACCACCACTCACAGGGTCCTTTGTGTGATGCTGCTTTCAAGTATGCTCAGGGCCATGACTGGCTGGTGACGGATTACTTTAATCTTACTCTCAACCATTCTTTTACCACTTATGAAATCGGGAATCCGATAAGGATCCAGCTCACCATACCTGATGACCTCATCCAGCCGGCAAGACACTGGCGCATGGTATGCGTTTCAAGAAACGGTTCAATATATTCTTTTGATGATGAGGACACCAGTGATAATACAATAACATTCAGCCCTAACCGCTTCTATGCCTATGCGATGTGCTACAACGACATACAGCCTTCGCAGGAAGAAGAGATAGTCGAGGAGCCCGAAGAAAACCCTGATGTTATCCCCGAACCGGAAATAGTTGAGGCTCCTGCTACATCTGCTTTCCATTCAGCAGCAGAATCACAGACATCGGCTTCAGCAATCCATTCAGCTGATGCATCATCTACAAGCTACTCGGCAGGCATCGCGGATACAGCAACCGGAGAAAACGCCAAGTTAAAGTCGGACCAGAAATCAGCAGTTGAGCAGGCGGATGGCGCAACAATCCCTCTTATAAGCCTTTGAGCACCTAAACCAGCCCCCAAGAAATCCTTTCATAAGCAAAAAAAGAAACAGGTACGGGAGAACCACGACTCCTGTGCCTGTTTCTGGGTATTCGAAGTTGTTAGGGGTCTACCTTCATGAGGGTTTTCTTTGAGGGGCAGGATTGAGGGGTAGATATACAGTGCAGATATTAACGCAATATCGTTTGTATTGACACATAAAAAAGTGAGCCTATACCGCTATGGTATAGGCTCTGTCCTTTTGAAAGCCATATTTTGTTTTTAATGGTACTTAATGAATTGCTGTTTTTCTGTCGCTGAAAGTTCTGATATGCGTTTGCCTTGTTGTTTTGCGTATTCAATCAATTTGCGCATTTCAAAGCAAACATCAGGGATTTTTGGCTCCTTCATGTCATCAAGAGTTTGGAGATATTTTTCATATTTCGTCATCTGTCCATTCATAATCATATACCTCACGAATCTTTCTTGCAGCATCAATATTCTAAACGAAGGATTACGACTACTGACTGAGGTAGCCTAAAACTAAATATTACAGTAGGGATGGGATAGCCCAAACTTATACGCCTGTGGACATTGTGTAAGACATTGAGTTACGTTACATCGTATTCAATGCGGTAGTGGTTGAAGCAGGGAGCTCCGACTTCTATAAGTCGGAGTAGTTCACGGCCCTAGTTACCTTCCTAATATGGAAGTACCTCAGAACATTTTGTCATTTTCTTCTGTAAAGTGCATTATTCTTTGTATCCCTGTATATGAGCTCATATTCATCATTATCATAAAAATACCAGTCTGTGTTGAGCGCATCGCCTGTCAGTACAAGATCATAATCATATCTCTCAAGGGATTCTTTTATATCATCAGGCCTGCCTGAAAATCCAATGACAAGTGCATCATTCATGCTCCTGACGCCATAAAGGTCGCTCATATATGGTTGCTGCCTGGTGTCCACAAACACCTTGATGTCGTTCCACATAAGGTAGTTCGATATGTCGTAGCCATGTATGAGTCTTCCTCCGTTTTCCCTGATGGCTTCTATCATCTCATCATCAATTACTTCTTTCTGAAATTTTCTGACAAGATCATCGTAACTGATGCCCTCATGCATATATATGAGTGCAGACATCACCGCTCCTGCGCCCAGTGCGGCCACAAACAGTTTTGTGCTTATCAGCGCTTTTCTTTCCCTTGAAATGAACTCTTCTATCCTTGTGTCAGCGCCTTTTATCAGTTCAAGAGCAAACACACTGTAAGTGTATGTGAACACAATTGACGCCTTCACTGTATGGAGCATCAGTACTGCAGATAAAATGATACAGGCCTCTGCCATTACCCTTTCACGTGTAATGTTTCTTGCGAGGCAGAATGCTGATATTGAAAGGAGCAGGCATATCGAAGCGGCTGCCTTATAGCTGCCAAAGGAAGCCGGATTCCATTCCTGGATAAGTTTTGTCGTGCTGTCACCCATGCACTTTATCATATCTGCATATACCCTGGGTCCATTTGCCATGTTATAGCATAGTCCCATTGTAAGAGATGTGATCCCGGTTATCCTTGTGACAAGGATGTTTTTCCTGACCTCTGAAAAAAGGAAGCCGTAGCATGCTTCAAAAACGGCCATTGCGGTCAGGAAAGCAAGTATTATCAGCCCCTGTCCTGCATGAAGGTTTGCAAGGAGAATCCCGCACATGAAATTTATCAGTATAAACTTTATTACATCTTCATGCTCTTTAAATACTGTTTTTTTGTAAAGGACCAGGAGGAACGGGAGCATGACTGTGGACAGGACAGCAGGTCTTCCCGGAAGCACATGCGGGAACAGCGCTCCTGCATTTACGGCAATGACAGGTATGTAGTAATACGGCAACCTGCTCCTGAAATTATCGTTCCATGCTGATGCCAGCACCAGGCTCCCCATAGCGAGCAGATATGACAGGGGCAGTCCTGCCGACCCGAGCGTTTTCAGGATAAGATATTCAAATACCCCAAAGAGCCATTCCTGCTGGTTCCATCTTGTATCTGCCGAGACCCATGTGTAAGGGTTCCTTGTGCTCAGTCCCATCTTCAGAACGTCCCGTCCCATCAGGTAATGCCAAATCGTGTCATGGTCGAAGGATATCCCCGGCGCCAGGAAGAAAAACAGTACGCTCACTGAAGCCGTTATGAATATCACGATGCTTATGATAAGTTTTTTGTATTTTTTCATCGCACTCTTATGAACGCTTTTGCAGTCTGTGTATCCGCAGCGTTCTTTTTCTCACTCATTTTCACATGGCCGTCCTGGCTTACTGTGTATCCTGTGCTGGAGCGTTTTTCTGACATGCCTGCCTTATACTCCCCGTAAGATATTCCCTTTTCGTGCGCAGATATCGCGTCACTTACTATTTGTGCGGCATTTTCTGCCCAATTTACGCTTCTGGGTCGTCCCATCATCTCTCCTTTCAGAAATGGTACATTACATCTGTCCCAAGCTTGTATCTGTCAATGAGTATCACGCCGCATCTCTTCGCCAGAGTCTTTGCAGCGTCCGTATAGAGCGAATTGGTTATGACAAGTCCTACATCGGCCCTGTAGTACGTCCTTGCTGCTATGAGCTGCTGCACGGCACTCTCCGGCACATGCTTTCTGTACCGCTTTGCCTGCACGACAGCCTTTCTTCCGTCTATGGTCCTCAGGAGAAGGTCTGCCCCGAAGTCGCAGGTGCCAGGTGTCGTTTCAACAGATGTGAACATCTTTTTCCCGTTCTCGGTCTTTCTGCTGTACATCAGTGCCAGGTAGTCCTCAAATTCCTCACCGCTCATCCTGTCGATCTTTTCCATGCTCGCACCTCCGAGCATTTTTCTGTAACGCAGATACCATAACAGTTTTAGCATGCCGTATGCCAAAAAGAATATGGCCATGGCAACTGCCGTCTTTGTAACGACTGTGTCCTTTGACGCATACAGGTATATGCACACAGGTATCACGGGGACAGGCATTAAAGGTTTTGGCAGCTTTTTCCTGTTTTTTTGTCTGTATTTCTTTATTTTTGCCGTTTTTTGGCCTCTTTTTCTCTTCTTTGGCTCATTGTCCGTCATATAAGTTTATAGCTCTCTTTTGGGGCTTGTAGCATCAAATCAGACCCCTCTGCATACACCCTGTTCCTTAAAACAACCCCCTGGTCGTTTTCGTAAATACATACAGTTGACACGTACCCCCTTTGGGCCATGCTCATAACCTCAAGGGTTGTCACTGTCACGGGAGTGAACGGCTTTTCAATGAACAGCGCTACCTCATGGATGCCATCTTCGTAAAGACACTGGGAGATGATATTCATCAGCAGTGCCTCAGTAAAGAAGCATTCTCTTTTCGTTTTTCCTTTTCTGATCTGATAAAAGCTCAGGTATTTTGAGGGATCGAGAAAGGTCTGTCCGTTTTCCCTGCCTTTCATGGTTTTGTATTTCTGTGCCATGCCGTATTCATTGAAGCATTTTTCAAGCTTTTCTTCAGATGCTTTGCAGCTTTTTGCTATGAACGGCAGCCTGCAGTCCCTTGTCAGTTCCTCATAGCCCGTTGACATGATGCTGGCTGGCGCTATGCCGTAAACATACATGTAGTAATCAGGGTTTCCGTATGCCACAACAGAGACGCCCCTTTCAAGCATCTTCCGCATGAGCAGCCCCGCCGCTTCTTCTTTTGCAGGGCCGCAGACACACATGCTTTCCATGGCAGTATCGATCCGTATCTTCGTTTTTCTCAATCGGCCTTTTCGAACAAATTCAAGTATCATCACTTACTCCGCAAGGTGGCTTTTGCCCGTTGCATAGTCGAACACTATGCCCGGTGCATTGTTGTAACAGAAAACGCAGAACATGAGGCCGTCATCCTCAACACTCATGGCTTCCATGAGGACTCCCCGGGCCATCAGCTCATCTTCAAAAAAGCAGGGTGTCACACGGTAGAGGACATGGTTTCCCGTGCTCTTGACATAATAGGACGTATCCAGTTCAAAAGGCTCCATTCCTTCTACATTACATGCAAAGCTGCCCGTTATGAGGTTCTTCTCATTCGCATTTTCACCTGCCAGAGTATAGGCAATGAGGTGCATCCTGCACTGCGCATAGCCAGCCGGGTTCTCGTCGTTTTTAAGGACGTCGTATTTGGCCTGATTCCAACCCGAAGGCTTCACCGAACCTATCGATTCGCGTTCCTTTGTCGGCATGATCTCCCGGCATACGTTCGCATAGGCAACACCACACCGTCCAAGGGAATCAAGATCTGAGTATATCTCAAACGCATCCGTTGTTAATTCCGATCCATCAAAGAACGGAACATTGTCGTTTACCACTATATACGGCGCACCGCTGTACTCAGGTACCGACTTCAGGATAGCCTCTGAGAGCGCCCTTGTTGTCCTGGTGTTTGTTTCTGCCTGCTCCATGTCATCAGAGACAGGGCTATTTGTTTCTCCCGGGTGTTTTGCATCATGGTTCTGCTTTATGTCATTGGCAGTCTCGCGTGCCTGCCGGGCAACCTGCCCCATTGTCTCGCGGAACTGCTCAAGGGCAGTGCCCTGTGAGGATGTGTCTATTCCCTGTGATTCAAGCCATGGGTTTGTGTAGTCACCAATGAAGTCATATTCAGATGCATCATCCCACGAGAATTCCTCGTCCTTTGGATAGTCCGGGTCGGTGAGGCTGTTCTTGACATCCTCCCACTGCTCTTTTATCCGGCCAAACATGAACGTGAAGAAGTTCGTTGCCTGCCCTTTTGCATCATTTGCCCGGTTTTTTGCCCCTTCTATGTTATCTTTGTCCGTGACATAATCGTAGGCATCCTCGCCATACTCCTTTGCTGTCTGAAGCCCCTGTTTTATCCCCGAGGTGACCTCATTGTCGTCTATTTTGTCATTTACCCTCTCTGCAGTATCACTTGCGGTCTCCCTGGCCTTTTCAAGGGCAGCCTCTGCCGCTTCCTGTGCATACTGATCCACCAGCTGTTCAGCGCTGGTATTCTCGCAGCCCGAAAGTATTGACATCCCAAATGCGAGTATTGCTATGATGGTCTTTCTCTTCATAAATAAGATCCTTTCGGTTCTGCATATCGAACCCCTGGTGCATTCTGTTACCGTAGTTTAAGTATGCCCAGCTTTGTCTGTCCTATGCTCCTGTCAACCTCATATAATGTTGCCAGCGGGTCCATGGAATCATCTCCCGTGTCGGCATCGAGGGAATACAGCAGATACATCTCCTGCGTTTCTGCCATATTGGATAGCAGGAGCGAGAGCTCCTCTATCTGCGATTCTGACTCACATATGATGGTTATGACATATGAACCAAACCTGTGCCGGTTATAGGAGAGGTAGCTGTCTATCGTCAGGAGTCTTGTAAGGAAATATCCCATGTCGTCTTTTTTCAGTCCTTTTGGTGCACTCATGGCGCATATGTACATGCTCTTGCCAAGGGATGTCCTAAATTTTATAAGGCTTGGTATCTGCGTGATGAACTTTCCGTGGCCTATCTGTTTGTACAGTGGCGCAGCCTCTTTTGCATCTTTCCCTCTGATAACTGATATGTGCCACTGTGCCACTGACAGATGTTCCAGAAGATACGGGATGTTCGTCATGTCATACCTGAACAGGCTTTTTACGCCGTATATCTGCCTTGCTTCTTCCGAGAGCACATATATGTCATTGTCAGGCTCCCTGTCGGGGTATCTTATGGTATACCTATCTATTTCCCCCTGCTTTTGAAGGGCATTTACTGCCTTTTGTACGCTTATGTTCTTTCCTCCGGCAGTTCTCTCGATCAGCTGCATATTGAGGAATCCATATTTCTGCAATGCCCCTATGATCCTCTCTTTACCGGCTATCCTGCCTTTTTTATCTCCGACCGGACTGCGTTCCAGGGTGGTTTTCTCAATGGTGCATCCGGCATCGTATGAATATCTTGACGGTAATGCCTTTTTCATCAGAAACCTCTTTTTTCATTGTCCAGTCTTTCAAGTTCTGCAAGATAGGACTCCTCATCTTCAAGATTATCTCCTTCACGTTCAGTGTCTGTCATGTCCTTATCGTTGTATTCGCCTTTCCCCTCGAAAATGGCAGCAAAATCAACGTCATCTTTTGCTCTGTTTTGGCCGTTTTTTTGCTGCTTTTTTTTCTCTTCTGCCTGTTCCGTAGCAATATCTTTTCTTACATCATCCATTCTGGTCACCTTTGATGATGGCCTGTTTTTGCCCACTGCACTTAACATGCTCCCCGGAAGGACTTCGAAACCTTCTTCAAAGCTGCTGTCGACATTGGTGCTCTTTTTATGAACTGGGTCATTAAGGCTGTCGAGCATCATGTTTACATTGCCTCTTCTCTCCTTGATGGTATCTGTACTGGCCTTTGTATTCCCGGAAAACCCTTCTGCAACCTTAAATGGCGGAAGTGTCTGGATTCCATCCTCTTCATTCCGCAGATGTGTGATGCTCTCTTTTCTGCGGTATTCATTAAGGGTCTCTTTTGCCCTCTTGTTTTGTTCCGATATTTGCCGTATTTTTGCCCTTTTTGGCTCGTCAACGGCATACTTTTCAAAATCACAGGTCTGTATGTTCCTGTCACGGTACTCCTTTTTAGGGACAAAACTTGTCTTTGCATGGAATCCTTTAAGCACTTCTCCGTTTCTTATCATGAACACAGTGACTTCCTGGAACCCCCTTGTCCTTATGCTTGCTCCCGAAACGGCAGCTTTTTCCTCGTTGACCTTTCGCTGGCCGCTCGTAACATTGTAGTTGTCATCAAGTTCGGAGTTGCTGCTGATGGATGTCTGGGTGCTGGTCTTATTGACTACACCTGAAAGTGTCTCATAGTATTTCATCGTGTTTGGATCGATCCTTCCGAATACGACATGTATTCCTGCTCCAAGAAGAACGCCCATGAGGTACTTGGTTGTGGGGTTCTTTTCAAGCTGTGAAAGCGACTGGATCGCCAGTGTGACTCCAACTTTGAATTTACGGAACTGCGCAAACATGTCATCATACAACGGGTGCATGTACTGTGCGCCTTCATCAATATATAAATAATGGTTTATCCTGTTTATCTTGGGTCTTCTCAGTGCACACTGCTTCATGGTCAGCAGGATGAAAAGACCGAGGGCTGTTGAGGATGTGGAGTTGATCTCCTGCGCAGTATTTATGACCGTAAGCTCTCCTCTTGCAAAAGCCTTGTCAAAATTGATCACCGCATCATCCGGTGCTGCAAGTGTCTTTCTTATCGCAGAGTTAAGGAGGAGGTTACTGAGGATGTTTCTAAGGCCTCTGGACTGATCGAACATTTTCTCCGCGCCCGTTCCGAGCAGCTCCATAAGTACGTTATGTAGCGGTTCGGCATAGCCTTCACCCTCTTCACGTATCTTTTTGTTGTACTCTATATAGGTCATGCCCTGCGCTTTGTACTCTGGTGGCACATCGTCATCGCTCTTGGCTTCATAAAAAATGATATCGTCCGTACCAAAATCTTTTTCCTCTTCCTTTTCTATGCTATCGCGTGTTACCTGTTTGGAATCCCTTCTTGCATCCGTTCCGGATACGATATCATGCACTTTGATTTGCATGTGCAGCTTTTTCTGTATGTCTTCAACGATAGGTCTCAGCCTGCCGAAATCCGCGATGCAGCTCTGGATCTCTGTTATGTTCGTCTGCCTTCCATTAAGGTTTGCATGGAGCATGCATACGATAGAGACGGATGTCGTGACCGACTGGTTGATGTCCCTGAAGTAAGGGTCCCCCAGGCCATGGATCTCACTTACTGCCAGAAGAACCTCTGCAGCGTTCTGTGCCTTGTTGACAATATCGATCTGACGCGACCTGTAGTCAATATCAAGGTCTACAAAAAAGGGGTTTATGCCCACCATCTTCACGTTTTTGTTTGTATGGTCCATGACAGGATCGATGACATTGATGGGGAGGTTCCTTGCCTCTGCAAGCTTTATCACATCCTCCATTGTCTCATTGTCAGGCGCCATAAGAGTTACGCCGCAGTCGGGCGCAGATTTCTTTATGGCATTAAGTTCCTCCTCATATCCTTTTTCTGCTACAACACTGTACTCATCAGATTTTCTGCCATCTTCACGGTACACCTTTCCTTTGCCCGATTTAAGGAATTCTATGTATTTTGGAATTCTCTTCTGGTAATTTTCCACCTTCCTGTTGAGGTCGCATACGATGGATTTAAGGATTGTACTGGAAGTCTTACCTGTTCCAGAGGCACCGATTATCAGCATATGCACAAAACGATCGCCCTCATAAACGATCTTGGGCTTGCCGGTATGCATGTCTCTTATATAGTCTATGTCATATGCTTCATTTTTGTTCTTTCTGGTGTCGAAGAGGTACTGCCACCTTACAGTTTCGATCCTCTCCTTGACCTCTAAATTTGCATAGAGCCTTTTGCATATGGCATAAACAAGGAGAAGGAAAAGCCCTGTGGTCCCGATGAGGACTATCCTGCACAGGATGAACAGCATCTGCGCATCGAGGTTTCTGCCTGTAGGCATCCTGCATATCTTTACGACAACTGTGTCAAACGTAAATGTCCAGATGGCCTGCGAAATGCTCAGTGCTGCGCTTGTGATGCATAGGACAAGCGTCCTTTTTTTGCGGTTGTAAAAATGCCACTCATCTGATTTGGTGGAGTATAGCCACCATATAAAAGGCAGGAATGTCGAGGCGAGTATGTAAAAAAGATTGAGACTGAGTATGAGTTCCTGTACCTTATATGCAGCGTAGGCGTATCTGAACGTAAGGAGAAGAACATTTGCAAATAAAACGATGAAGCATATGATTATCACGTTTTTAAACCATCCCTTCCGGTATTGTCCGCAAGATCTCATGTACTATCTTTAATTTTTTTCCAGCAGTCCCAGAACATTCAATACTTTTACGTTACTTTTGCGTGTTTTTGCATTGTTTTTCTACTGTATGTTTTCTTCTCACAATCTTTTGAATTTTCTAGGTTTATGTCGGTCCCAGTGGTGGTCTGTGCTTTTGCATATTTTTTGACATGTTTTGAACCTCGAAATTTTTCCTCTGATATGAAGCAGAAATTTAACAAGCCGTGAGCAAGAAATCCCCCACCTCTAAGCGTAGCGTAGGTGGCGGGATGAATTGTGGTGAACACGGCGCTTTTCTTTTGCATTTAGAACATCTGTTTGCTATACTGTTAGTATGAACAAGGCTATCAAATACAGGTTATACCCCACAACTGAACAGGCTGTTATATTTGCCAAGACCTTCGGCTGTTGCCGTAAGGTCTACAATCTCATGCTTTCTGATAAAATTGAGAGCTATAAGGTTACTGGAAGATTTACTACTGTGACACCCGCCAAGTACAAGAAAGATTATCCATATCTCAAAGAAGTGGACAGCCTTGCTCTTGCCAACGTGCAGCTCGCCTTGCAGAGAGCATTCAATAACTGCTTTAGTAAATCCCGTAAAGCAAACAATGGTTTCCCAAGGTTCAAGTCTGCAAAGCGCAGCCGTAAGTCATACACTACCAACTGCCAGTATCCAAAAACAACAAACAAGCTAAAACAGCCTACGATCCATCTTGGCGATAAAGACATTATTCTTCCCAAGGTTGGCTCTGTTAAAGCCACTGTCCACCGAAAACCTTTGGATGGATGGATGCTCAAATCCGCTACCGTCTCCATGGACAGTGATGGGAAGTTTTATGTTTCCTGTCTGTTTGAATATAAAAAAATAATTGCAGTCAATAACTCTACCAATAAAGTCATAGGTCTTGACTATAAATCAGATGGCCTTTACATGGACTCTGATGGCAACGTTGGCTCTAACCACAAATACTATCGTGAGAGCCACGAAAAACTTGCCAGGGCACAGCGTAGGTTAAGGCATAAGACTATCGGAAGTAAAAACTATCATAAGCAGCAGCTTAAGATAAACCGCATCCATAAACATATAGCCTGTCAGCGCCTTGATAACCTCCACAAACTCTCTACCGAGATAGCCAATCGTGTAGATGTGGTATGTGTGGAATCTCTTAACATGCGTTCAATGTCCAATAAAGGTTTTGGCAACGGCAAAGCCACTCTTGATAATGGCTACGGAATGTTCCTGAACATGCTTGAGTACAAGCTTATTGACAGAGGCAAACGCCTTATAAGAATCGATAAATGGTTTCCCTCAACGCAAATCTGTAGCTGTTGTGGAAGCCGTAAAAAACTTGCCCTTAATGAACGCATCTACAAATGCAGTTGTGGCCTATCCATTGACCGGGATCTTAATGCTGCCATAAACATACGAAATGAAGGCTTGCGTATCCTGCAAAGTGCGTGAGCATCATATATGGTAGGATAGGAACTATCCGAACCCAAAGCCTGTGGACACTGTGTAAGACGCATCGTTACATTTACTTGTAGCCTGTGCAGTGGTGGTTGAAGCAGGAAGCTCCGTCTTCTATAAGTCGGAGTAGTTCACTGTGCCAGCATTAATTTGGCAGCACCGGGAATTTCTGTTTTTTGCATACTTTTGGCAGTTTTTTGCCTGCTTTTTTCTGCTATTGCCTCGCAATAGCATGTATCAGCCTTAATTCTGACAACCCCAGGAGTGTTCTATGCTTTTGCATGATTTTGCACTGTTTTTGTTCTGCTTTTCTTCGGAACGGCAAAGAACATATCCGGATGCGGCGTAAAAAAGACGCTCTTTCGAGCGTCTTGTGACTTTAAATGTTTATTATGGTATCTATTATGTTTCTCTTGCTTGCAATCTCCCTGTCAATGATATCCAGTATGTAACTGTTAAGCGAGATTTTTTCCCTTGGATTCCTGAGCTTTTCATGGAAGACAAGTGCTTCAAGAGCCTGTCTCCTGCCCTTCAGGTCTACTGAGAGAAAATCTCTTTCTGAAGTGATTCCCTTTGGCCTTCCGCGTTTTGCGGGGGCATTGTTCAAAGGAGCTGCAGGCTGTGCCATATATACCTGATCCTGATACGCAGGCTGTGTCTGTTCGTAAGCAGGGAACTGCTGGACGTAAATGTCAGGCTGCTGCATCACAGGCTGTTGCATCACAGGCTGTTGCATCACAGGCTGCGGTGTCACGGGTTGCGGTGTCACGGGTTGCGGTGTCTGCTGGACGGGCATGTATGCTTCGTTGTACTGGACGGGCTGCGCAACGGTTTTTACTGCCGGTTCCGGTACGGGCTGTTGATCAGCAGCGGGACTTTGTACAGGAGCAGGCGTCTCTTGTGCGGCACTTTCCTGTTCTTCATTCGTAGGTTCAACGAAATCGTCTTTTGTAAGCTTTAATCTCTTAGCCATTTGCAAAAACCTCCTTTTCAAGCTCAAATGTTAGTTTTATGTAATCCATTGCCGCGTCAGAGGATGGTGCATACTCTGTTATCCCGACATGAGCTCCCACATTTTCCTTGAGTAAGACCGTGTCCCTTACACTTGCATCAAAAATCCTTGTATCAAGGGCTTCTGCCATGTCATCTACTATGTTTTTTACATCGCGTTGGAGCACTGTCCTTGACTCGTTCCTGTTGAATACGATACCAAGTACCCGAAGATCAGGATTAAGATTCTTCTTGATGAAATTTATTGTATCTTTGACACCATTGTTCGATTCTAGCGATGTGACGTCTGGGAGCATGGGGATTACTACATAATCAGAACCCGCAAGTGCCAGCGTCTGTCCTCTGTTGGGGGACGGTGAAACATCCATGAAACAGTAGTCGTAGTCCTCCCTGACATCCCTTAATGCCTGTAAAAACTTCGGTACTGCTGCCTTTTCTGAAAGGTCTGAAACAAGATCATTTGCAGGGATTAAATCGAGATTTTTCTTAATGTTAATGATGGTATTTTTAATTTTCTCACCCTGCATCATCACATTGAAGATTGTCTTCATCTCATCAGTTTTCTTTACATTGCAGAAAAATGAGAGGTTTGCCCTTTGGCCATCGAGATCTATGAGAAGTACCTTCTTTCTTTTTGAGATCTCCCAGGCTGCATTGAAGCAGAGCGATGTTTTACCCACTCCCCCTTTTTCGTTAATAAATACTATTGTCCTCATATACTTGTTGTTTATCATACTGCCTCCTGTAATACTTAATATTTTTATATTGTTACATTTTTATAATCATTTATTATTTAATTATAGCAATAATACATTATTGCAATGTTTAAATGTTACGATAATCTCTTGCCCCAATATAGCATTATTCTATTATTGCATTGCAACATTATTATATTATTACAATCTATTATTAAATAAATGTCATAACTCTATTTCATTGCATCAATGTTTTAATATTTTATTGTTGCATTATAATATGGTTGTTATTGCAACAATGATATTTTACAACATTATTATATTATATTATTTATGTATTATTTTATTTGCACATTTAATTATTTATGCATTGCATAAATAATATATTGCTGAAATGTAGCATGAAGAATGGTACTGAATTTAGATATATTTTATATTGTTACATTATTGCATTGCTTTAATGTTATAAATCAACGCACCAGATCTCATATCACCCGGATAGAAGCTGGAGGGCATTTTTCTATTAAAACCAAGCCGGACAAAAACCAATATTTGCGCAAAGCCTGTATTCATGCGGCTTTTGATTTTTTGCATTGCAACATTGTTATATTTATTTAATGTTTTAATGTATTTAATATTAAAAAATCTGCTTATATTTTTCGAATTGTCTGAATTTATTTTTATATTACAATATATATTTATTTTTTACAACAATATATTGATATATTTACATATTATTTTAATTATCTAATTATTTAATAATACATTTATTTATTTATATCTATATTTATTTATTGCATTATTCCATTATCTTCTTATTATATTTATTTAATACATTATTTTTAAATTTATATATTGACATATTTAAGCATTTCTACAATATTGCATTTCATTATTATTATATTTCAATTATTTTATTATTGTATTATTTATAAATTTGTACATTGCTATATTATTATATTTAATTATGTTTTTATTTATTACATTATTATATTTTTGCAATGCATTATTGTTTTAATGTTTTATTTTATAATTATTATATTTTTAATTCATAATTGAGCCATGACAAAACCGGCAGGGGAGTCTTTCTTCCTGCCGGTTGCATTTATTCCTTTATTATTCTTTTTCCGGATGAGCGATGTTGCGCTGGCTGTATCTTTGACAGATAGGGTGCCGCGCCATTTGTTTCAAGCAGTACCTTTTTGTCAAAGAACATTGACAATTTCAAGGATTATCCTCTGTGTTGCGTTTTCATGGCTAATATTAGAGATATTTTACTGTTCAGATCCTTAATTTTTGATTCCTGTTCTTCTATTAGCAGACGTGCAGATTTTAACTCTTTAAACAGTTCCCCGTTCTTATCTGCAAGAAATTTTATCGTATTGGCTGCCTGAGTGTACCTGTCCTTAAGCTGGTTATACTCATCTATATCTACTTGTTCTGTATCAGGGGCACTTATCGTTTTGTTGATAAGCGCCGCGAGTTCTTCTAACTCTTTAGACTGCTGTTGTCTGTAGTCTTTTAAGAGCTGCTTCATCCTGTTTTGTTCATTTATGAATTGTGTTGCCAGTTTTTCGTCTATTTTGCTATTGTTTGTCGCATTTTGTTCGCCTTTTACCCTGTTTTGTTCTTCTTTTAACTTGTTTTGACCTTCTTTTGTCGTATTTTGTTTCAGGTTTTGCAGGTTTTTGCTTATGTTGTCTATCTGCTGGTTCTGCGTCTTGAGCTGATCTTTTATCGAGCCTATAGCGTTGTCGGTGTTTTTTTGTATGTTTACCGAGATAGAAGAGACCGCCTTATGTAACTGTCCGATCAGATCATCGTTTTTTATTGCTTCAAGGATCTCGCTCTTCATCTTGCCATTGCTTGCTGTATATGATTTCGTTTCTTCGGATATGGTGTCAAGCCTTTTTATCGTCTCTCTTGTGTCGTGGCCTATGTTACCTACGGTTGACTTTAATCTCTGGATCTCATCAGCCTGCTTTTTTATGAGTTCATTCTGTTCATTGATTGTCTCACGCATTCTTGATGTTTCTTCGATACCGGCGTTCAGTTTTGTTATTATATTGTTCTGTATCTTTTCCAGTCCGACACCGAGCCTTTGCTGAAGCTGGTCGGAGAGGGCAGTGATCATTTCCTGTTGTACAGCAGGGGCGTTTTCTTCATTATATTCCTGTTCATTTTCACGGTTATTGGCGAATGGTATCTTTTTATTATCATTTACCCTTTGTCGTCGGTACCCGGTACCATCAAGCACCTTTTTTATTTCCTCCCTGGTATAGTGTTTCTTTTCCCTTAGCTCAAATACCAGCTTGAAAATGGACACGTCTTCTTCTGTAAAGTATCTCTGGCTGTTTAATCCCCGTTCTCCTGAAATGTATTCTGCGAAATAATTGGCATAGTTCCTGACTGTCTGTGGCGTTATGCCGAATTCAGACGCAATATCTTTTGCAGTGTATGTGATCTCGCCCATGCCATAATAAATAACCGGATCCTGCTCAGCTTTGGATGTATACATGCTGAAATCTATTGGCATCACTACGTCCGTGTTTTCTGTCTGCATTTCCTTAGTTTCATCTCCCTGCACAGCCATTTCAATGATTCCCTCGTTTTCCATGTCCGGATTTGTCATACTTTTGTCTGTTTTTTGCCCTGGATTTGCACCGGTACTGCTGATATCGTCCGGACCTCTTCCTGCGGCATTTCCCATGGCATCTTCATTGCATGCATTTTGGCTGCCTTTTTCCTCCATTTTTTCAGTTGTATTAAGGCTGCCAGGATCTTTTTGATCATCGCTTTCAGATTTTGAATCTTCATTAAAATCAGCCATGCCCCTGTACAGCCATTCTCTTTTCTCTTGTTCGTTACCCATAGTCATTGCTCCTTTTAACACGATATTTTGCTTCTTTTTTAGCCCTTTTTTCGATGTTTTGCTGCTTATTGGCTTTTCTTTTGGTACGTCTTGCGTATTATTGCCGATTTCTATATTTTCTGATCCATAAATCTTATTAAGCGCACTTTGTTTTTGTTCTTCGTTTTGTCATATTTGTTTCAGCTTTTGCAGATTTTTTGCAGGTTACTTATATTAACCTTCAATAGTCCGTGATAAATCAATCCAAATTGAAATGATTTGTCGTTTTTTTGTCTGTTTTTTGTGTTCTTTTCTTCGCGGTCGGCAAACATGGACATCTGCCATGCACGATAAAAAAGAATCCAAATTCAGGCAAAAATCAGAAAAATAAAGCATAATTAAGAAATAAATGCGGCAAAAATCAGAAAAATAAAGCAAACCGGGTGAAAAGTAAGAACAACAATCATGGTGTAAAATGAGTCCGTATCATGTATAATGAACTTATGTTTTTGGAGGTTTGTTATGCCAAAGGTTTTTGATTATTTTAATGCAGCAAATTATATTGCTCCGAGGATGCGGCCATCATTGAAGCGTTTTTTTGAAGAATCCCAGATGAGCTCGGTAGGGCTTCAGATACAGAACGATATGGCAGAGTGGGCCGTTGAGGCGAAACGTCATGAGGATTATGATAAAGATGCTATCTTTCTGAACTATGTATGGTATATCCTTTCCACGGAAAACGAAACCTCATCAAAGATCCCTCTTCGAAAATTCACGGAAAGCCGCAGGAAAAGACGCAACTACTTTATCAATTCAATAAAGGCAGAGAAAAAGAACGGCTTTACTTCAGGTCTTTTATGTGATAACTGTGACAGCTATTTTGCTCTTGCCATGTCAAATGCCGACGATCTGAAAAAATACGCATCAAGGGATGACTATCTTAACAGCAAGTTCAAGCAGATAATTGCATGGGGGACGGCAAAGGGAAATGACCTTGTCTCATTCCCGTACATCCATCAGATTCCGGCATGGAGAGCTGCCAACTGCTTTTATGTTGACTGTGCAGTAAACATATACTCACTTATCAATGAAAATTTTGGCGGTGATGTCCTGGGGGGTTATGTTAAGACGTTTTACAGGGATATCAATTCTCCAATGTGGAGCCTTAATCCAAAAGAAGCCGATGTATCCTTTGATGTACACAGCAATGAGATAAATTCTTATATCGAAAAGAAGATACAGTCCCCTGACGGGACCAGCACTACCTCAATGAAGACGATAGTAAGTCAGTACAAGGGCAGTGCCGATGAGTTTATCGACTATATTAACAACAGCAACGAAAAGACACTTATCGACTCACTGATAGACAAGGGTGTGCTTTCGCAAAAGGTCAATGTCCTTGATTCTACTGACAAAGTCCTTTTCGGCCACATCTATTCATCATTCTCTGTTGAGGATATAAACCGTGGTGCAAAATCAATTAGCATGTTCTCGCTGGTAAAACAGATGTATGGGGCAAAGCCACGGCGTGAGAACTATGAAAAGATCTTTGACCACCTGGATAAGATGGCACACTGCACTGTAGATATGGTTACCACCAACTCCCAGGGAAAATTTGTAAAAGGCGGTACATTGTCATTCTTCGAAGTTACATATCAGATCCCGCAGGATGATGAGGTCGGGGAGGGCGAGCTTTTTACCTCCTATTCCGTGACCAATAATTCAACGCATGAACATCTTCGTCAGGTACTCAAGGAGTGCAAGGACCTTTCCAGTATAGAGGTGGAGATAGCCCCGTCAAAGTATTTCAAGGACATGCTCCGCGAAAACATGAACTACAACATCCTTACCGAGATCTATTCAGCTGACATGCCTGCCCGTGTAAAATCGATGCTCATGCTACTTGCAAGGGAACGCTCGGATATCTATCCCCAGACAAGCTGTACTTTTCCCTATGAGTTCTTTGTAAACAATCTCGGAATTGAGCCGATGAAGAAGAGCCTCCTGACAAAACAGCTCGATTATATGCTGCGTTATCTGCGTGAGCATGGTTATATTGTCCATGATTATAAAATGACTGCGTATACAGTTGAGATAAACTTTATCCCGGTCAACGACGAGGAAAAACGTTTCTATAATCTTCAGCCCAAATCTCTTATCGGAGAGCAGTGAATGCTCTCCGATTTTTTTCCGTTTTTGGGTGCTGTCAGTTTACCGGCGAAATATCGTCAGGTATCGGGAACATATTTTTTTCCGTTTTTGGGTGCCGCCGGTGTACGCAGGAAAATTCTCAGGTTTTATGCGGAGTGTGGCCTTCTGCTTGTCTTATTTGTACGTATTTCTTGACGATTTTTTTCCGCAATGATATTTTTTTCCGTTTTTGGGTGCCGTCAGTTTACCTTTCCGGGTAGTACCCTCCATTCCCGTTTCATTCCAATGGATTTGCCAGGGTTTGTCGTTCTTTTGCAGGTTTTTCGTCATTTTGACGGGGCGTCTTTCGGATTTTTTCCGTTTTTGGGTGCCTTTCTTTTACCTTCCATCTTTTTTTTCCGTCTTTGGGTGCCGCGGATGTACCGTGAAGTTTTTTTCCGATTTTAGGTGCCGTCAAATACCTGTGGGATTCGTGATTTTTCACAAAATTTTCCGCCAAAATATTTTTTTCCGTTTTTGGGTGCCGTCAGTTTCCCGCGTGTATTTCCGTAAATGATAGCTATTTTTTTCCTTTTAAATAGCCGTGTTGTCCGATCCGGTTTTTTGGCGCAAAACAGTATATTTTTGCCGATTTTTTTCCGCAGATTGTCTGTGGCTTGCGGAAAAAATTCCAGCTTCTGAAAAAGTGGCATATTCTCGGGGAACACGAAATTATCATGTCTGATATTTTGTATCATGTTGTACCAAATATCATTACATTGCCCGTTTTTTCCGCTTTTTTTTAATTGACCGGGACAATCAGCGGAAATTTTTTCCGTTTTTGGGTGCCGCCAATGTACGCCGGGTAGCGGAAAAAATAAAAATCCCCTGTTCATGCGGTTTTTTGCAATATTTTTTCATATTTTTTCTGCCCGGAACATTTTTTTCCGTTTTTGGGTGCCGCCAAAATCCCTTGTATTTCACAAATATCCGCATCTATAATCTTATATAGAAAAATACAGTCCCTGGGCGGCAACCCGGGACTGTAGAAAGTACTGAGAAGTTCGGTCTCAGTGAAACTGTTGTTGTGACTGGCCTTTAACGTGGCAAGCGCTTTTAGCCAGCACTTTTTATCAGCTCTTATTATACCATGTCCATATAGGGTATATCAAGGGTTTAATGAGGTACGCTATGAATAGTGAACTTTCTTTTACCACGGGCAACAAAGCTGTTGATTCTCTTGCCGGCTATAACATCACCGGCAATCTTATCCCTCCGCACTGGTCGAAGATCATCAAGAAGGAGAGTGGTCATACTGATTTTCTTGCGATCATGCTGCTTTCTGACATTTTGTACTGGTACAGGCCGGTCATAAAGACTGACTCTGACGGGAACATCATCTCCATGCGGAAAAAATTCTCGGGTGACATACTCCAGAACAGTTACGAATATTATGCAGAGCGTTTTGATGTCACAAAGCGTCAGGTAAAGTCGGCTTTTGATACCCTTGAGCTGCTCGGGATCATTGAAAGGCAGTTCAGGAACATCAGTTACAAGGGAATGAGGCTCGTGAACATGCTTTTCATATCCCTTAATGCCTCATCTCTTGATAAGCTCCTTGGTCCATGCAGTGAATTTTCAGGTGGCATGTGTGACAATAATGAAGCAGAGGTGTCACGGAAAAATGTAATACCCCCTTCAGAAAACGTGATACAGATTACTAAGAATACAAAAAAAGATTTACCGGAAACTAAGATTACTTCCTTCATTTCTTTCATTCCTGGCAAAACATCGGATAATCCGGTGAGTGAGGGAAAGAGTGATGTGTCAGTTTACAGGGAGATCCTTTCTGAAAATACCGATATTGAAGCCCTGAAGGCTGAACAGCCTGACTGTGCTGACAGTTACCAGGAATATCTTGAGATCATGCTTGATTATGTCTGCTTTAATACTGCGCCATTGAAGATACGGGGAAACTCATATCCGGCAGAAGTTGTAAAAAAGCGCATGCTTGAACTTAAGCGTGAGCATCTTGAGTATGTGTCGATGCAGTATGACGCGTACCTTGGGGAGATAGTGGACTTTAAAAAACACTGTGCCGCACTTTTGTTTAACTCGTATTATGAGGTCTCGAACCAGACCTGTAACATGATAAGGCGCCATACCTGTGAACGTATCCTTGGTGCAGGCTGATTTTGTCAATGATCTTTGACATATTGTTGCTGGATTAGAACCCAAAATCCCTTATTTTGCGCATGTTATCAGCATGCTTATCATATCGTATGCCTTGACATAATGGCCTTTGGTAAATAAAATGATTGTATATTTTATTATTCTTTTTATCCCACAAGGCTATTGGGGGCAAGGCAACAGAATGGTGTCCTTGCTCTTTTTTTGCGCATTTATACACAAAAAAGAGCATAACACCGGGAGGACATACTCCCGCCTTCCTCAGAAAGGAGGCAGCCATGGGAAATGGCAAAAGTGATAATTGCACACCTGAACACCCCTGTAAGGTTTGTGGAAAACCTGACTGGTGCAATTATGTAACGTTTCCAAATGGCGAAGAGCTGGCATATTGTCAGAGAATCCATGGAAACGAGGGTGAGACAACAATTGCAGTTGATGGAAGGGCCTACATCTGCAAGAAAAATACCTCAGGCGGATTTACTGTTTGGGAGCTTTTTGAACAGTATGAAGCCAACAGGCAGGCTTTTATCAAGGCAAAATACCCAGGAGGTAAAACGCCTTATAAAAGGACCTATAAGATGGCGGACAATAAGGCCCAAGCACCTGCTGTTAAACGCAGCAGTGAAGTATCTGGAGTATCCAGCATCCAGAGTCCGGAAATACTGGATAAGGTCTACAGGGAGCTTTTAGACATGCTTGTTCTTGAGGACAAGCATGAGAAGAAGCTCAGGGCAGAATGGGACCAGATGCCTGGTGTGTATGAGAGCATCATGTCATCTTTTCCTATAAGGTCACTGCCTCCTGAGGACAAGCTCAGATTTTCAAGCCACGAGAGTCTCAAGAATCTCTCGCGGAAGAAGATCATGGAGAAACTCGTAGAGCGATGCGGACGCGAGAACTGTCTCGGGGTTCCGGGGATCTATGAGAGAAATGATGGTGCACTGACCCTGCATCCTCTGTGCGGGATAGTTTATCCTGAGTATGATTCGATGGGACGGATAATACGTCTTCGCATAGGGCTTGATTATCCCCAGGTCAAAGGGCAGTATAATGGCATGGATGGGAGATTTTCCTATCGTGCGATTGATAATACTGCCGGCTGGTATTTTTTCGCAGATGATTCCAATAATCCCGTTCTCGTATGGGAGCATGGGTCACCCAAAAACCTTATTGAACTCAACAGTAAGGGGTATCCTGCGGGAAAGACCAGTGGTAAGTACATGAACTTCACTTCCTATAAGGAAGCGGAGAAGCGTCTTGAAGACGGTTCAGTTGTGAGGTTCAACAAGTATAAGAACGGCTGTGAGTCATCTTCCTTCATCAGTTTGTATAGCAGTCCCGAAAACCGGTACGAGATTGTGTATATAACAGAAGGTGAGAAGAAGGCCATGGTAGCCAATAAGATACTTGGAGTGCCTGTCATATCAATTCCGGGAGTCAATTCATTCAGAAAGCTCTTTGAGGCGGAAGTTGGCAGTGACAGGAGCATGGTGGACAATCTTATAGCAAAAGGAACGCAGGGGTTTGTCCTTGTGTATGATGCTGATAAGAGCGTCAATGAGGCTGTGCTTCACAACGAGCAGGGGGCTATTGAAGAATTCAAGAAAAGAAATCTCGCAATAGCAATCGGAGAGTGGAATGCCAACTGGGGGAAAGGACTGGACGACGTCCTTCTTACAGGCGTGATGCCGGATGTGCATTTCATCAAATGAGATAAGAGCTGACACTAAAAGTTGTGTCGGCTTTTATTTTTTTACCGATTAGTTTTCCAATGTTCTTTGACATCTTAAAATTTTTTATGAAGTAATTATGGAACACTTATTGAATTTCTTCATTCCTGTGTGTTATATATTAATTGATTTTTTATTGTCTCTTTTTAATGTCTGACTTCCTAGTCAGCGCGGAACTCGTCGATCATGGAAAGACTTCCATGTTCAGACTTGTTTAAAAAGGAGGCTATTTTTTTGCACATTTTTAAGCTTTCATTGCAGTAGCAGTGAATCACGGCTTATTGATGTGTAGAAAAAATAGAATCCGCAACAGCTTTAAGTTACCGATGGTGATATAAAGCGTTTGTTGTGGATAGTTTTAATAAGGACGCGGGGTCGGCGTTCTTCCTGATATTTATCAGGTGATGTGTAGAAGTAGCACTGGGCGCACATCAGGAAAATAAAATTCGACTGTCCCGGAAAACTCTGTACCACTTGACGGTGTAGTAGAGTTGCTAAAAGGCTAAACTTCCTGTGACGGGGAAGTGCCAGAAATGGCAAGCATTGCGTGTGCAGTGATCTCCCTGTCAAGAGGGAAGGAGAGCGCAGAGAACTATATCCTCCCATCCTGGGGTATAGTGCTTGTTAGGGATGGGGCATACGAGGGTGAGCCCCTTTCAGTTTCAAATTATGGCTGATTATGTGGGTTCAATTCCCACAGTATGCATTGCTTTATAACACCTCGGCACAGCGAGGGGCAGTACCTGCAGACGCAGGCAAACACACCTCTTCATGTGCAGGGAGGTGTCATAGGGAAGACAACCCACGTAGCGTATGCTGCTGAAAAATGTCTGGACCGGGGACAACACCCTTGGTGCTTTGTGCGGTAAAGGGCCGCACATAATATTCGACGCTCCTGTGCGTCGGTGGAACGAAAACAAAAGCCAACACAGGAGCGTTGAAGAGGAATCTCATTTCTTTTCTATGCTCCTGTTTTTTATTAAAAAATTAAAATAAAAAGGAGGGAGGGGACGATGCCTGTTGGCTGGCATGCGGAACCTCGAAGAAAGAAATGATGAATTTAAAAATTTTTGCTGCAAAGGCAGCAACACTGGCAATGGCAATGACACTGGCACTGACTCCCGTCACAGCTTATGCAAAAGACGGCGTTTCTTCCAAGACAACTGAAGCTGCTTTTGCAGCACCTGTTGTTGAAGAGCCTGTAGAGGAGCCTGAGCCTACACCTGCAGAGGAGCCCGCTGAGGAACCTCAGAAAGAGGAGCCCGTAGAGGAGCCCGCTGAGGAACTTCAGAAAGAGGAGCCTGCAGAGGAGCCTAAGGCAGAAGAGCCTAAGGCAGAAGAGCCTAAGGCAGAGGAGCCTAAGGCAGAAGAGCCTAAGGCAGAGGAGCCTAAGGCAGAGGAGCCTAAGGCAGAAGAGCCTAAGGCAGAGGAGCCTAAGGCAGAGGAGCCTAAGGCAGAGGAGCCTAAGGCAGAGGAGCCTAAGGCAGAGGAGCCTAAGGCAGAGGAGCCTAAGGCAGAGGAGCCTAAGGCAGAGGAGCCTAAGGCA